>PDWJ01002020.1_pt1 | contig 22772 bp, 17 predicted proteins | sample 1430881 | NCBI WGS metagenome assembly PDWJ01 (sample SAMN01162460, study PRJNA174530) | Oral metagenome, whole genome shotgun sequencing project. | biome: Marine environment; feature: Marine mammal; material: Swab sample of the gingival sulcus; isolation source: swab sample of gingival sulcus... | reverse complement strand
CATGAATCGTCATCGAGATGAAAAGATGCTGAAGAATCCTGATATGAAGGCTGTCGGGATTGTAACGCCCGATCTTGCTCTTTGCGATCATTGTCCAAAAATATTTGATCCGTGGTCTCATATTTGGAGCGATCAAATGAAATGTTTGAGATTGGCCGTAATGTGGTACCCAAAATTGTTAAAGAGAGGTGATGCTTGCCGAAAGAAGAAGGGGGTATCATGTTGTGCCATCCCCCTGACAAGGGATAAATACGGGGGATTTTTGTGTGAATAAAATTGACTGGACGGTACAATTGGGCTTGTGCTGCGTGTCTGGTCGGTTAAGCAACCTTAATAAGGAGTAAAGGCTATGAAAAGAATTACGATGTTTTTGTCTCTTCTTTTGGTATTGTGCGTTGGTTTCAATATATCGGCCGCAGAGATTACGGCAACCTATATGCAATCCGGCACCTATGATAAAGCTGCCGAAATCGTCAAAGCGGATTTCAAGGAAGCCACAGGGGTTGATGTCGAACTGGTTGTGGCCCCCTGGGCAGTGTTGAATCAGAATCATATTACCGATTTAACGACTGGTACCGGCGAGTTCGACGTGATGTCCGGTGAGTTTTGGATTGCGTCGGTTTTCGATCATATGCTTTCCCTGGATGAGTTCGTTCAGCGTGACAACTATGGAGATACTTTTATCGAGCGAATCTGGTCGGCGGGACCGTCCAATTTTTACGGAGGCAAACGGATTGGCGTTCCCTACAGCGCTGACGCTTACGGTGTCTTCTATCGCGCTGATATTTTTGAAGAATATGGAGTCGATCCCGATTGGAAGACCTGGGACGATTTTATTGCTCGTTTGGGACAGTTAAAAGAGGCGCTGGCTGACACAGACATCGCGCCGAATGTTTACGCCTGGGGGGCTCCTGAACAGAACCCGGCGATTTTTCTGGGCATGTACGACGGTTATCTGATCAATGCGGATGGAGCCTATGAACTTGAGAAAGAAAAAGCTACTGCAGCCTTAGACCAAATGGCCAGCCTTTTGGAGTATAATCCGGAGAATGCTATCGGCTTGAGCATCGATGAAGCCAATGCTGTTTTCTTGGACGGTAAAGCAGCGACACTGATCGGCTGGCCGAGCTTCGTACGCGCGGCAGCTGACGATCCGGCCAAATCGAAGATTGTCGGAAAATGGCGTTTGGGAAATTTCCCCGGCCCGGGATTTCCTATGGTCAGTGCCTGGAATTTGTTTATCTCCAAATACAGCGAGAACCCGGAAGAAAGTTGGGAATGGATCAAGGCTTACAGCAATCCGGAACGAGCAAAACAGTTCATGCTGGATTTCGGAATCGGTTCGCCTCATCGTGTGACCTATGAAGATGAGGAACTATTAAAGGAGCATGCCCATGACTATCCCGGACAGCTTGCAAATTTAAACCGGGCCAAATCGTTGCCCTGGACGTTTGAAGCATTTGAAATCTTTTTTCGCAATACTGGTGAACTGCTGATCGGTTCGATTAACGCGGAACAGGTTGTTGAGAATTCTCAGAAAGCCTGGGCTGAAATTGACGTGCCGGAAGCATTAGTAGAAATTGCGAATGCCCAGGGCTTGCAGCAAACTAAGTAGTGTTCTTACAACATGAGATGACGGATTGTACGTGTCGACAGCCGTGTCGGCACGTTGCGAATAAGGCTCTTCGCTGCTACATTGCTAGCCGTCAACTAAACAGTCGTGTTTTAACAACATTAAACTGACGGGTTAAATCCTGTCAAGGTTGGGTGTACCATATCACCCGTCAACGAAAACTTGCAGAAACAGCAAGTCGACTTTTATGAAGGCTGTCAGACAGTGTCGGGCTGTTTGGCAGCTTTCTCTGAGAGAAGAAATGGAGCAGACTTTTGCCGCCGCCTCACAACACCATCCGAAGCGCCGCCAGTGGAATCACGAGTGGCCCTGGATGGTGGTATTTATCATACCGGCATTTCTTGTCGTCGTCGTCGTACAAATCTATCCCCTGGCGTATTCGGCTTTTCTTGCTGTCCAGAAGTGGTCGTTGACTAGTTCGCAGGAACCGGAAGGCTTTAACGGCATAGCCAATTTTGTCAAAATGCTCCAGAGCGATGTGTTCAGACGCTCTGTTCGGAACAGTGTATATATTACCGGAGGAGCTGTGCTGATCGAGATGCTTTTGGGGATGGGATTGGCCTATTTGACCATGGGAAAAAGCTGGCTGATGCGGTCTGTTCGCACGATTTTGATTCTGCCGATGGTGATCGCTCCGGTGGCTGCCGGAACCTTATGGCGCATGATGCTGAACTCCCGCTCCGGGCTGGTCAATCATCTTCTGGGCTATCTCAATATTCAGGGGCCGGAATGGTTTGCTTCGCCCAATTGGGCGCTGGTGGCGGTGATTATTTTAGAAATATGGCAGGCGACTCCATTTGTCCTGCTTGTCGTTGCGGCCGGGATTTCCGGTATCCCGGACGAATTATTGGAAGCGGCATCAATTGACGGAGCCTCCCGGATTCAAGCCTTTTGGCGGGTAGAACTTCCACTCTTAGCGCCACTGTTACTTTTGACCCTCATGTTGCGGGTTCTCGATTCACTGCTTTCGCTGGATGCGGTCTATTCATTGACGTTTGGTGGCCCGGGCTATAGCACCTATACGCTGACTTTTTTCATTTATACCCTGGGATTACGAAATTTTAATTTAGGCCATGCTGCTGCGGCTTCGTGGCTGTTTATGGCATTTGCCGCTGCGGTTATCGGTCTGGTTTTCTGGCTCCAACAACGTTGGGAAACGAATTAAGGAACGTATGCTGAAAATTTTACGAATATTTGCAATCGCAATCGCCTGTCTGCTGGTGCTTGTCCCGTTGGCGTATCTGCTTATTAACAGTGTGAAACTTCCCCGGGAGTTTTTGACTGTTCCGCCAACGATTCTGCCCAGTGAGGTCACGTTTGAACATTATCAAGAAGCATTCGGTAATCCTAAAACGTTGCGCTTTTTTATCAATAGCCTGATTGTGTCGAGTGTGACCACGGTGATCACAGTTATGTTCGGCACGTTGGCGGCGTATGGTTTAGCACGCCTGGGATTAACGGCGAAATGGCTGAGTTTTGTGGTGTTCATGTTTCTGTTTATCCGGTTCTATCCCAGGGTGACTACCGTGATTCCCTACTTTCTAATCATGCGCCAGTTTAAGTTATTAGACACTGTTTGGGCCATCATTATCGGGCACCTGGGAATTACGATTCCCTTTGTAACCTGGCTTATGCTGATTATTTTCAGCGATCTGCCCAAAGGAATAGAAGAAGCGGCAGTGGTCGATGGGGCTAACCCCTGGCAGCGTTTTTGGCATGTCGTGTTGCCGATGACTGCGCCGGGAGTTGCATCGGCAGCCATTTTGACGGCGTTTCTTTCCTGGAACGAATTTCTGATTGCTTCGAGCGTTGCCAGACGTAAAGCGTCGGTGCTCTCGATTGCCGTCGCCAGTTTTGTGACCGATAAAGGCATTCTGTGGGGACAAATGTCGGCGATGAGTGTCGTGATGATCGTCCCGATGATTCTCTTCGCCCTATTTGTGCAGCGCTATTTAATTAAGGGATTAACCCTGGGAGCTGTGAAAGGATGAAATAAGTAAGAGGACAGGATTATTATCACACGAGACTCATTGGCGATTTCATGATTTTATGCATAGGAAGGAGATATTTTTATGACATCACAGACACCCTCATCGGTTTTAACTCCGCAGCGAATCAGCGAGCTTCTGGCCATCTATCGCGACGGGCTGCTAAATGATACACTGCCATTCTGGATAAAACATTGTGTCGACCGGGAATACGGCGGTTTCATGTTTTCCCTCGACCGCGACGGCTCAGTACTCGATACGGATAAGGGAATGTGGCAACACGGCCGCTTTACCTGGCTGCTGGGGCATTTGTGCAACACGGTAGAAAAACGCGATGAATGGCTGGAATTGGCGAAACATGGGATCGATTTCATTCGTAAATACGGTTTTGACGAGGATGGCCGCATGTTTTTTCAAGTCACTCGTGATGGCCGTCCCATTCGAAAACGACGCTATTTGTTTACCGAAACTTTTGGAGTCGTTGCGCTTGCAGCATACGCAAAAGCCGCCAGTGACGAGCAAGCCAGGCAGGAAGCCATCGATTTGTTTCATGTGATCGAGCGCTATTTGACCACACCGGGTTTGATTCAACCGAAAAATGTGCCTGAAACACGCTCCGGTAAAGCCCTTGCCATCCCGATGATCATGATCGTGACCGCTCAGATCTTGCGAGATACTGTGGACGAGCCCGAATTATGCAATGAATGGATCGACAACAGTATTGCCGAAATCGAGCGGGATTTTATGAAACCTGAATTCGAAGGTGTGCTAGAGACCGTCGGGCCTGACGGCGAATTTATCGACCATTTTGACGGGCGGATGATGTGTCCCGGTCATGCGATCGAGGCGGCCTGGTTCACCCTGCATGAAGCAAAGCAGCGTAATAACGACCCTCGGTTGATCACCCTTGGGACGAGGATTCTCGATTGGATGTGGAAATGGGGATGGGATGAAGAATATGGCGGCATTATTTACTATCGTGATGCAAAAGGATTGCCTGTTCAGGAATATTGGCAGGACATGAAATTCTGGTGGCCGCAAAACGAAGCGATTATTGCCACGTTGCTGGCCTACCAGTTGACTGGCAATGAAAAATACGCTCAATGGCACCAGATGATTCATGACTGGACCTATACATATTTCCCCGATTCCGAATACGGCGAATGGTTCGGCTATCTGCACCGCGACGGACGGATTTCCGTGCCGTTAAAAGGCAACCTCTGGAAAGGGCCGTTCCATATGCCCCGAATGCAGCTCTACTGTTGGAAACTGCTGGAAGCAATGTCTCTTGAGCATTAACATGGAAATTGTTATTGCCCATTGAAAATTATTCATTTCATAGGAGTTGGTATGAGCGGAACGTTCACCCGGTATGATGAAACTGGATCGGGGGAGATTCTTGCTTATTTTCAATTCCTGTCGTTTCAAAGGAGGAGGTTATGTCACAAGCTATCAAACTGATCGCGTTATTAAAAGCCAAACCTGGCATGACCCGGGAAGAGTTTACAACTCGCTGGGTCAACGAACATTGTCCCTTGACGTTAAAATTCAAGAATCTTAAAGGCTACAGAGTGAATGTCGCCATCGATGAATATCAAGAAATTGAGGGAGAACTTCCTTACGATGGAACAGCTGAATTGTGGTGGGACTCGCTCGAAGAAATGCAGGAAGATTTCGCGTCGTCCGAAGCAAGCGCGGCCGTTGCAGATGCTGATGAATTTACTATCATCCGTACACATATTTATACGAAAGAGTATATTCTCAGATAGGCCGAAGCCAAACACCGGCCTCTGCAAGGCAACCAGGTTTCCCCGAAAACCTGGTTGCCGAGATGTTGAAGATTGACAACGCCTGCAATCACGAGCTTATGCCCGCTCATCACGACGGGCAACGCACTTGACGATCCCGCCGCAAAACGATATGCGAGAGGAGTATGCTGAAACTGGCGACAGCGGGTATAAGTCGCGTGTATTGCTTTGTTAGCGAACTTTTGTTATGACCTCCAAATTTTCAATGATTAAATTTGACAGTAGCAGTACGATTATTCATAGAATCAAGAGAGAGAGAATAACTGTCTTCGATCTTGCGGGATTCTCCTCGATTCTGCAAATTCTCCTGTAAATATTTACTCAGAACCTTGTATTCATGTGTTACTAGAATGATTGTACATTGTCGCTCAAGTACAAGGTTTACTAAAAGATTGAAGGTTAACTTAACGAGTTCTTCATTCATAAAGGTAGTAGGTTCATCCACAAAGATTACTTTTGGTTCGCGATCACAGACAATGGCACGAGCCAGAGCCAATCGCTGACGTTGCCCGCCAGAAAGATTCAATGGGCTAAAATTACGCCTTTTCCATATGTTTTCATCTTCTTTAAATCCAACACTTTTAAGGATTTTTTGGAACTCTTTTTGGGGATTTGAGGGATTTTGGCAGAGATTGTGGCGTAGGTTGAATACTAATTCTAAATTCTCTTGGATCGAAAATGTATTTAGAAGATGTCCCTCTTGTGGTAAAAAACTAAAATCGGAACGACGAATTCTCGCTCGATCATAAGAGCGATTGAAAATTCCCCATTTATTCTTAAAAAGTTCAAAATAATTTACTGTAGCATCTTCATGATCTGGAGAATAGGTCAATATTGAACCGGAGTCTATCGGTTCTGCATTATCCAAAAGTCCCAAAATGTGAAGTAACGAACTTTTCCCTACCCCAGAGTAGCCGGTAATAAAGGTGAAACTTTGCTTTTTTATAAAGATTTCCCCCTGATACTCAATACAAGAACCATTGCGAAATATTTTACGAATATTTTTGATGCTAAAAAGATTTTCAGTTAGGGAAGTACTCATGGCTTGTTCCTTTTAGGATCGAAATGTCATCATTTCAGCAGGTTGAAAAGAATGAAGATAATAGATAACAGGGGCAAGGAAACCAATCTCAGTAATACACAATATTTTGAAAAACAGGTTGATTACTGTCAAATCATATAGAGAAATACTCATATCAATTGGCTGATAGATATAAATTAACAAAATGCTTGCTATGATGAAAGTAACGATAACCAAACCAAATCCAACCAAAGAATACGCTGAGGCTATCACCAAATCGGGATACCCGAACATCCTCGTTGTCCCAATACGGTGCATCCGAGTATGCAAAACAACCGCAAAAAAGAAAATTAGGATTAAGAGAATGAGCCAAAGGCCAATACCAAAAAAAGTTTGTAGATTTTTCAAATTTTCTTGTGTGGCTAGCATTTCACTTAATAGCTCAATAACTTCCCCTTCAACTGTAATACCTTTCCGATCCATAAAATTCTGAATAGTATAAATAAGTTCTTTGCTCCAAGTAAATTTGTTAGGAAGTTCGAAATTCAGGTGAAAGATCGCTCCTTTGTAGCCTTCGACATAAAATGCGGTATCAAAGTTTCCAAAAAAGAATTTCATCTCTTTTGTCAATAAACCTGCTTTCGCAAAGCTTTCCAAAATATTGATACGGCTACTCTCTTCGGACAAAAGTATCCTGAGAGTTTCTTTTCCACCTTTAAGAAAAGCAGAAATTCGAGTTCCAGCAGGTAGTATCTTTTCTATCTCCTTCAACGTTGTTTCCGAATTGCTCTGAAAAAATTGAACATCAAAGAGATCTACTGAATCATAGTAATACCGATTTTCCAGGCGAACAACTTCTTCCATTGGTAAGAGGTAATGAAATTGATAGGGAAGTTTGTCAACAACACTTAAACGAAAAGGGATGTACTGTTCGGTGTTTTGAGGATCATTACTTGAAAGTCTGACCCAAAGAAACTCAGGATAGTCCTCTCGTCTATACCAACCGAAACGTTTCATTCCTTCGGCGGATACAATTATTCCTTGCAACGCTATTTCAGGTACATACCCTTGATAAAGACGAGTTTGAATTTCATCAACAAGTGGGGTGTCTACATGATCTCCACTGAGAGGTAAACCCATTCCTTGTTGAAATGCCAAATGCTCACCATCGCGTCTCTCAATATCAAGGTAAATCCAAGAAAATGGTTTAACACTACTAAACAGTGTTGACTCCCCAACTAATGCAGGGATCTGTTCTGAGGTTAGTACATCCTGTATAGGGATATCCATCCAACTAGCAAGATTAGCATAATTATCCTGCCGGTCATTTCCTTTCTCAGGCAGATAGAAATATCCTTTTGCAAAAAGTGCCGTGAAGGGCGACGTTTTAAACAGGGATAATCTCTGAGAAAGCCCCTGTTCTACCCCAACTAAGCATAAACCTGAATAAGAAACGAGGATAAGCAATAAAGCGATCCCTACTACGGGAAGATAAAACACCGGAAATTGGTAAAAAATAATCTGTTTCCATCCAGTTCCATCACTTGCGGGGAATATCTCGCGTTTAAAGATAAGCCAAAGAACTTCAATCCATTTTTTCATTATTTATTTCATTAAGCTGCTGAGGTTGGGGAAACAACTCTTCCGGATATACCCAAAAGTAAGGTGAACCTTGCATATCACGATATAATCGAGATTCTGGTCTTTCTTTGTATACAAGATCGACAATAGTTTGCTCTGCATTCTCTAATTTTGAGAGGAACTTCTCCCATAAGCCATTTTGACACATCTCAGTAATAATTTCATCAACTCCCAAAAAGCTTCTTTCAGCATCAACAATTGAGGTCTCAAGCCAGCGATTAAGCTTTTCTACTGATACTGCATCAGGATTTGTTTGTAATGCCTCGCCCAAAATTGTAGACATTGCTTTAATAAGAAGTTCCCGGTTTTGAACATCACTACAGAAGCGATGTTTTGTTCTGATATTGGATATTGCCTGCTTGATCAACTCTAATTCAGCCACTTCTAAAAGCAATATAGGCTGAGTTATTGGTCTGCCATTTTTTCGTACAGCAACAAACCCCTCACTAAAAGAGGCTTCTGGACGATTTTTGACATATTCCCAAAGTTCAGGGTTATCTTTTTTGAGTGCATTTAAATAGGCAAGAGCGATTCCTATATTTGATTCACTTGCCCCATCTTGTGGTTGCGGGGCATAATTTTGAAGGTATTGTAAAAATGTTTCTTCACTTGAACATGATGATTTACAATTAGGAATAAGTTCTATAGCAGATTCATAGGTAACTTCACATAATGTATCACAGAACGACTTTTGTCCGCGCCTAACCTTAGGCAACTCTTTTATAATTTGAACAAATGTGTTTGAAACTGATGTGGCATATATCTCAAGATTTCCAGTAAGAGCCTCTTCGGGCATGCTTCGCACGGACTGGAGTTCTTCCATAGTATAGATACGTTGGTGAATGAAGTTTAGCTGATTTATAAACGCATTCATTGCATTTTGTTCTAATACAGTATCTTCCGATTTGCGGTGAGGATGAGCAAAATGAATCGCAAGAGGAAAAATCATATTATCCGTAAACTTTTCAAGGATAGAGTAGATTCCATCATCAGTTGCATTACCAGCGTCTCCAAGTATAATCATAACTCTTACAGACAAGGGATGAAAAAAATTATTACTCCAACCATCAATAGCTTGATTAATAGCGTTAAACAAATCTTCATAATAATCATCTCCTTTTATGCTATATGCCTCTTTCTCTTGGAACCACTGGTAGAGTGAAGGGTCAGTAGAAGGCTCCCATTCTTCATACCGTCCATAATCTTCGCTTACATCACGATAAACAGCACCACGAACCTTGATATTGAGATCTTCAGTCTGAAGTTGGGTGATAATCTTCTGAGTGACCTTCGTTACGGCCTCTAAACAAGGTCCCATACTCAAGGTTGCATCAACTAAAAAGAATAACTCTACATTCTTTGCCCCTTCTTGCAATTGAGCTAAGAAACTTTGTTGGGTTCCTCGTCCTCCCTGATTATAGCGGCCAATATATCCAATAGATTCAGAGGTTACACCTGCAAATTCTCTTTCTCCATACCCTACCTGAAGAACAATATCGCGCAAATCCTGGCCACTTTGCAAAGAGTCTTCTCCAAAATCCCGTACAATCTGCTCTGAATTGTCCTCAAGAAATAGTTGCTTCTCCTGTTGATTGGACAAGCTAAAATACTGATATAGTAATGTGCGACTGATAAATTTATGAGCATCCCAATCCTCTTCTGGGCGATTTGCTACCTTTTCTAATGCTTGCCTGGTATCCCATAATACGGCAGCACTTCGAGGAATCCAGCCAAAAATCACACCGTGATCTATATCTGTAAGACTAATGGACTGGGTTTCCCCAACGAGAAAGTAATCAGCATCTTTGAATTTAGAAGCATCCTGATAGTCATCAGTTTTTTCGTTAGTATTAAAATGTATGCCGTACACATAGAAGAATAAACTCCCATCCCGAACTCTTTCATCTTGATCTGTCAAAAAATAATAGCTCTCTTCTTGTGCTTTCTCCATTCCAGGTTCTATGCCTTCTCCTGGACCAGCTCGAAATCGTAATGAATTCAGGCCTGATTCTGTTTCTCCTTCGCCTTGAAGCCTAACCTTTAAAAAAACCTTATGATATACGCTCTTGTAGGGATCCATAATGGCTTGCTGAGTAAGAATCAGATGTCTCATATCCATCCAACCTGTTATATTTTCTCGCGTTTTTGAGAAAATTTGTAAATATCCATCTTCTCTATCCAAGACTTCGAAAATTTCAAGATAATTTGCTTCAAACCTTACAGTCCCCCCAGGAGTATCTAAGATGGGAGCGTATTCCCGGTTACAAATAACTGGCCATGCACGCCTTTCATCTGTAAGGATGTCATCTTCTTCCATCAAAACATAAGGATTAGGGTATTCATCATAGTAGGGACGACCTATTTCTGCAAGAGTGGAGTTCAAGTCTAGGATTAACACAGATGAGAATAGTAAAGCTAATAAAAAAAATCTTTTGCACATTGTCATTGTCCGTTCCTTTCCAAAATTTTGGTTAATTCAACTTGGATTGCATCTGATGTTTGACATGTATGCCACCGATCTTTCCATGCTGCTAAAGGAGCTGGATCTGGCGAAATAATATGGAGTGAAATATGACCATAATTGTATGATATATCCCCAGGCTTTCGTGCTATATACACCAAATGCTGTTTTGGAAAATTGCCACATAGGTCAACCTCATTCCAACCAAAATATGCCGTCGCTTTTTGTAATTCACTATTTACATCAAAATTATTAGCCCGTGGAGCAGGCGAATAGTCTAAAAGTGCGACCTTATCCTCCATTTTAAAAATTTGCCCCTGCTTGGAAAAAAATACTCGCATATTTTCTTGCCACACATCGGCAACTGCAATGCTACCTTCAATCCAATAGTCTTTAGTCGAAAATTCATTCCCACTGATAACAATAATCACTTCTGGAGCCAATAAAGTAAGATTTTTTCCCTCCGCATTTATTATTCCCTTAATAGAGTCATCTTTCGTTGGTGTCAACTTAATCTTGTGAGATTTAAACCCTTTATAACACGCAACCATATCTTGGCTCTTGAGTTCAGCAGATTTCCGGCTATCTAGATAATAGAACCAAATATTAATGGAGTACTCATCCTGGCTTACGGCAATTTCATGATCTGCGATTTCCTTATCTGATATAAAAAATTTTGAATTCTCCTTATTAGCCAGAGGAAGTCCATCAGTTGACAGTTTAATCATTGCCTTAAGCTTTCTTTCTTTTGGTGTGGGCATTATCAGGATGAAGCCACTTTCATTATGAGCATCTTTTACAAATTCAGAAGCAAACTTGTAATCATAAGCGAATAATCGAAAGGTATATGCTCCATCGACTAGCAATTCAGCATCCTTGAGAAGTCCCTTAAAAACAATATTTTTTTTGTCGTCGGTTATATGTAATGTGAGTGCATCTGGATCTCCTCCTAACTTTTCCAAGATACTAAAGTTTTTTTTTATTAAAGTGAGAGCTAACTTTTCTACTTTAATGAGTTCAATTTCGACAGGAATAGAATCTTCCATATGATTATCAAACCGGCGATATTCTTTTTCAGTTTTGTAACCTTCTTTTTCAACAATAATCGTAATTTCATCGCCAAGTAACAATGGTAAGATGTTTTCAAACATGCCTTTATCATCAGCTTGTGATAAGAGAGATACAATTCCATTGACTTTCACTGTTATTAAAGCCTCTGGGAGAGTTCTTACACTAATAGCAACATCATATGTTTCTAATATATCTTCTTTTGTGATATGCTCATCATCATGTTCAACTATTGTTTCATAGGCTCTATCCCCCTCATGAAAGGAAGATAACCTCCATAGGGTAGATTGATCTATGGTCATAGGCATATCTATAGTGATTGTTCCAGGATCATCAATAAAATATATGGCAAGAGGATTCCAGTTGTTGTCTAAAAAATAAGAAAGCGTTAACTTCGTATTAGGTTCAGAAACATCAACCTCTAAAGGACGGATAAAGTCGGCGATTTCAACATGTTTGTTTAGGATTTTCTCGGCTCGACATACTCCAAAATAAGTATGCATGAGGACAGAATCATACCCTTGTATATTATCAGGGATTTTTTTCGGTTCTGGGAAATTATCCCATTCAATAAATGCATTAGCAACGCCTTTTTGGTCGATAAATTCTAACGCTAATGAAGAATGCTTTTTCAGAGCTATAATCCATGTGGGAAATTCAGATAGTTCTTCTCCATCTGTATGAGGGGGTTCTTTTGGTTGTGGGGTAGTCTCTGGAACAATTGGAATAGTAGAGGGTTCTGGTTGTGGAGTAGATTCTGGAATAATGGGAATGGCAGAAGGTGACTTCTTCGATTGTGGTGTAGGGGTGGGTGAGTTTGATGCACTTGCTTCACTCGAATCTTTGAATACAAGTTCAATAGAAGGAACGATTTTACGACGTATTGTTTGTATGCTTACGTTGATTTCATCTGGATGTGATCCGTTGAGCTCAAAATTATCAGGTTCCACTTCAATTTTCTTGCTTACATGCTCATCAATATCTCTAATATCAATTTCTTGCTGAAATATTAACGAATCTGGAATGTCAGAATATCCATATACACTTACACGTAACGGAACATTGTTCTTTTTGATTTCATCAAATGCAATTACTCTTTGTGGTTTATTAACATCTAACGAAGGATCGATTAAAATCAAAAACACCGAAGCGTTCTCATTAAACTTCAAACCATAGTTTTTAAAGAAATGTTCCCGACCCTTTTTAGTTACGGTCACAGAAAAGTGTTCGATCTCACCTTCCCAAGCCTTGCTTTCTTGATCGAATTTCCATGAGCTGTAAGGTATTTCCCCCACAATACGAAGATTTCCGTAAGAATACCATGGTTTTATTCTCCAAGAATAATCAACAAGTATTTGAGGAAGAACGCCTGCAATGGCGACAGATCCAAATATCAACAAACTAAAAGAGAAACAAAAAAGCCACCATTGTATTTTCTTTACCACCGTCTTTTCCCCCAATTAATTACTCACGAACAAAAATAATTGCCAATGCGTCATTTTCAAGATATTCTCTAACAAAGCTACTTTCGCCACCTTTACAATCTCCTTTTATGCCAAAACAAAAACCGTACCTCCTTCGACTTGAAGCCTCTTCAGATGTCCAATATGGTCTGTCAAGCAAAATCTCTTTAGGATAAAGTTTTTCAGATGTCATAGTTTTTAACTCTTGTATAGAAGGCAACCTCCATCCTTCCTGAGTTCCTTTAATTATATCCAGTGCATCTCTATAAGTATATCCGAAATTACCAAATCCAATATGATTCCATTCTTTTCCACCAGTAACGTTAACATTTAAGCTTTTTTCAAGGAGAATCTTGCCACTTTCTTTTTCTGAAATTCTAAAACTTATTCGATCAAGTTTGTCATTTGACACAGATGGTGTATATACCCACTGTTGCTGGGAGAATTCATCCTTTATCAATTTCCCTCGAATCGCCTCTCCTTCAATCACTATAGGGATTTCAGAATAGTTTGTAATATCAAGATCTATAGTAAAAGGTTTGCCTGCTTCTACAAAATAGGTTGGGCTTATCGGCTTGCCATTAATATCTTCGAGAAATAATATATTATTGATGCTTATAGGAAATGGGGTAGGAGTAATTACTGGTATTGTCGCGGTAGGAGCAGGAGTAAATATCGGTATAGTCACCGTAGGCCTTACCACTATCCGAGGTGTTGGGGTTGTTGTTGGTGGTGATGTGTTGATCGGAATTGGGCTCTTATCAGTGATGAGAGGAGTAGAGGAAGGAACAGGAATGGACGTGGAAGATACAGTAGGAGCGATAAGGGTAAAACTAACTTTGGCGCTTTTTTGATTACCATTATTATCCGTAGCTATTGCCGTAATTGTTACAATCTCAGAATCTCCCTCTATCGCTTTAGGAGTATCATAAATGCTATATCGTTCTTGGGGCGTATGTCTCAATTCCCCAGGGCCGTCAAGTTCCCACTTCAAATGTAAATCTGAAGGAGTCAATTTAGCAGTAATCCACACCTGAGTAGAATTCACTCCTATCCGAATTGCACGAATATTTACTGGCTCCGTCGAAAGCTCTATCATCGGTTCATCAGAGACAGCAGGTGATATACACACCACAGCATTTAGAAATACTATCATAATCATAATTGTTTTACTGAGCTTTATCATAATGCTCACCTAAAATTGGAATGTTTATAGAATCTTGTTTTTTTATTATTCGCTATTAAGTTAAGAAGGACGCCAGCTATCCAATTTAAGTTCCCGATTTCTCATAATATCATTATGGCTCTAAAAGTTCAGATCTCAAATTCTTGAAAAATCTGTTTCTCTGTTCTTCCGTCATTGTTGAAAAGTCATTTTGCCAAATCTGTTTCTGTTCCTCTGTAAAACTCTCCGATGATTCGATCATGATTTGCAGCAGAGGGATAAGTGGGATAGAATTTTTTTCGCCCCATGTAACAAATTCTCTATGTCGTTGGAAAGTTGATAAATATTGAGATGATAATCGTAAAACCTGCTTAAACTCATGCTGATTATTCAATAAGCTTATTTGTGCTTCAACTTGACCTCTTTGGGCCTTTTGAGCTGTTTCTTCAGCCTTTTTTCGTTCATCTTTGGCTTGTTTCTCAGCCTCTAATGCTTGCTTCTTTTCGATCTCAACTATTTGGTAAGCTTCCTCTGTTTTGGCTTTCTCTTCTAACACTTGATCGATTAAGTCGTTTTGTATAATAATTTTAGTAATTAATACAGTAATAGAAATCACTATTGCCCACAAGACTATCCTTCGATTAAGGTTTTTTCTCTTACTATGCTCAATAAAGTTTAGTACAGAGTCAAAATTTCCCCCATACCGTTTTGCCCATATTGCAGATGGTTTGTCATCTCTCTTCAACCACTGAAGATAATTATTGAGATCAAGTTTTCCAAGCAAATACTCTTTGTGCTTTTTATGTCCTTCCCAATTTGTAGCAGACTTCAGCAATTCTTGATAGATATTAGCAGATTTTTCCTCTTTCTTTACCCATGAATTCAAACGGGGCCATTGCCGAATGAAACTTTCATGGCTAATATCAATTATATCATCTAACATCAATTTTTCTTTTTTGTCGTATTCTGGAATCAGAAAACAGCAGGCTTGAGCCCGAAAAGCATTTAATACTTCATTCACTTCTGATGCGTCACTTTCTGCAATAGTAACAATATCAGCAAGAGGAGCTGGGCGACGTTTGATCGTAGGTAATTGATCTATGACACTCTTCTCAGTAATATAACGAAAGATTCGTTCAGTAAGCCACCGTTTTTCCTCATCGAACCCTCTAAATATTTCTTCAGCGTGAGCAGAAATTGATTCTTCAAGTTTTCCGACTGAACGATAATTAGTCAATGTTAATTCAATATGGCCTTTACTCTTTTCCCACATCCGCATTAAGCAATGTTGTAGTATAGGGAGTTGATCAGTATGATTTTCGATGCTATCTATATCATATAGGAGAATTTTAGCTAACTTTTCGTCGACTTTTCGCCCTTTTACCTTTGAAGGATAAACGATAGCCTCATATAATTCTTGTTTGGTTAATGTTGGTACAAAAAATTGTCCTTTATTTATAGTTTCTGTTAGTCCACGAAATAGGGCACATTGACCGATTGTCTCTGAACGAACAGTTATGACGATATATATAGGAATCCCTCGTTTTTCAGAGCTGCTCAACAATAAATTCACAAAAAATTCCTTATCCTTAAAACTTATTCGTTCTTCATTGAACAATTCTTCAAATTGATCAACTATCAATAAAACATTAGTAGGCTTCTTTGACAATAGGTTTTCTTGGAGTATTCGGACTAACCCAAGATGACCATAAGAATAGAAATATTTTAATACATTTTCAAGAGAATTCTCTTGCATAAGAGATCCTTGTTTGATCAATGCTTGAGACAAATTATTTAGAGGGCTAACGCTAGGACGCATTTCTAAAATAAGCCATTCGTTTGTCTCTGCAATTTCAAGGCTTGGGATTAAGCCAGCATGTACTAATGAAGATTTTCCACAACCAGAAAGGCCAGTTACAGAGACAAACCGAGTCTCTTGCAGAAGATCCAGTAACTGCTTGATATGTTTATCGCGACCAAAAAAAACGTTTGTTTCGTTACGGCTAAATGGCCTGAGACCAGGATAAGGGTTATTATTCATTGTTTATATTCTCTTTTAATCGATCAATAAATGTTAAAAATGCCCTCTCACAAACTTCGCTATCTTGGCATTTTTGATTTATTCCGGGGCACTTTTGACAATCTATTGTGAACCCAGGAAATTTAGTAGGTATTTTAGAGTTTTTGTCATCGGGAGGCCCTATATAAATGGCATAAGCCTTGGGTTCCTCCCGTTTAGAAATGGCATAAGCCTTGGGTTCCTCCCGTTTAGAGAGGAATTTACTTATTTGATTCAGTCTGCTGCCAACCCACTCCAAAGGTGTTTTGCCATAAATTACAAGTAAGCCATCACACTCTAATACGTGAGTTTCAAACCAGTTCATATTTTCGGAAAACTTAGAATTAGAAGAATATGCAGGGAAATAAAAATGCCCCATATTGAATTCTTCTTGCAACCTCTGAGCAAGATCCAAGGCAAGCGATTCATCAACAGGGTGATTATTAATAAACACAGTTGTGCCACGCATGTTATTATTAGATTCTTTTTTTTGTAATTGCATTTGTTTCTTTCTATCGGCTCCCTCTTTTAGATCTTGTAAAGCGGTCGCTATTTCCTTATCTATTTCAGCTAGAGTATTGAAATATTCAACACGATCATTGCTCTCATTATTTTCCCAAGGACTGTAGGGGTGGATCTTCGCATCACGGGCGTCATCGTCCAGGCGATCATTGCTCTCCTTATTTTTCCAAGGACTGTAGGGCATAATACCAGGAAGGTCAAAAGTACTTCCACCAATGTCATTAGTCTCCAAAAAAAATATTTTTGTTCCATTTTTTATGCATTTTTGCAATTCAGTCGAAAAATTTTTTTCGCCTACAGACTTTTTAATAGATTGGATATATGATCTTGATAAAACTAAAATAATTATTGCACTTTCACAAATTTCCTGAATTATTTGATGAGACGTAAATTTATCACATACTAACCAAGAAAGATGTTGCCCTTTTTCATGAAAGATTCGTTCATCAATATCGTTTTTAATAAAAGAAGCTATTTCTTTTGGATTTTCTAAAGACGACTGAGCACCTCCAGTTTCATAGCTAAAAATAATGTCGTGTTTATATCCTGGAACATAGGATGATGATGTTCGCAGAAATAACACTGAACGAAATGACTCTTCCTCAGGTAAAAGACGACGAGCAGAAGTCATGGCTTGTTCAATAGGATATGAGTCCATTAGTAATTTATAAAATTCTTTGCTAAACTCCGCATTTTTTTGAGCTGAGACAGAGAATTGCATAGCCACTACTGCCGGGATTCCTGAGTTGACAAGTTTAGGTGCGACACTTGTAAAAACAGATTCTTCCCTTATCGTGGCACTCTGGCACGCATTTAAGAAAAATAGTTTTATTCCACAGCCAGCTATGCGGTTACCTATAGAGGAGGCCGGGATATAGTTAGCATTTCCAGACGAATCTTCAAATAGCAGAAAACCTTCTTTAGGGATATTGGATAGATCCTCGGAACAATCTGTTTCTTGACATTTGTCGAGAAACCACTCTACAAATGTAGATCGATCTTGTTTTTTGCACTTAGGGCAAAAACGGCCAAAAACCCCATGACCATCGAAATGTACAATATCAGGAGGCAATTTTGTGTTAAGTGCTTTAAGAAATCCGTTAAAAGTTGGAGAGCATTGGACTTGCTGAACGGTGTTTAGATTGATAAATTCTTGATCTCTTGTAGTCGAGCTCAGTATCTTTGCTGGACGGGGAGCTACAAATAAAATTCTTGCAGGTTTTGTTATATTAAATTCTGGTGAAGGTTCTCCGGTAATAACATGACGAATAAGCGAAACTTTTTTTTGAATAAGGAGAGGAGCTTTCATGGCTTTTCGAAGCAATTCCCATGGATACCGAGAAGAGGCAGGATCATCAGGATCTAGTTGAAAAATAAGATTCAAACTCGATGTTTTGTCACTATCCTTCAATATATTCTCATATCGATTCTCAAATTCTCGACCGATTTCCCCTGAAAATAACGCTCGATACAGCTGACATCCAACTCGTTCAATTAAATGCTCTGTAAAATTTCCATTATGTAAATAGGGAAAGTCTTCAAACTTATCCTTTGTTTCTGCTAAAATTGATAGTTCTTTTTCAAAACGGTCAAAATATTGGGAGGGATCTTGTCTATTCCAAAACTCTAAGAGTAAAAGGATCGCTCGCAGCTCGCTTTCTGAATATGGAGGTTGAAAGTTTTCCTTGATAGGCTCTCTATTTTCCCGATATGCAACTAATTCAGTATGGTCTTCTGATATCTTATTGAACCAAATAGTAAATGAATGCAGCATGTACTTCCTTCCTTACTGTTATTTCAAACTTCCAAAGATCTCTTTACACTAAAAATCATATAGTTAAAGGGTAACTCTCTACTGCCTTGTTTCTTTTCAAGACGGAAACGATCCTGATTCCAACAGTATTCTTTGAGATCAAACCAATCAGAGTCACCTTGTATCAAAACATATGACCCCTCCCTCAATTTTGGATCGGCTATTTCCGCATTAATAAGTAAACCGAGTGTCATTGCATATATTGCTTGATTTCTCCTACGCTTTAAAAATGTCTTTGTCAATCCTGATACAAGTTCAGTCACCATGGAAAAAGCTGGATTTGTGGCTGAAAGTAGTTTTAGACCTTTCTTCATAGCCTCACTTTTCATCATTCCCGATAGCTGTTCTTCAATTTGATCTTTAATATGAATTGTCGCGATCTTCATTGAAAGTTCATTTTTGATTCGAAGTCCTCGGAAGATTTGAGTGCCAGATGATGATACTGCCTGACCATCCATTGCTTCAATAATGTATCCATACAGGATACTTTGTTCCGTTAAGGTCTCCTGCGAATCTGCTTTTGCCAAATTTATCAAATGTTCTACAGAGAAATTAATCTGAATTGTATGTTTATTGGAGAAAAAACCGGGGTATCTCTGAACATGAAAACGGTCAAGAGTGACATCAATTTTTTGATTTGCCAATTCTTCTTGAGGTGCGATACTACTGGCAGGCACAATCGCCTTATTTTCCTTGTCAATATAGCCAAACACTGTTTCCCGAGCTTCATAGCAACGTTTGTTTGGGTCATTCCACAATCCTTTCATTGCAACTTGAGATCTGTCTTCTTCAGAAAGTTCTTTCTCTAACAGATCATAATACATTTTCCGATCTTCATCCGGCAAATCGCCAAGTACTAATGCTCCCATCAACGGATCAATCATAATCTATCTCTCCATAATTTAAGTTCACTTATTCAAAGAGAGAGCAAAATATACCACTGCCGTTTTTTTGTCAAGAATTTCGGATATTGGTCTCCCCCATAAGTCCTTGAACAGACCATGTTTTCAGGAAAGGCTGATGGCGAAGTTATGCATCCAAACGCGCAGTGATCTTGCAAACAGGGCGTAAAATCTCCATTCATTGTCCAGTAACTAACCATATACCACACTGGGCGTTTCGCACTCACTCCAATTACAGCGCAAAACGTGCTGTGTGGGGCACCATTCTTCTATATTTATCGTACAGGTGAAGGTGAATTTTCAAAGAAGCTTTCTATTCTTAGCCCATTTCCAAGGAAAGGTATTATATTGAAAAAGTAGATTGACAACTCGTTATTAGTCTCTTACAATAATTCCTCGACTACATCTCCTCGTAGCAGATCTAAACTGTGATAAGGTCTGGTGATAGAGAGAACTGTCCCAGCATTGCCGCGCCGAGCAGAGAACTTTCATCCTGGTAAGACAGGGTAAAATCCCCTGTCCAATGTTTTTTGGCATCCAGGAAATGTGTGATTCTCGACACACCTCCTGATGTCATAATGGTGTCGCCCAATTGGACGAGCTGTCCCACGTCTTCAATGTGCTGTTTATGATACAGCGCATTGCCTTTTAATAATCCGAGGAGGAAGTGCTCGCGTGTTGTTTCCAGGGTTAGTCCGGAAAATCCGGCCATCAATCGTTCGAGAGAATAACGGCTGCCTTGTAAAAATGGGACGTATTCAGGGATTTCATTGTCCACCCGATTAATATCTTCGCTGTGAAGAAAATCCTCTAACACGGATGGAACGAATTCCTCATAGAACTGTGCGAGAGTCAAGTCTCGACAGAATACGGAATGGAACCAATCCAGTGCAGCGCCTCCCGTATTAAGCACAAAGAACGTCACCCAACGCTGTGGCAGCACATGACAGCGAATGTTAAAATTCGGCGAACTCAGAGTTTTATCAACACAGACGCTGGTGATTTCACAGGTTCCGTTAATATCGTTAATGTCCCCCGGCGATGTTAATCCTCCCGATAATGCCGCCAGAACAGCATCATTTCCCCCGCAGAGCACATGACAGCCTTCGGGTAATCCCAACTCGGCAGCCACCTCCGGCAAAATCGTTCCCGCCTTGTGATAGGATTCCATAAGTTGGGGGAGTTTGTGTTCCGAAATGTTTGCTGCCTCCAAAATCTCCTGATTCCAGGTCAAATCATGGCGAGTGGTGTTATATAAACCGGTAATCGACGTGGTGCTGGGATCAATCGTCCAATTTCCGGTGAAGCGTTTGACCATGTAGGTGTTGCAATGTCCGAATTTTGCCGCAGCGTGCCATATATCAGGCTGATGTTCTTTGATCCAGAGGATAGAAGCCAGTGAAGAACCGCCGGACACCGGCAGATTACAGGTGTCGCGGAGAAAGATGTCGTCTCCGACCAGTTTGCGAATTTCCATGGCCTGTTTTCTCGAACGGCCGTCGAAAAAAAGAATGGCTGGTCCAAGCGCCGTCCCATCCTCTGCCATTGGAGTTAAGCCTGGTGTGGTCACTGAGAAGGTGACAACCCGAACTGACGACAAATAGTCTTTGAGTTCTGCACAACACTCTTGGAGCGCCTGCCACCATTTTTCAGGCTCGATATCGGCTTTGCCCCGGTCGTAAAGATTCACATCGTAGCGCCGGGTCGCCTCACATCGTTTTTCCAATTCCGGACTGAATACACCGATTTTGAATGCCGTTGTCCCAACATCCATTGCAAGAATATCTGTCGCCATTGTCTATCACTCTTCTAAAATTTCAGGAGTGCAATCTAGCAATTGCTTCGCGGCGCGACCGTGACATTATGACAGGCCTTCACCCTGCTGCAAAGGCTGTTTTGAACTCCTTATGAAATAGTGCGTACTACTTTCATCGCCACTGACGACGCGCCATGACTGTCAATGTCTCCAGAATCTCCCGATCGTCAAGCAAGACGGTTTTCTCCAATTTGCGAGAAACCGGGTTTGGAACGTCCAGAGAGTTCAGAGAGCAGTGAGGGGCATCGAGATAATTAAAAAAGCGTTCCGTCAAATCCGGCTCCTGAAATCGGGGTATTAATCACCTGTTGCGGATATCTTGCCGGAAGATCTTTGGTCGCTCCATAGGCCCTGCCGCCAAAAATTGATGGTGTGCTCGATGGCTGCCGGCGATCTTGTCATTTCTTTGTAAGGCAGCCATTGCTGCTGCAGCCAGGGCCTCCTGGCCGGCGCTGGTATGAACCGGCCCCCAGACGCAATCCTCATTTTTCAAGCATAAAAGTGCGTGTTCAAATTCATAGATGAGCAGCATATTGAACACAAGGCGCGCAGCAAATATTGGCTCGATTGCCGTAAGATCGCGTGTGTCGGATGTCCAACGCTGCCAGTCAAAATCATGCTGAATTTGGTGTTTTTTCATAGTGGAATGCCATCACAAAGATACAAATAGTTGATAGTTATAAGTACTCAAAGTGTCTAAAGTGTAAAGTTTGAAAAATCTGAATTTTCGTTCCCTTTCGTTTCCTTGTTGGTCTTATGTTCTTCGTGCCTTTATGGTGAAATCGGAATCACGGCTTCGGTCACAAAACTTGCTTGCTCAGAAATCAGCCACAACGCCGCTCCAGTGATCTCATGTGGCTCGCCATAAGGAGCCATAGGCACCTGTTTGAGAATCTGTTTTCCTCGAGCGGTCATATGGCCGGTCTGTTCATCGACCAGCAGAAAACGGTAAGGCTTTGGCAATTTCTCCGTCAATCGCGCCGCCTGCGCCTGTGATGACAGCAATTTTTCCACTTACAACATTGGCTGTCTGGCGAAAATTTGTCAAGACATCTCTTTATTCTAGCCGGGGGGGGAACACGAAGAAGAGAGGTGGGGGGCTGCTTCTGAGGAGGGAGGAGGGGACTGCTCGTCAGTTTCCTCTTGATGGCAGGAGCGTCCGCGCCCCTGGCGACGCTGATAATGCCTTTCGGTGCTGCCGGATGCGGTTGAAATTCCGACGCCCCCGTTCATCCTTGTGAGACAAAGCTTCTGCATGTTGTTTCTCGATAATGTTTTGAAGAAGATGTTCAACGCAGGTCTCAACATCTTGCCCTTCTCGAAGAGCCATTTCTGTGAGGACCTGGTGTTGTTCCGGTTTTAGAGAAATGCTGGGTTTTTCTGCATACTGCATCTCATATCACTCTCCTTCA
>PDWJ01002086.1_pt1 | contig 22792 bp, 13 predicted proteins | sample 1430881 | NCBI WGS metagenome assembly PDWJ01 (sample SAMN01162460, study PRJNA174530) | Oral metagenome, whole genome shotgun sequencing project. | biome: Marine environment; feature: Marine mammal; material: Swab sample of the gingival sulcus; isolation source: swab sample of gingival sulcus... | reverse complement strand
AGAGTTCGCTGTGTCGGGATTGGGCGCAAATTGTATTCCCAGTTCTGTACCGTCTTGCAACCCATCACCGTCAGTGTCACTATTGCAAGGATCGGTTTCGCCTGGTTCTACAATATTGTTTTGGTTTAAATCCTCAGCACCATCTAAAATTCCATCATCATCAGTATCAGCATCCATTGGGTCGGTACAGCCCATAGATTCAATAGTATCTGGAATGTTATCAAGGTCTGAGTCACCTAACGCTTTGACCAGAGACAATCTGTTGCTCGTATCGTCGTATGTGTACTGGAGAGTAAGCAATCCATTGTGATAGCGTATCAACCTGTGATGTTGATCATATTTGTAAGTAGCTGCTTCCGAAAAATAAGGTGCAGAAAAAAGTAGACACAGAACCAGAAGGGGAAGGGCGATATACCCCCATCCAGAAAGATTTTTTTTGCTACCAATAATAATTTCAATCATCTCAGTCTCAGTGTTTTATTGAAGCAAGAGCAAATAGACCATAAAGGTGGTTGAAGGGTAAACCTGGCCAGGAAACTGTGCTATAGCCTTAACCGAATCATGGTCAGACTATGGTGGCAGCATCTATAATTTGGCCATTACGAATAACTATACAGCTGCCAAGATCAAAATCTGATCCGGCAGCTGTACGGGTAACGATGCTTTTGAGCGGCTCTGGCTGCTTGATATCCACGGATACGCATCCGAGCTCACTCATTTTAAAATGTAAGGTTACCATGTCATTGCAGCGGCAACCTCTTCGTCGGTAAAGTCAATCTTTTCACCGGTTTCTGGTTGGGCCACTGTGTAAAAACTCTCCGCAAACCGGTGATCGGCAAGGGTTATACCTGCGTCACTGTTGAACTTATGTTCAATCCTGAGGGTTTCCTTGACAAAATCGTCAAATTCCTCATCGGTTATAACCACGTCGTAGCGTGCCTTGATCAGATCGAGGAGGGGAGTCATGTCATTACGCACGGAATACCGAACGAAGTTACACATGCCCATGGCATCCATACGGGAGCCGATAACCTGAAATTTTTTGGAGAGTTCGACCTTTCCTTCCTTGGAGGTGGGAACCTCTTCATCCCTGAGGGTAAAACCGAAGGTATGATCTGCTCCCATAGGTGTAGAAAGATAGGTCATTGCCATACCTTTGGTGCCTCGGGGTTCATAGGCAGGGACTCCCTGGCCCATGACGTGAGGGGCATGACGCACACCAAGAACCTTGGCTGCGGTTTTACAGCCGGAGGCAAGGATACGTCCAAGAGGGGTAAGGTCTCTTATCTCTTTCATAAGATGTATTGCCGCTTCACAATCACCGAATTCGGCATAACCCGCTTCCATGGCTACACCAATGGCTGCTCCGCAGTCCAGGGTATCAACGCCTGCATCGTTGGCAATTTTATTCATTTCGGCGATGGTGTCCAGATTTGTCAGACAAAGATTAGAGCCCATAAGGGCCATGGTTTCATACTCAACTGGAGAACAGAGCAATTTCCCATCTGTATCTGGATACACATTGGAACACTGGATAGCACATGGCATTTGGCAGGCATGCTGGGTCTTGCCTTCTCCACCACGTTCCTTGATTGTATCGTACATGGTTTGGGCGTTGATTTTTTCCGCACCTTTCAGGGTACCATGGTGAAAATTTCTGGTAGGGAGTACTTTGAGTTCCTGACAAATATCCACCATTGCTGCAGTACCGTACTTGGTAAATTTGGAAGAAACAGGGTTTTCCTTCAGAAGCTGAACAATCTTTTTCATTCCTGCCTTGAAGTCATCAGGACTGTGGATTTCAGGTTTGAATTCGCCGTCATTCTTAATGACAACTGCGATAACTTTTTTAGAGCCCATTACTGCCCCAAGACCTCCACGTCCTGCATAACGGGAGCATACGCCGTGGGGATCAGAGCAGGCAATACCGCTGCCCGTGAGCAGCTTTTCCCCTGTAGGGCCAATGGTTATGCAGCCTGCTTTTTTGCCAAATTTCTCTGCTAATAAATCGGATTTTTCATAGACTCCCTTACCAGCAAGAAACTCTCCGTCAATAAGTTCAACTCCATCTTTGCCTATGACAACTATTTTCCAGGGGGAGTCTCCGACTGGAGCATTTTCGAGGGCGAAGCAGCGCAGCCCCTGTTCAGCCATGCGGGCACCAACAATTCCACCGGCGTTACTTTCCTTAATGCCGCCGGTCAATGGACTTTTGGCGCCAATAGAGAGGCGGTTTCCACTGGAAACCATGGTTCCACTCATGGCTCCATTGGCAAAGTAGAGTGTGTTTTTACTTCCCAGAGGGTCGCAGGTTGGGTCTGTTTCCCTGCTGATAAGGCGGGATGTCAGAGTTCTTGCACCCAGCAGAAAATCTTTCGATGAAAATTTCTCTGTCCTGGTTTCACCGGTAACAATGTCAATACGTAGTAATGAAAACATAATTTCCTCCGCCCTGTATGATAGGGATTAGCTTGTTGTTTGGTATGAATAGAATTGCATACAATATTGGTATACATTGTAACCGAGGAGTCTTCCAAAAGAAAGAGTTATGAGGGTGGATTTTTGAAAATTTGTTATTTTTGGTGTGTTGAGGTTGTAATTTTCTGTAATTTCGTTGAGCTACGATCCCTCCTTTGTTCGTCCGCTTACAGAATAAAATTATTGAAGAGGTGGTGTTGAATCCTTGCAGTAGTTAGGGGAGTAACCTTATTAAATTCCCGCATCAGAATAACAAGGCAGATAAGGCAAGAAAAAAGAGCAGCAGGCCGCCAATATCCAGCAGATTACCGAGGCTGCAGCTGTTTCTGCGCCTCTGGTAGATATAATATCCGGGGCTTTCTTTTGTTCTGGGAATAAAAAATCTGCCTGCAGGATGGTTTATAACTTCACCGGTACCAAAGACAATAAACGCAGACGATAAAAGCAGCATTCCTTTGAGTGGCAATATTGCATGCAGCAACAAGCTGGCAGCAATGCCCACCGTTCCCGCTGTTATCATTGCAATTCCAGCAGTATAAAGTTTTGGGAAATTTTCATTTTTTCTTATCATATCAGGCTAATATAGCATGAGTTGTGCAAAAGAAGAAGTTCTTATTCGTCTGTTCGTTGAATTTTGGGTTAATATTTCCTGAAATATTTAGCATTACCATATAAAATGTGTATCTTTACAGCGCGTGTTCCAAACTGGAACTGTATCAATCAAACATTACACAGGAGATTTATGATGCGAATAGGGGTTCCAAGAGAACTGTATGAAGGTGAAATGCGGGTCGCAATGACGCCTGATGTAATCGAGTCCGTTATAAAACTCGGTTACGAGGTTGTGGTTGAGACCGGTGCGGGGGCGTTGTCAAAATTCAGTGACCAGCGCTATGAAGATTCGGGTGCAACTATTGCTGCAAATCGCGAGGAACTCTATGCAGAAGCGGATTTGATACTGAAAGTTCGCCCGCCCGCAGAAAAAGATGGCGAGATTGAATTGCTCCGTGAAGGACAACACCTGATCAGTTTTATCCAGCCAGCTCAGAATGAAGCCTTAATGGAGCAGTTGCAGGCCAAAAAACTGACGGTGCTGGCCATGGATTCTGTTCCAAGAATTTCCAGGGCCCAGAAAATGGATGCCTTGAGTTCGATGGCAAATATTGCTGGTTATCGGGCGGTAATCGAGGCTGCCCAGAATTTTGGTCGCTTCTTTACTGGCCAGATCACTGCGGCGGGCAGAATCGAGCCTGCCAGGATTCTTGTGATTGGTGCCGGAGTTGCCGGACTCTCGGCAATCGGTACAGCCAAGAGTATGGGGGCCATTGTCCGTGCTTTTGATACCCGCCCTGAAGTGAAAGAACAGGTAGAGAGTATGGATGCTGAGTTCCTCATGCTTGATTTTGAAGGGGATGATGATGGCGCTGGCGAAGGTGGCTATGCCAAGGTCATGAGCGAGGAATTTATCAAGGCCGAGATGGCTCTCTTTGCAGAACAGGCAAAAGAGGTTGATATCATCATTACTACCGCACTTATCCCGGGAAAACAGGCACCGGAGCTTATCACCGAGGATATGGTTAAAAGTATGAAGCACGGTAGTGTTATTGTTGATCTTGCTGCGGAAATGGGAGGTAACTGCAAGCTTTCCGAGGCTGATAAGGTTGTTGTTAAACACGGAGTTACAATAATCGGTTATACTAATTTACCGTCCCGGCTGCCAACCCAGTCCAGTCAGCTTTATGCAACGAATCTTAAGCATCTGCTTACTGATCTTACTCCTGAAAAAGATGGTCAGATTAACGTCAATATGGAAGATGAGGTTATCCGTGGTGCTACTGTCATTAACCAGGGGGAGCTTACCTGGCCGCCTCCGCCGCCAAAACTTTCTGCTGCACCAAAGAAGGCACCTGCAGCAAAACAGGAGCCGGCGGTGAAGGAAGAGAAACCCAAATCGACCTGGTCCTTTGCTGTGCCTTTTGCTGTTGGGGCAATTGCCCTGCTTGGTCTGGGGGCTGTGGCACCACCAGCTTTCATGTCCCATTTTACGGTTTTTGTTCTGGCCTGTTTTGTTGGTTATATGGTGATCTGGAATGTTTCACCATCTCTGCACACTCCTCTTATGAGTGTTACTAACGCCATCAGCTCTATCATTATTATCGGGGCCCTGTTGCAGATTTCCTCTGAGAGTTATTTGATAATGTTTTTGGCGGGAATTGCGATTTTAATCACCAGTATTAACATTTTTGGCGGCTTTGCTGTGACCCGCCGTATGCTGGAAATGTTCAGGAAATAGGAGGAGATATGTCTCAGGGTATTATGTCTGTGGTTTATATAGGGGCCACTGTTCTGTTTATTTTGGCCCTTGGAGGGCTCAGCCGTCAGGAAACGGCGAGACGCGGAAATTATTACGGCATTATCGGGATGGCGCTGGCTTTGCTGGCCACTGTTTTTGGGGTAGTCAGCGCAAATTATTTTATTTTGTTTCTGGGGCTTCTGGTTGGCGGCGGAATTGGCTTGGTGCTGGCAAAACGAGTTGAAATGACCGCTATGCCCGAGTTGGTGGCTATTCTTCATAGTCTGGTGGGGCTTGCCGCCGTTTTGGTTGGCTTTGCAAATTTCCTTGATCATACTTCTGCTCTTGAAGGAGCGGAGAAAACGATTCACGATGTGGAGACTTATCTGGGCATTCTCATCGGGGCGCTTACTTTTTCCGGTTCGATTGTCGCTTATCTCAAGCTCAGCGCCAGAATCTCCGGTAAACCGCTTCTATTACCGGGACGCCATTATCTTAATCTTGCCATGCTTGTGGGCGCGGTTATCTTCTGTTTTTCCTTTATTGCCCAGTCTGCAACCGGTGGCGGGGGCTGGCCGCTGGTCGTAATGACCATAATTGCTCTCGCCTTTGGCGTGCATATGGTAATGGCCATTGGCGGGGCGGATATGCCGGTGGTGGTCTCCATGCTTAATTCGTATTCAGGATGGGCCGCCGCAGCCACGGGGTTTATGCTGAGTAATGATCTGCTGATTGTGGTTGGGGCCTTGGTGGGTAGCAGTGGTGCTATTCTCAGCTATATCATGTGCCGGGCCATGAACCGCAAGTTTCTCTCCGTTATTGCAGGAGGTTTTGGAACTTCCGGTGGAGCAGCGGCAAGTGGTGCAGCGGGAGATGCCGGTGATGTTATTGCCGTTCAGGCCAGTGAGGTGGCGGATATGCTGGTTGGGGCAAAAGAAGTGATGATTATTCCTGGGTATGGAATGGCTGTTGCCCAGGCGCAGCATACAGTCTATGAGATCACCAGAAAACTGCGGGAGAAGAAAATCAATGTTCGTTTCGGGATTCATCCTGTGGCAGGGCGTATGCCGGGGCATATGAATGTACTCCTGGCTGAGGCCAAGGTGCCTTATGATATTGTCTTTGAACTTGATGAGATAAACGAGGATTTCCCCGATGTGGATATTTCTGTTGTTATCGGAGCCAATGATATTGTCAATCCGGCCGCAGAAGAAGAACCGGACAGCCCTATTGCCGGAATGCCGGTCTTGCAGTGCTGGAAGGGAAAGACCTCTGTGGTTCTCAAACGTTCCATGGCAACCGGATATGCCGGGGTGGATAATCCATTATTTTATAAGGACAATACCCGGATGCTTTTTGGAGACGCCAGAGAGACCCTGGACGAGGTATTGAAAAATATTTCTTGAAATATTAATGGTCTTTGACTTAGAATACAAAGCCTGTCTGTGGCACATTGGTTACTGTTTTGCAACAGGATATTGATGTCATTGGGTGATACAGGTTTTTGATGCAAGGCCCAGACTGTTTCCGGACGGTCTGGGCCTTGTGTCTTTCTTCCATCTCGAAACGCTTTCTGCAGCGCTTTTTTGTTCCCGTTTCTTTTTACCTCACGAAAGGCACGAACAGCATGAAAAATTTTTTTTCATGTTTTCACACCGGGAGAGCAACAGAGTTCATATCCTTTTTTTCTGCCACAACATCTGAGACAAGGCGGGCATGATTGCCTGAACAGTATTTTAAGTAAAGAGAGGTTGCGATGTCTTTATATAACCCTGATGCCGCTAAAGATAACTGTGGATTTGGTTTGATCGCCCATATGGAAGGGGTGCCGAGCCATAAACTTGTACGGACAGCTGTTTCATCTCTTGCCAGAATGACTCATCGCGGCGGCCTTGCCGCAGATGGAAAGACTGGTGATGGCTGCGGACTCTTGCTGCAGAAGCCGGAGAGTTTTTTTCAGGCGATAGCAAAGGAGAAGGGATGGCTTTTAGGGGGGAGATTTGGCGTTGGAATGATGTTTCTCTCCCGTGATGAAGCACGGGCGGCAGCCGCAAAAAAGGTGGTTGAGGAAGAGCTTGAGCGGGAAACGCTCAGCGTACTTGGCTGGCGTGAGGTGCCTGTGGATGCTTCGGTGCTTGGAAAACTGGCCCTTGATACTATGCCACAAATTGTTCAGGTGGTCTTTAACGGCCCCTTTGGCTGGGGATCAAAGGATCTGGAGCGAAGGCTCTATATTGCCAAACGCAAGATTGAAAAGGGTATTGATGACCCTGATTTTTATATAACGAGCCTTTCCAACCTGGTCATTGTTTACAAGGGCTTGTGCCGGCCTGTGGATCTGCCGCTGTTTTATCCCGATTTGGCGGATATCAGGCTTGAGTCTTCAATTTGTCTGTTCCATCAGCGTTTTTCTACCAATACCCTGCCGAAGTGGTCACTGGCTCAGCCGTTCAGGTTTCTTGCCCATAATGGCGAGATCAATACGATTACCGGCAACAGGCAATGGGCCGGGGCCAGAGAGTACAAGTTTCGTTCGCCTCTGCTTCCCGATATGACGGATGCAGCACCCTTTGTAAATCTAAGGGGTTCCGATTCGTCGGCACTTGATAATATGCTGGAGTTGCTGCTTGCTGGAGGAATGGATCTTTTCAGGGCCTTTCGTTTACTCATCCCGCCTGCCTGGCAGAATCATCCCAATATGGATGAAGATTTGAGGGCATTTTACGATTTTAATTCCATGCATATGGAACCCTGGGATGGGCCTGCCGGCATTGTTATGAGCGATGGGCGTTTTGCCGCCTGCGGTCTTGACCGAAACGGGTTGCGTCCGGCACGTTATGTGGTAACGAAAAACAAATGGATAACTCTGGCCTCCGAGGTCGGAATATGGGATTATGAGGCGGATGAAGTGCTGGAGAAAGGGCGGGTAGGTCCCGGGGAACTCTTTGTTATCGACACCCTGACCGGTACCCGCTGGACTTCCTGGGATATTGATCAGGAGTTGAAAGGCCGTTATCCCTATAGGAAGTGGATGGAAAATTCCTGCGAGAAACTTCCTGCTTTTGAGGAGGAGGCAAGCCTGCCCACAGGTGTACGGGAGCTGAACGATGACCAGCTCCATCTCTACCAGAAATTATTTGGAGTCACCAGCGAGGAAGTAGAACACGTCATAAGGATGATCGCGGAAAACGGACAGGAACCCATAGCCTCCATGGGGGACGATACACCCATGGCGGTGCTTTCAAAACGGAAGCGCAGCTTCTATGACTTTTTTCGGCAGATGTTTGCCCAGGTGACGAACCCGCCTATTGACCCCTTGCGAGAGCGTCATGTCATGTCCCTTGCGACCTGTTTAGGCCGGGAACAGAATGTGTTTGACGAGGTTCAGGGTCATGCCAGACGGGTCATGCTGCAAACGCCGATCCTTGTCTATTCTGACCTGCTCATGCTCAAGGAGCTTGATGAAAACTTCTACAGACACGCTGTTTTTGATCTTGCCTATAATGAAAATGAGTCCCTGAAGGATGCACTTGCAAGGCTATGTGCGAAGGTAAAAATGGAGGTAAAAGCCGGAGTGGTGCTTATCATCCTCTCCGACAGAAATATCAGCATGGAAAGCGTGACTATCCCGGCGGCAATGGCCGTGGGGGCTGTGCAAAAAATGCTGCGTGAAAGTTCGCTGCGCTGTGATGCAAATATCCTTGTTGAGACTGCCTCGGTTCGTGATCCTCACCACTTTGCGGTGTTGTTTGGTATGGGGGCCACCGCAGTGTACCCATATCTGGTTTATGAAATTCTGGGGCAAATGGCAGATAGGGGGATATTGAAACTCCCGTTGAAGGATGCGATCATTAACTATCGCAAAGGCATCAATAAAGGGCTGCTGAAGATTCTCTCCAAAATGGGAATCTCCACCATCGCCTCTTATCGTTGCTCTCAACTTTTTGAAGGGGTGGGGATTGGCCAGGACGTTATTGAGGCCTGTTTTCCCGATGTTGTAAGCCGAATTGGCGGGGCAGGTTTTGCAGAGTTTGATGCTGAGCAGAAAGCCCTTGTGAATTTTGCCTGGAAACGGCGACATAAACCCATTGATCGCGGCGGACTTTTTAAGTATATCCACGGTGGAGAATATCATACCTATAATCCAGATGTGGTCACTACCCTGCAAAAGGCGGTGCGCAGCGGGGACTTTGCCGACTATCGGCAATACTCCCGACTGGTAGACACCCGGCCTCCCGCCTGTCTGCGTGATTTGCTGAAACTGAAAAAAACAGGGCAGTCTATTCCTCTGGATCAGGTTGAACCTGAGGAAAATTTCTATAGTCGTTTTGACTCTGCGGCGATGTCCATCGGTGCATTGAGCCATGAGGCCCACGAGGCTCTGGCCATTGCCATGAATCGTCTTGGCGGTTACTCCAATAGCGGAGAGGGCGGGGAAGACCCTGAGCGTTTTGGGACGGAACGTGTTTCCAGGATCAAGCAGGTGGCGTCCGGGCGTTTTGGGGTGAGTCCGCATTATCTTGTCAATGCAGATGTTATCCAGATCAAGATGGCTCAGGGGGCAAAGCCGGGTGAAGGCGGCCAGCTTCCCGGTCACAAGGTGACCGCACAGATCGCAAAACTACGATATTCGGTGCCCGGGGTTACTCTTATCTCTCCTCCGCCCCACCACGATATTTATTCTATTGAGGATTTGGGGCAGCTCATCTTTGATTTGCGTCAGGTTAATCCTGAGGCGCAGATCAGTGTAAAACTGGTTTCTGAGCCAGGGGTTGGCACTATTGCCACCGGAGTTGCCAAGACATATGCGGATCTTATTACTATTTCCGGTTATGATGGAGGAACCGGAGCAAGCCCGCTTACTTCAGTAAAATATGCGGGAAGTCCGTGGGAGCTTGGTCTTGCCGAAACCCAGCAGGCTCTGGTGGCCAATGGGTTGCGTCATAAGGTTCGTCTCCAGGTGGACGGCGGTTTGAAGACCGGTCTGGATATTGTCAAGGCTGCAATTCTCGGTGCGGAGAGTTTTGGTTTTGGAACCGGGCCGCTTATCTCCCTTGGCTGCCGTTTTCTGCGTATTTGTCATCTTAACAATTGCGCTACCGGGGTGGCTACCCAGGATGAAACCCTGAGACGGGAGTTCTTTGCGGGTGTCCCCGATATGGTGATGAACTATTTTCGGTTTATGGTTCAGGAAACCAGAATGTATATGGCAGAACTTGGTGTAAGGAACCTGACTGATCTTATTGGACGAACCGATCTGCTCGAGGAGATTGACGGTCTTTCCGGGAAGATAAGCGAACTGAACCTTGCGCCAATTTTACATAATGAGTCCGCAGTAGAGGGCGGGGGGCTTTGTTATAGAGAACCCAATATTCCCGGTGATGCCGGAGAGCTGAACCTGAAACTTGTCCGTCAGTTCTCCCTGGCGGTGGAGGAAAGGAGTGGTGGTTCTGCGGCCTTCCGTATTTGTAATACTGACAGGGCGGTCGGGGCCACCCTTAGCGGAACTATTGCCAGGAAATATGGTAATAAGGGAATGGCCCATTATCCCATCTCTGTTGATTTTCAGGGAACTGCTGGGCAGAGTTTTGGTGCCTGGAATGCAGGGGGCCTGCATTTGCAATTAACCGGAGATGCCAATGATTATGTAGGCAAGGGAATGGCTGGGGGCAGGATTGTGGTTCGGCCTCCGATGGGTGTGAGCTATAAGACTCATAAATCGGTAATCATTGGTAATACCTGTCTTTATGGAGCCACCGGCGGCAGATTGTTTGCTGCCGGACGTGCCGGAGAGAGGTTTGCTGTACGAAACTCCGGGGCTAAAGCTGTTGTTGAAGGAATCGGCGATAATGGCTGTGAATATATGACCGGTGGTGTCGTCACGATTCTTGGTGATACCGGAGTAAACTTTGGTGCGGGGATGACCGGTGGCTTTGCCTTTGTTCTTGATGAGGCCGGGGATTTTGAGTCCCGAATCAATCCTGAACTGATAGAGGTACTCAGTCTTGAGGGCCGGGCGGTACTTATTGAACATTTGCGCGGAATTATCGCCACCCATTTTGAGCTGACGGGCAGCCTCAGGGCGGAGAATATTCTTGCGGCCTACGATGAGAACTACGTAAAACTGTTTAAACTTGTAAAGCCAAAAACAACAGATGTTGAGGTTTTATTAGGGCGTCGGGGTCATGTCTCGGAGGAAACCCTGGCTGTGGTTGAATAGGGGGAAAGATATGAAACAGAATCTATTTCAGTTTATCGAAGTTGAGCGGGTTGATCCTCAAAAAAAACAGATAGACCGCAGATGCCGCGAGTTTGTGGAGATTTATAATCCCTTTCATAAATCTCAGGTTCAGATGCAGGCGGAACGCTGCCTTGACTGTGGTAACCCTTATTGTGAGTGGAAATGCCCGGTGCATAACTATATCCCGGATTGGTTACAGCTTGCCAATGAGGGGCGTATTATTGAAGCCGCCGAGTTATGTCATCAGACGAATAGCCTGCCCGAGGTGTGCGGCCGGGTTTGTCCTCAGGACAGATTATGTGAAGGAGCCTGCACCCTCGCCAATGATTTTGGTGCTGTAACCATTGGCAACATAGAAAAATATATCGTGGACACAGCCTTTGAAATGGGTTGGCGGCCATCACTTTCCCGGGTTGAATCGACGGGTAAAAAAGTGGCTGTTGTTGGTGCGGGGCCAGCGGGTCTTGCCTGCGCTGATGTGTTGATCCGCAACGGTGTCAAGCCTGTTGTCTTTGACAGGCATCCCGAGATTGGCGGTTTACTTACCTTTGGAATTCCACCCTTTAAATTGGAAAAACAGGTGCTTGAGCGCCGTCGTGAAATTTTTTCCGGGATGGGGATTGAATTTCGACTGGGTGTGGAGATAGGCGCTGATTGCAGCTTTGAATCCTTGATCGAAGGGTTTGATGCTGTCTTTATCGCTACCGGAACCTATAATTATATACGAGCAGGGCTTGCAAACGAAGATGCAGCTGGGGTTTATGACGCTCTGGATTATTTAATTGGTAATATTGACCATCTTATGGGCATTCAGCGGGATGATTATCCCTATATTGATTTTGCAGAGAAAAAGGTTGTGGTTCTTGGCGGTGGAGATACTGCTATGGACTGTCTGCGTACCGCCATCCGTCAGGGGGCGGAGGATGTGGTTTGTGCTTACCGGCGGGATCGAAACAATATGCCTGGTTCGGCACGAGAGGTTCACAATGCCGAAGATGAAGGTGTACAATTTCTCTGGAATCTTCAGCCTCTGGGGATTGAGGTAAATGAAGGAGGCGCTGTTACGGGGGTAAAGGTTATCTCCACCCGCTTGGGAGAAGCCGATGATAATGGCAGGAGGAGGCCGGAACCCGTTGCCGGTACGGAAAAAATTCTTGCTGCTGACGTTGTTGTCATGGCTTTTGGCTTTCGCTCCAGCCCACCAGAATGGCTGGAAAAAAATGGGGTCATCCTCAATCAATGGCAGTTGATTGAGGCCGCAGCAGATTCTGAATTTGCTTTTCAGACGGCAAATAAAAAGGTGTTTGCCGGTGGAGATGCTGTGCGAGGATCGGATCTTGTGGTCACGGCAATTGCCGAAGGCCGTCGGGCCGCAGAGGGTATTATCGGTTTTTTAGATGTTTAGTCTTGGATTTTATCGGAAATTTTGTCAATGTACCTCTCCGGTTGTCGGAGTTATCTGGTTTGTGACTTGTGTGGTGTGTACCCATATGTATAAATAATTTATCAAAGTAGAGATATGAATTTTGTAGAAGAATTGAAATGGCGGGGCATGATCCATGATATTATGCCTGGAACAGAAGAGCAGCTCAAAAAAGAGATGACTACGGCATACGTGGGCATAGATCCCACTGCGGATTCCCTGCATATCGGACATCTGGTCAGCATCATGATGCTCAAACATTTCCAGCTTGCAGGGCATAAGCCCCTCGCTCTTGTTGGGGGAGCGACTGGAATGATCGGCGATCCTTCCGGGAAATCGGCTGAGCGGAATTTGCTTGATGAAGAGACTTTGCGCCATAATGAGGCGTGTATTAAAAAGCAGCTCTCCAGATTTCTTGACTTTGAATCCGATATGCCCAATGCGGCTGAGCTGGTAAATAACTACGACTGGATGAAGGATTTCTCCTTTCTTGCATTTATTCGCGAGATCGGCAAGCACATCACCGTAAATTACATGATGGCAAAAGACAGCGTGAAAAAACGTCTTGGAGAGGAATCCAGGGCGGGCTTGTCATTCACTGAGTTTACCTATCAGCTGGTCCAGGGGACTGATTTTCTCCATCTCTATCGTGAAAAAAATTGCAAACTGCAAATGGGTGGTTCTGATCAATGGGGAAATATTACTACCGGAACCGAACTTATTCGCAGAAAAGTGGGAGGAGATGCCTTTGCACTTACCTGTCCTCTGATTACCAAAGCCGATGGCGGCAAGTTTGGCAAGACCGAGAGCGGTAATGTCTGGCTTGATGCCAGACTGACCTCTCCATACAAGTTTGTTCAATTCTGGCTTAATGTTTCTGATGAGGATGCGGAAAAATATATCAAGATTTTTACCCTGCTGAAACAGGAAGAGATCGCTGCTTTGGTTAAAGAGCAGGAAGAAGCACCACATCTGCGACCATTGCAGAATCGTCTGGCAAAAGAAATAACCAGCATGGTTCATAGTGAAGAGGAGTTTAATAAGGCCGTGGATGCGGCAAAGATTCTTTTTGGAAAAGCGACCACAGAGAGCCTTGCAGCTATTGACAAGGAGACTTTTCTTTCTGTATTTGAAGGGGTTCCAACTTTTGAACTGGACCGTGCCAAGCTGGAGGCCGGAGTGCCTGTTATTGATCTATTGGCAGAAGAAACGGAGATAATGCCCAGCAAGAGCGAAGTACGACGAACCATTAAAGGAAACGGGCTGAGCCTTAATAAGGCCAAAATTCTGGATCAGGAATACCGTGTCTCCACTGCTGATCTTATTAATCAATCGTATATTCTTGTTCAAAAGGGCAAGAAAAACTACTTTATCATTGAGGCGGTGTAGACAGCGAGAAAAGTTACAATATTTATGGGGGCTTCGGCCCCTTGATATCTTGAAGGACTTTTTTGAATTCACCAGTTAAGACTGGATAGAGAACAGAAAGTAAACAAAAAAGGCCGGTCAGGAAGAAAGTCCTGACCGGCCTTTTTGTATTTTACTCTATTTTAAAAGAGCGATTAGTTGTCTGGTTACAGACGGGAAAGAGCACCATCAATGGCGTCAACAATAACATCAATGTCTTTCTCGGTTGCAATCAGGGCAGGGCTCAGACAGATGGTATTATTGAACTCCTTGAAAGAACGGTTGGTACGGCCAATAATAACACCGTTTTTCATACAATCGCCGGCAACCTGGAGAGAGACAGCTTCTTCAACAGGCTCTTTGGTCTCGCGGTCTTTAACAAGCTCAAAACCGGCAAAAAGTCCCTTGCCACGTACATCGCCAATTATATTGTATTTGTCTTTGAGTTCAAGAAGACGTTTCATGAGGTAATCACCAACTTTCTGAACGTTTTCAAGAAGGTTCTCACGCTCAATGATGTCCATGTTGACAAGTGCTGCAGCAGGGCCGGCGGTACAACCACCAAAGGTAGAGATGTCACGGAAGTATCCCATACGTGGATCGTCGTCATCTCCCTTGAAGGCGTTGAACACTTCTTCGGTGGTAACGGTACAGGAAATTGCCGCGTATCCAGAGGCAACACCCTTAGCCATGGTCACTATATCCGGCTGGATGCCGTAATGCTGGTAACCAAACCAGGCGCCGGTACGGCCAACGCCGCAAACAACTTCGTCGATGTGAAGGAGTACATTATACTTCTTGCAGATTTCCTGAACACGAGGCCAGTAGCCTTCAGGGGCTTCAATAACACCGCCACCAGCAGTTATAGGCTCCAGGATAATTCCACCAACGGTATCGGGGCCTTCTGCAAGGATTACTTTTTCGATTTGATCTGCAGCCCATACACCGTAGTTTTCCTTGTCAGCATCTTCCTGTGCGCGGTACTCACAGCAATGAGGAACTTCTACAAAGCCAGGGGTGAAAGGACCGTATTGATTTTTACGCTCGAATTGACCGGTGGCACTGAGAGCGGTGATCGTGGTTCCATGATAATCGCGTTCACGATAGAGGATCTTGTATTTTTTTCCACCGTATTTTTTCTCGGAAATTTGGCGAATAATCTTGAATGCTTTTTCATTTGCCTCAGAACCGGAGTTTGAATAGTAAACACGGCTCATGCCAGGCATTTTTTCGATCAGTCTTTCCGCAAATTGGGCTGCTGGAGCATTACCGGCAGTTTGGGCAAAGTAGTTCATGGTTACCAGCTGATCCCTGACCGCATCAGCAATTTCGGTGCGTCCATAGCCAACATTAACTGTCCAGACAGCACCGGATACGGCATCAAGATACTCGTTACCTTTTGCATCCCAAACGCGCATTCCCTCACCCTTAACAACGATCATTGGATCACTGTTCTCAAAAGGCTTGTGGTTTACCAGATGGTGCCATACATATTTTTTGTCACTTGCTGTTACTTCCTGCATGTTAGCTTCGTTGGTCATTTCATACTCCTGCAGATTTTAGTGGACTTAGTAGAAGGGCTCGACAGGATTGCCTGCTCTTCGTGATTATTATCAGGAAAACTGACGCATTGTTCACAGTGCAATTTTCCCTTGTATCTGATTTCCTCAACTGGTCAACCTTGTTTTCAGTTGAGGGAAACACCTGAGTCTAAAAAAACTGATATATCAGATATCAGAATGAAGTCAAGACAAATTGACAATAAGAACATAAATAAAAGAAAATGAAGATATCAAAAAAAGAGATAAAAGTATGTGCAGTAAAAGATAAGGAACTACAAGGGGATAAATAAGTGACGGCAAGAACTGCTGTCGGGGTTTTGCTGAGAGTTGGGGAGGATTGAAAACCGGAAGTTACGATAGAGGAAGAAAACAGAAAGATGTAAACGAGTATCTATTAAAAAGAAAGCCGAAAGTCCCAGCATGTGCTGAAACTTCCGGCTTTTAAAGCGGAAAATCTACCGAGCAATTATGCCGCTCAAATATATTCCATTAAAGAAAGTTCTCAACAGGAGTGTATTCGAGGCCAAATGCTTCAGCAACGGCCTTGTAGGTAACCTTACCGTTAATTACGTTGGCACCAAGCTTGATCTCGTTGTTTTCCTGCATAGCCTTCTTCCAGCCTTTGTTTGCAATCTCAACAGCGTATGGGAGAGTTGCGTTGGTAAGGGCGATGGTAGAAGTACGTGCAACAGCACCAGGCATATTAGCAACACAGTAGTGTACAACACCGTCTTCAACAAAGGTAGGCTCTGCGTGAGTGGTAGCTCTGGAGGTTTCGAAACATCCACCCTGGTCGATAGCAACGTCAACGATAACGGCACCATCTTTCATATCCTTGAGCATATCCTTGGTAACCAGCTTAGGTGCCTTGGCGCCTGGAATAAGTACGGCACCGATAACAACGTCAGCCTTGGTTACGTATTCACGGAGAACCGTAGGGTTGGACATTACCGGGAAAACGTTGGCAGGCATAACGTCATCGAGGTAGGCGAGACGCTCAAGATTGGTGTCGAGAATGTAAACCTGCGCGCCAAGGCCGGCAGCCATTTTTGCAGCGTTGAAGCCAACAATACCGCCACCAATAACAACAACGGTAGCAGGCGCAACACCCTTAACACCACCGAGGAGCACTCCGAGACCGCCTTGCGGCATTTCGAGGTACTTCGCACCTTGTTGAGCAGCCATACGACCGGCAACTTCAGACATAGGTACGAGAAGAGGAAGGGAACCATCAGCCTTTGCAATGGTCTCGTAAGCGATGTTAACAGACCTGGCTTTGATAAGAGCGTTGGTTTGCGGCTCATCAGCAGCGAGGTGGAGGTAAGTGAAAACAATTTGACCTTCACGGATCATGTCGTACTCAGATGGCTGAGGCTCCTTAACATGCATTACCATGTCACATACATCGTATACTTCCTTAGGGGTGTCTACGACGGTCGCACCAGCTGCAACATAGTCAGCATCTGGAAAACCGGCACCGGCACCAGCGTTCTTTTCGACAACCACTTCGTGGCCGTTGGCAATCATGGTAGCAACGCCGGAAGGAACCATACATACGCGATTTTCAAGAACTTTGATCTCTTTGAGAATTCCAACTTTCATAATGTTTACCTCCGCAGGTAATAAGCAATATAGAGAAAATAATAATGTAAAAAACTGAAAAAAATCCTGTTGCCTCTTATAAACCAACCGGAAATCCTGTGCAAGTTCTTTTCAGGTCAGGAACCATTACAGGATAGAAGCGAAGCTCCGAAAAATAAAGCCTCGCTTCTTCGACAAGCCAGAGATAAATTACTTCTGCTTGATCATGTCAGCCTTATTGATTCCGGCAACAACTACAGGCTTCTTCATCGCGTCACGACGGAAAGGCTCGCCAAGCTCCATATTGGTGAGAACTTCGATGAAGGTGGTTTTGCCATCTTCCATCTGAGCCTTGACCGCAGCCTTGAGAGTCTCGGTGAGTTCTTCCATGGTACGAACCTGAACACCTTCCACGCCACAAGCCTGAGCTATCTTGGCGTAGCTTACGTTACGGTCAAGTTCGGTTCCTACGAAGTTGTCATTGTACCAGAGAGTGGTGTTACGCTTCTCTGCGCCCCAGTGGTAGTTACGGAAAACTACCATGGTTACTGGTGGCCAGCTGTCACGGCCACAAGATACCATTTCGTTCATGGAGATACCAAAGGCACCGTCACCGGCGAAGCCCACAACAGGTACGTCTGGTTGAGCGACTTTGGCACCACAGATTGCAGGGAAACCGTATCCACAAGGTCCGAACATACCAGGAGCCAGGTACTTACGACCTTTCTCAAAGGTTGGGTATGCAGCACCAAGGGCACAGCTGTTTCCGATGTCACTGGAGATGATAACATCTTCTGGAAGAGCTTCTACGATTGCACGCCATGCCATACGGGAGGTAATCTTGTCTGGATCGGCTTTTTGAGCGCGTGCGTTCCAGTCAGTACCTGGATCGTCTTGCTCGTGATCCATTTTGGCGAGATCCGCAGCCCAGTTTGCCTTGGTTTCTGCAACAATTTTCTTACGCTCTTCACGGCCAGCATCACCAGCAGTGTCGGAGAGTTGAGCAAGAATACCCTGGGCAACTTTCTTGGCGTCACCAACGATGCCAAGAGCAAGTTTCTTGGTGAGACCGATACGATCAGGATTGATGTCAACCTGAATAACCTTTGCATCCTGTGGCCAGTAATCCATACCGTAGCCAGGGAGGGTGGAGAATGGGTTCAGACGGGTACCGAGAGCAAGAACAACGTCAGCCTTGGCAATCAGTTCCATGGCAGCACGGGAACCGTTGTATCCGAGGGTACCAGTATGCATTGGATGAGAGCCCGGGAAGGAGTCGTTATGCTGGTATCCACAGGCAACAGGAGCGTCAAGACGCTCTGCAAGTGCTTTACAATCATCAATGGCGTCACCGATAACAACACCGCCACCAGAGAGAATTACCGGGAATTTTGCTTCAGAGAGAAGCTTGGCAGCTTCAGCAATAGACTCAGCCCCACCAGAAGGACGCTCAAACTCGATGATGGTTGGGAGCTCGATTTCGATTTGCTGGGTCCAGAAGTCACGTGGAACGTTGATTTGAGCTGGAGCAGAAAAACGCTTGGCCTGGAGAATAACACGGTTCAAAACCTCTGCAATACGTGCAGGATGACGAACTTCTTCCTGATATGCAACCATATCTTCGAAAGCTGCCATTTGTGGAACTTCCTGGAATCCACCTTGACCCATGGCCATGTTGGCAGCCTGTGGGGTTACGAGGAGAAGAGGAGTGTGGTTCCAGTACGCAGTTTTAACTGCAGTTACGAAGTTGGTAATACCAGGACCATTTTGTGCGATCATCATGGATACTTTTCCAGATGCGCGGGTGTAACCGTCACACATCATACCTGCGTTGCCTTCGTGGGCACAATCCCAGAAAGTAATTCCCGCCTTGGGGAACAGGTCAGAAACCGGCATCATCGCAGAACCGATAATACCAAAAGCATGCTCAATTCCATGCATTTGAAGTACTTTGATAAAAGCTTCTTCAGTGGTCATCTTCATTTTAGCCATTTTTTGCCTCCAGAAAATATATGTATTTAATTTACCCTTTTTGCAGGGTGAAAAACCGATTGTTCTCGTCCAAAAAGTCTTTCCATTGAACTCTGAGGACACTGATACATCAGATACCAGACAGCTGTCAAGAAAAATCGGGCAGTATTTTTGACTTTTGATGATTAAAAGCTGGCTTGTTTTTTAACTATTTGTTTTATGGTTAAAAACAAGTAGTTTTTCTATCGTTGTCAGATTGTTGTTTTTTTTCAGGAGACCTTCTTAAGCAAAGTCTGATAGGCATTTGAGAGTGCAACAAATTTTTCGTGATCACCTCCTCTGTCAGGGTGGAGTTCCATGGCTTTTTGGCGGTACGCTTTGTTGAGTTGTTTTTTGGAATATTGTTCGAGCTCCGAATATTTTACACCAAACAATTTTGAGATCGTCTCAGGCTGCTGGTACGTTTTTTCCGGCCATTTGAAGTTCCTGTGGCTTTCTCGAAAGGAGCGGGAAAAATCGTCAAGGAAGGATCTTGGTGTTGCCCTGTAATCAAAAAACATGATCAGATAACGACGAAGATGGGGATGAAGAGAAAAAAATGGCGGTTTCTTTTTCCAGAATGTTGTGTCTCTATTGAGGGAACATATTGTCTCCTCGAGTTTATCTGCCATTTCCTCAAAAGCGAGGGCTTCCGGGAGCCAGGAGGCAAATGATTGAGAGAAAAACCTCTGCAGGTTGAAAATGGCGAAAACATATTGCAGGTACATGCCGGGTTCCAGGGCCTGTTCTTCAGCCTGGAAATAGTATTCACGCTCATCCCTGCTTTGTCCGAGAAGGCGACGGCAGCATTTTTCATTGAGTTTGCTGAGTCTGCTTTGATCTACGGCGCCATACCTTAAGTAGTAAAGCCGCCTTCTGTCAAAAATGTGGATTTGCTTGCGAATCTGTATTTTCTCATCGGCAGTAAGAGGGCCGAATTTTGGTAGTGATCCAGGTATTGTCCTTGAAAAAATCTGGATATTTTCCCTGGTCTTTGCTGGTAAAAAGGGGAGAAGGAGATGCTCCAACAACTGCTCTGGATTAGAACTTGTGTGTTGTTTTACAGCCTGCAATAATGCTGGACTGAAGATAACGATATGGTCGTCATATATCTCAAAATGATTGCGCGGGTCAGGTCCGAGGATGAAGATAACGCGTGAGTCGAAACTGTTTTTTTCCGTAAGATAGGACTGTCTTATATCGTATAGCAGTCCATTCTTCTCTTTCCGGTATGCAAGATACATAGGGCCCGTACTATGTGAAATTCACGCTTTTGTTGACTTTACACGGTGTTTTGATGATAATGCGAGAATTTATGTGAAAGTCATCACTGAGGGTCTGGAGCCTGCAGCTGAGATTTTCATTGGTCGTTGTGGCTGAGGCATTTGCTCCAGCCATGCTGGTTAGTTTCTCTTGATATTACAATGAAATCCCGGATGCCAATCTGCTATGAAGTTTCTTCCCTCTCAGCTTATTTTTTTCTTTCGAAATAAAACGACCAGAAAAGACCTGGTTTCCCTGACAAAGTTTTTTGTTTTCATTCTTTTTATTATAGCCTTCTATTCCGTTCTTTTCCATCTGTTGATGCTCTATGAAGGCCGGGACTACAGCTGGGTGACCGGACTTTACTGGACCTTGACGGTTATGTCTACCCTGGGGTTTGGGGACATAACCTTTACAACGGATCTTGGGTTTGTTTTTACCATCACCGTTTTGATCTCAGGGGTTATTCTTTTACTTATCATGCTGCCTTTTACCTTTATTCAGTTTTTCTACGCCCCATGGCTGGAAACTCAGAGTAAAATGAAGACTCCAAGAGAACTTCCAGAGAGTACCAGAGGGCATGTTATTATCACCAACCTTGAGCCCATTACCGAAAAACTGGTTGCCAAGTTGAATCGCCGGGGGATTAATTATGTGTTGGTGGTCGAGGAATTACAGCGTGCAGCCGAGCTTTTTGACGCCGGTTACAGGGTTGTGGTTGGTGAACCGGACGATCCGCAGACCTATAACCGTTTACAAATCAGGAATGCCGCCCTTGTTGTTGCGACCAATGATGATCTGATTAACACTTCCATTGCCTTTTCCATCCGTGGTATTACCCAAAAGATTCCCATTGTGGTTAGCACAGACAATATACATTCCCTGGATATATTGAATTATCCTGGAAATATTCATGTCTTTCATTTTACCAGGATGTTGGGGCAGGAGCTTGCCGAAAGAACCCAGGGGCTGGGAAGTTCTGTTAATATTGTTACCCGCTTTGATCGTCTTAATATCGCAGAGATTTCTGCCAGCCAGACCTCTCTTGAAGGAAAGAGTCTGCTTGATCTTGAGATGCGAAGAAAGACTGGAGCCACTGTTGTGGGGTTATGGGAACAGGGGCGATTTGAAACTCCCAGGCCGGATACCGTTATTAATACCAGAACACTGCTTTTGCTTGCTGGAACAGAAAAACAGCTCGACTGTTTTGAGAAACATTATGCCGTACCTTACAAGAATTTTTCTCAAGATGCCCCTGTGCTTATCCTTGGCGGGGGGCGGGTTGGTCTTGCCGTTGCGGAAACCTTGAAGGAACATAACATTTCTTATAAAATTGTGGAAAAACGCCCGAATTTCAACAGGAAAGAGGGCGAGGCGTTTATTCAGGGGGATGCTGCCGATAAAAATGTGCTGGAACGTGGCGGGGTGATGGAGGCAAGGACAGTCATTATCACTACTCACAATGATGCGATGAATATCTATCTCGCCTTTTATTGCAGGCAGTTGCGGGAAGATGTGCAGATAATAAGCCGGGCAACCAATGAGCGCAGCGTGCCAAAACTGCATATGGCCGGCGCAGATCTGGTACTTTCATATGCTTCATTGGGCGCAAATTCTATTATCAATGTCTTGAAAACTGATGAAATTTCAATGTTTACCGAAGGGTTAAATATTTTCAGTCTTCCCATGCCAGGTTGCCTGAGGGGGAAAAATCTTATTGAGAGTAGTATCCGTGAAACCACAGGCTGCTCCGTTATTGCCATAAAATCAGAAGCAGGGCTTATCGTTGGACCCGACCCCTCAATTCCCCTTAAAGCCGGGGATGAGTTAATCCTTATTGGAAGTACAGAGTCTGAACAGAGTTTTCTGGAGTTGTTTTAAGGTTATATCTGGTGAGTGTATCCTTCGGTCGTTTTTTCGTGGATTGTAAGGGATTATGAATAGTATTTATAAAAATGGGGATGGTGTATCACGTATTTTGCCAGGAATGCAGATTCAAGGTGTGATGCATAGTGATGGAGTCCTTGTTGTTGAGGGTAATATAGAAGGGGAAGTGTATGTTGCCCGACTTGAAATTAAAGAATCTGGAACAGTTTCCGGGAGCGTTTCTGTAAATTCTCTGTCTTGTGAGGGTGAGTTGAATGGTTACGCTGTCGCCAGGGAATTTGGGGCAAGCCGGACTGCAGTGCATACAGGAGTTATTGAAACCGGGAAACTTTCTATGGAAAGGGGGGCAATGCTTGATTGCATAACACCTAAGAGATGAGGAATATATCGTAATCTATCGAGCTGGTTGGTAGGTTGCTGAAGGTCTGATAATATCAGGCTGGGTGTAAGCGGAATTATTACGATGTTATAAGTCCATAAGCGATTTTTCCTGTAAATCCGTATTAAAAAGAGGCTCTTGTGGAACTGGATGAAATAAATCTGGCTATTATTGATCATTTGCGGGATGGACGGATGCCGTATAAGAAAATTGCGGATTCCCTCTCTCTTTCAGAAGGAACTGTTCGCGCCCGGGTCAAGCGTCTTAA
>PDWJ01002689.1_pt1 | contig 22802 bp, 23 predicted proteins | sample 1430881 | NCBI WGS metagenome assembly PDWJ01 (sample SAMN01162460, study PRJNA174530) | Oral metagenome, whole genome shotgun sequencing project. | biome: Marine environment; feature: Marine mammal; material: Swab sample of the gingival sulcus; isolation source: swab sample of gingival sulcus... | reverse complement strand
CAATTGCTGGAAATCTTTCTCTCCAAAGACAGCGAAATGCGGCCGTACAATATGAAAAAGTTTTGTGACCACCGTGGCAATCCCCCGAAAGAAGACGGGTCGGGAAAGGCCACAGAGATGCTTGGGCAGCATGGTCAATTCCACATAGCTCTGATACCCTGGTGGGTATATTTCCTCCGCCTCGGGAACAAACACAATGGCAACCCCTTCTCGCTCGGCAAGCTCCAGATCCCTGGTAAGGTCTCTCGGATAGGAGTCAAAATCTTCATTGGGACCAAACTGGGCAGAATTTACAAAAATACTGAGCACCACCTTATCGGCTCGCTGGGCGGCGATGCGCAACAGGGAAAGATGACCTTCATGCAAAAAACCCATGGTTGGTACAAAGGCCAGGGTCTCACCATCCTGACGTAGAGTCTCGGCCAGTCCCTGCATTTCTTTAATATTTCTAATGACTTTCATATTTTTTTAAAAAAAGTTACTTATAGCGGTTCAGATCAACAAATCACAAAAACAATTTCTTACTTCCAAAGCTGCAACAGTCCTCCTCGTTCTTACCATATAAAACCCAACATATGCTACCTGATGATTGAGAAACTGCCATTCATGAATACCTATACCTGCTTCGTTCCCTGCTGCAAGACCAGCATTGCCAACAAGATAATCACAATGCCAGGAAAAATCTGCATCTCAGGCAGCCCTTTGCCCAAAAGAAACTGTAAGAGAACCACCAAGGCGGGGTAGAGATAGGAATAGGCAGTCACCCGAGCAGCACCAAGAAACAACAGACAATACTGGTTGAGAAAAAAGGTAATAATAGTGGTGAACACCGCAAGATAGATCACTCCAGCCCAGACTGTAAAAGAAATCTCACTCCAGGACGTAGTAACAATTTGGGGTGCCCCAAAAACCACCAGCCAGATCAAGCCGCCAACAAGAACCCAATAGGTCAACAAGAGCATTGGTTCGCCACGGTGTAACAGACTCACTAACGGAGAATAGAGTCCCATCGCAAGGCAACCCAAAAAAAAGATCCCATCTCCTCGATTCCAGTCAAGAGAGAAAAACATTGAAAAGTCTCCTTTAAAGATGACCCACAGGGCACCCACAAGACCGCAGACCAGGGCAATGACCTGAGGATGCCTTAACCTTTCCCCGAGCAGAATCAAGGCATAGATACCGGAAATCGAAGGAACCAGGGTAAACAGGACGCTGGTATGCAGGGCGGTGGTAAAACGCAGCGCAAGAAACATGCACCAGAAAAAGAAGACCACACAGCCCCCGATGGCAAGGCTGCGTAACAAGAGGGACAACGAACAATGAAACCCATAACGCCAGGCCACATAGGGACTGAGCAATACGACTGCCCAAAAGAATCTGATAAAGGTGAGCAGCACCGGGTCAAGCTGCTCGGTGATCGCAGCAACCACGGTAAACGAGGTGGAAACAAGGACAGAGTTTAAAAACATAAGGCAAGAAACGGGCACAGTCCCGTTCTTGCCTTTTCTTTGTTCAATCACAATCTCTTAAGAAAGAGGAGGTACAGTGCTACCTTTTGCAGAGCCTTCCGGCCTCTTTACATGCTCCATAGTAGCCATAGCCGAAGCAACCATGGAACTCACATCGGCAATATTTCCCGGAACGATCATGGTATTATTCGTTTTTGCAAGACGTCCAAATTCATCAATATATTTTTTGGCAACTTCAAGATTGGCCGCATCCTTGCCCCCTTCGGCAGCAAGGGCCTCGGCGACCTTACGAATTCCTTCGGCGGTGGCTTCGGCAACACGCAGGATCTCCTGAGCCTTTCCTTCAGCCTCGTTGATCCGTTTCATTTTCTCACCCTCAGAAAGCGAAATGGCCTCTGCCTTGTCCCCTTCTGCCCGGTTAATAACCGCCTGTTTCTCTCCTTCAGAGCGAGCAATCTCAGCCCGCTTCTCGCGCTCAGCCTTCATCTGTTTTTCCATCGCATCAAGCACGGTGCGCGGTGGTTGGATATCCTTGATCTCATAGCGAAGCACCTTAACACCCCAGTTTGATGCGGCCTCATCAAGGGCATCAACAACCTGGCCGTTTAAGGTCTCTCTGGCTTCAAAAGTCGAATCCAGGGTGATCTTTCCAATTGCAGAACGTAAACTCGTCTGGGCCAGCTGGGCAGCGGCAAAGTGATAGTTTTCAATACCATAGGCCGATTTTTTTGAATCAACGACCTGCAAATAAAGAATACCATCGACCTCCAAAGTTACATTGTCTGCGGTGATGCAGGTCTGGGCCGGAATATCAATGGGTTCTTCTTTCAAAGAACGCTTATAAGAGACCTTATCAATAAACGGCAAAAGAATATGGAGACCGGCAGACAGGGTCTTACGATATTTACCAAGACGTTCAATAACAAACTCGCTACGCTGCGGCACAACCACCGCAGTTTTGATCAGAACAACAATAACCAGAACAAGCAAAAACACCAAGCCCACAAGATTTTCCATAACATACCTCCTTGTACAATCAACACAAAGACTCTAAAAAACATCTCGTTCCCAACAGCAGATTCGCCTATTTTTGCGACGCTACTTCAGAAACGGTAAACACTAGCCCCTTCTGGGCAACAACTTCGGCAAGTTCTCCAGCACGAAGGGGTGTTGCGGAGATCGCCCGCCATGTCGTTCCTGAAAACTTTACCTTGCCTTCTGCTGGAGGCAGAATATCACTGACCACCTCAACCAAGGTCCCTTTGGCAACCATGGTCTCTTCTTCTGTCTCAGCAACATCACCAGAAAAGGCAGAACGAACAAAGGTCCGCAGCAGCAATAATGACAGCACTGAAGAAATGGTAAAAAGCAAAATCTGAGCGTTAAGCCCAATCGGAAGAAGAAATGCAGCGAAAGCAGTAATCCAGGCACCAACACCAAAGAAAAATACCACAAACCCTGGAACAGCCATTTCCACAAGAAAAAGGACAACTCCAGCAATAAACCAAACGAGACTGGGAGAAGAAAGTTCCATAAGCCCCTCCTGCAAAAAAACAACAAAAATTCCAGATAATTCAACCTCTATTGACAGCCAACACCTCTATCTTATATTTTTCATCAAACAAGCACAAGAACTAACTCTGACAAGAAAAAACCATGTTATAAAAGACCATGGAAATTATCATCATCGCTGCGATGGCAAAAAACAGGGTCATTGGCAAAAACAACAGTATTCCCTGGCATATCCCCGAAGATCTCCAGTTTTTCAAGAAGACAACCACAGGTTTTCCCATCATTATGGGCCGTAAAACCTTTGATAGCCTCAAAAAGCCTCTCAACCAGAGAGAAAATATCGTCATCAGCCGCAACCCCACCTGGAAGAGAAGCGGCATCGTAGCTGTCACCTCTCTCGAAGAAGCCCTTGAAACCTGCGCAAAAAAATATCACAAAGTTTTCATTATCGGAGGACAACAGATATTCACCCAAACCATCAAACAGGCCAACGCAATTATCCTCTCTGTTCTGGACAGAGAAATCCCAGGTGACTGCTTTTTCCCAGAATTCTCTCATCTCCCATTTCAGAAGACAACAACACAGCGATATAGCACTGCCAGTGAACCATTCACTGTCCACTATTATCGTCGAATTGATCTGTAATGTATTATAGAAGTACTTCTTAAAAGAAATAACGCAGAGCAGCCACCAGAGCCATACCCGTAGCCACGGTGCCAAAAAAAGAGCCACTGCGCCACGCAACAAGAAAGGTTGGAATGGCGACGACCAAAAACTCATTATCCCAGGAAATGGCCAGCCCTCCGTCAGGGCAAAAAAGCCCTGGAAATAACAAGGCAGACAACACAGTGGCAGGCACAAAGCTGAGCCATTGTACAATCCAGGGTGCTAAAGGCCGGTTTGAAAGCAGCAACATCGGAATAATGCGGGGCAACGCAGTGACCAACCCCATGCCGCAGACAACGAGAAACATCATTTTTTGATCCATTGCTCCACCATCAGACCAAGTGTTGCACAGACAATTGTCGCCACAATAACGTGGGATTGTGAAAACCCAATAAGCGAAAGAACCACAGAGAGTATTCCTGCAAGTCCTGCCATCACCAAGATAACAGGCTTCACCAAATAGGGAACCAGCAGGGCAATAAACATTGCCGGCAACGCAAAATCAAGACCCACCGGAGCAACATCCGTAATCTGCCCCCCCATGAAGAATCCGAAAGCCGAACCCAAAATCCAGGAACTCTGGGCGGTAACATTCAACGCAAAGGTCTCAGATTTGGCGGGTTGTTGTTTGGCCATGCGGCTGGAATGCAACGCAAAGGTTTCATCAGTCATCTGAAAGCCAAACAATGCAATCTGCCATTTTTTCCAACCATTTAATTTTGGAGCCAAGGCTGCCGACATCAAGAGATGACGCAGATTCACCACGAAAGTGGTTACCAGAATAGAAAATGCCGAAGCCCCGGCAGCAAATAGGCCAACTGCGATGAGCTGGGCACTGCCGGCAAAGACCAGGGCCGACATGCCAATTCCAGCAAACACTCCCAGACCGCTTTTCTGCGCCAGCACGCCATAGGCAAAACCAATCGGAATATAGCCAAGAACAATGGGCAACGCCTGGCGTATTCCCCTTGTTATCGAGATAAACACGAAATACCTCTCCTGAATACAAGATAACTCTTTAAAATAACAAGATACTGTCCTCTACAGTATCCTGTTTATCTCATGAGCTTTCAGACAAGATCTTTTTACCAAACAACGATATTATCGAAGATTTTGTATACCTGCCTGTCCCTCGGCAAAATACACGGTAAATCTCTTATTGGTTCCCACAAGGTGTTCGCGCATCAAACGCCATGCCAGAGCACTGTCCTGGATACGAATAGCCTCAAAAATCTCACTATGCTGCTGAAAAACGGTGGCGACTCGCCCCCGACTACTGGTGTAATCACAAAGTATTGGTTCGAGAAATTCCTGAGAGAAATCAAAAATGGCCTTTAAGGTATGCAGCCTGAGAAAATTATGTGAGGCTCGGGCAATGGAAAGATGAAAGGCAACTTCTTTCTGCCAGGAAAACGAACTTTCTCCAGGAGGATTCTTGAGACGCAACAGAGCGTTGTGAATATTTTCCAAATCTTTTTCTGTCCTGTTTTTTGCCGCCTCCCTGGCAGAGGACTGTTCGATACTTCTCCGAACCTCGTACAACTCCACAATACGGCGCTGGTCACCTTCGATAATCTTTTTTAACGGATTAGACAAAACCACCTTATCCACATTGCGAACATAATTCCCTTGTCGCTTCTTTATCTCGATAAAACCAAGGGTTTCGAGAGTGCTCAATGCTTCTCGCAACGAAGAACGGCCAACCCCAAAAAGCTCAGTAAGCTTTCGTTCGCCGGGAAGTTTTTCTCCAGGGACTAATTGTCCTTCAGTGATGAGCTCAATAAGTTGGTTAACTATCTTGTCACTAACCTTTTCAACCTTTACTTCCTTAAATACAGCATCCATGCATTCTTCTCTCCAGCCATGACTTGTGGTCAGACCACCATGCGCACCGAAAATCTCAACCAGCAAAAGAGGCCACCCCGTTCGCTGTGGCTCGGATAGTAGCATGATAAAGCAAATCTCGAAACAAAAATATTGCCTTGACAGCACTCTAGCTTTTCATTATATTGTGGTCAGACCAGTAGAGATTTAACTGGCATACACCTTTCTGGCGGTGGGTGACTTCGCGACATGCTGTCAGCAACCAGCCACAGGGTATATCCAACCATCTATCCTGTGGTCGTCTAGATGGAAGTGGTGTCTCCCTGTTGATTGACCGCAACCGGGACAACAACCACTTCTCCTGCCTTCTTGGTCAAAGCAGTCTTGTCCACTCCTCCTCCGGCTGCTTTGACCAAGGTATATTTTTCAAAAAAATCAGGAAACTAACAAGAGAAATACGCTTAAGACGGAATTTTACAGGCCTGAACCAGATACGGTGCTCCTTTAAGCAACTGTTCAATAGTTATCAAATCATCCTGATCAAGATAACGGGTATCATAAGTAGTACGAAAAAGATGTGGAATTTCTGAGTGCTGTAAAATTTCTACAGAATGGAGCACGGCAGAGACATCCATAGAAATACCTGCTAAAATATGATATTTTTCTGGCGGGGCCTTGAGGTCCATGGCCACAAAATCAACAAGATTTTCAGCGAGCAAATTTTCAAGAAACAACGGATCACTGCCATTCGTATCAAGCTTTACCAGAAAGCCTAAATCACGAAGCGTTACGATAAAGGTCCTAAGATCAGGCTGCAGAGTGGGTTCTCCCCCGGTAATAACCACCCCATCAAGTTGACCAACCCGCCTGCGAAGACGAGCCAACACCTCGTCTTCGGCGAGCAGAGGCTCCTTACCCCGAAGAGACCAAAGCGCTCGATTATGACAGTAGGGACAGCGGAAATTGCACCCTTGGGTGAAAACAATCGCAGCCGTTTTCCCTGGAAAATCGCTCAGAGAAAACGGCTGAAAACCGCCAATGCGCATCAGGCCGCCTTATCCACAGAAAGTCGACTACGGTGCTTGAATTCGGTACGCTTTCCTTTATTCCACTGATTCACCGGGCGCATATAGCCAACCACCCGAGCATAGACCTCGGTCTCTTCACCGCAGGTGGGGCAAACCGGCTGTTCACCACGAATATAACCGTGGTTTGTGCAAATGGAAAACGACGGAGAAACAGTAAAGTATGGCATACTATACGTATTGCAGACCGTACGCACAAAATTCTTCACCGCCTGAGGATCGGCAACAGATTCGCCAAGATAGACATGAACCACAGTACCGCCAGTATAACGAGACTGCAAAGGATCTTGCAGATCAAGAATGGTAAAGACATCCTCGGAATAATTCACCGGTAACTGGGTAGAATTGGTATAGATGGGTATCTGCTCTTCACTATCGACGAGGGTTGCAGCCATCTCAGGAAAACGCCGTTTATCAAGGCGGGCCAGCCGATACCCGGTTCCCTCTGCCGGCGTGGCCTCCAGATTATAGAAATTACCAGTTTCTTCCTGAAAATCCTGCATCTTATCACGCATGTGATTAAGAATCTTTTCAGCAAAGGCGCTGCCTACCTCAGTACCAATATCTTCACCAAGCAAATTCAGGCAGGCCTCATTGCCACCGATAATACCAATGGTGGAAAAATGGTTATTCCAGTACTGAGAAAAACGTTCGTAAACCCCACGGAGATAATAGCGGGTGTACGGATACAGGCCCTTTACGGTGAGATCTTCAAGAATTTTCCGTTTGATCTCAAGGCTGGTCTTGGCTATTTCCATCAAACGATCAAGCCGGGCAAAGAAATCTGTTTCATCCTCTGCCTGATAACCCAAGGCAGCAAGATTGATGGTGACCACACCGATACTTCCGGTCAGAGGGTTAGCACCGAACAGGCCACCACCTCGTTTTTCCAATTCACGGGTATCAAGACGCAACCGGCAGCACATGGAACGGGCATCGTCAGGAGACAGGTCAGAATTAACAAAATTTGCAAAATAAGGAATCCCGTAGCGGGCCGTGGCCTCCCAGAGAATATCCAAGTCAGGGTTATCCCAGTTAAAATCCCGATCAATATTATATGTCGGTATCGGAAAGGTAAACACCCGTCCCAGGGCATCCCCTTCTGCCATGACCTCAAGAAAGGCCTTGTTGATCATCGTGATCTCCCGCTGGAAATCCCCATAGCAGGCCTCTTGATACTCGCCACCGATGATAACCTGCTGGTCAGCCAGGGTAGATGGAGGCTGAAGATCCATGGTCAGATTAGTAAATGGGGTCTGGAAACCAACCCTGGTGGGCACATTGAGATTGAAAACAAACTCCTGAATGGCCTGTTTGACCTCTCTCTGGTCGAGATTATCATAGCGAACAAAAGGGGCCAGCAAGGTATCAAAACTTGAAAAGGCCTGAGCCCCTGCTGCTTCGCCCTGCAAGGTATAGAAAAAGTTTACGATCTGGCCAAGAGCCGCACGAAAATGTTTTGCCGGTTTGGAAACCGCCTTGCCGGCAACACCACAAAAACCCTGGCGCAGTAGATCTTGAAGATCCCAACCCACACAATAGGTAGAGAGCAGGCTCAAATCATGGAGGTGAAGATCTCCCTGTTCATGGGCACGGCGTACCTCTTCGGGATAGATGGTCTGCAACCAGTAAGTCTTGCTGATTTCACTGGAAATATAATGATTCAACCCCTGGAGGGAATAACTCATATTGGCATTTTCTTCGATCTTCCAGTCTAGTTTTTCCAGGTACTGGTCGATGATTCGAGAATCGGCCTCATGGCTTATCTTACGTGCCGCTGCACGCTTTTCCCGATAAAGAATATAAGCCTTGGCTGTCTTTTTATGCGGGGAAGCAAGTAATACCTCTTCAACAAGATCCTGGATTTCTTCAACCTCAGGAGGATCATGGGCAATAACCGCCTGCCCCAGGCTCAACACCCTAATCGTCAGCCGACGAGCCTCAGCAGCATCAAACTCACCGGTTGCCCGGGCGGCCTGCTGTATCGCCTTGGTAATCTTCTCGGCGCAAAACGCAACCTCATCACCACTGCGTTTTTTTATAGTGCGAAAAGACACCAAAGGGGTGACAGCAACGGGAGAAGCAGATTCATCATACATGGCACAATCCTCTCTAACAAAGAACTACGGAAGTAGGAAATTTTTAAGTGACAACAAACAAAATAAACCAAGAAAAAAGCCTTTTGGCTTTCTTTATTCTGCAATTTCACAGAGAAACAGGCGCAACCCTCACCAAGAAAAGCAACAACTTCTAACAAGGGTGACACGCATTATATTGTGGCATGAAAGAATGTCAATACCCAATGTGGTATTTTCCCGCAAAATAAATAAAAACGCTTGGATGTAACAGCAGCATCTTCAGCAATCAGACATAACCATACAGGCCAGCAAAAACCTGATGTTCGCCATCATGGCGAACCACCTCCAGGACATCGGGAAGTTTCTGGATCTGTTTGATCACCTGATCGAGCCGTTCCAACTCATCAAGCTGCAACCAGATCTTGCTGGTTGTCCCTGAAGCGATAGGAACACAGGCAATACCTTCGACATTATAGGCCCTTCGCGAAAACAAACTACAAATATGAGACATCACACCGGGGTGGTTGTTGACCACAAGTTCTAAGATAATAATCGAATCAGTGCGATCAGCTTGCATTACTTCCTCCTATCATCATGCTATTGGCGGCACCTGGGGGAACCATAGGATAGACTTCTTCTTTACGGCCTATAGGCACATTAACCAACGAGGGACCCGGTTCATTGAGGGCTGCCACCAAAATCTCAACCAATTCTCCGTCCTTACCCACGTCGTAAGCACGCATTCCAAAACCTCGGGCAATGGCTGGAAAATCAATATCAATCTGGAAATCTGACGCAAAATGATTGCCAGAATAAAAGAGATGCTGCTGCTGGCGCACCAGACCCAATGAATTATTATTCATAATAATAACAGTAAGATCAACTCGCTGTTCCACCGCTGTGGCCAGTTCCTGGATATTCATTTGCAGGCTGCCATCTCCGGTAAAGCACACCACCCGTCGTCCAGGGTTGGCAAGAGCGGCACCAATGGCCGTCGGCAGACCAAAACCCATAGTGCCAAGCCCTCCAGAAGTAAGGAACTGGCGTGGCCTGTTAAAAGGATATACCTGGGCGGTCCACATCTGGTGTTTCCCGACATCAGTAACCACCAGCGCCTCAGATCCAACAATATCAGCGGTTTTACCAATGAGTCCGTAAGGCTTTTCAGGAAGCAACTCTTCACGAAGTGCCATTGGATAACGGCGTTTCAGACTTTCAACCCGGTACAACCAACTCTCGCGACCTCGCTCGGCAACGAGCGGCAACAGACCCTGCAAAGACGAGCGGACATCTCCCACCAAACCCACATTGGCAGTGCGCAGCTTGCTCACCTCACTGGGATCAATATCCATATGGATTACCGTAGCATTGGGGCAGAATTCCACCAGTTTTCCGGTCGCCCGGTCATCAAAACGAGCCCCGGCGGAAATAAAGAGATCACATTCGTCGAGAATCATATTGGTAGAGCGGGCGCCGTGCATACCAAGCATTCCCAGAGAAAGAGGGCTATCATGGGGCAAAACACCGAGTCCGAGCAAGGTCATCGTGGTGGGAATATTATTTTTCTGTGCCAGCTGACAGGCATATGGTGCCGCATTGCCATGAATCACACCACCGCCGAGGCAAAGAACCGGCTTTTTGGCGGCATTGATCATTTCTGCGGCGACCTCAAGTCCTGGACCGTCGGCGGTCACAGGAATATCACGGCAACCAGGATCCGGGAAGGCCTCGATGGATATCTCTCCAAGCTGAATATCTTTTGGAATATCAACGACCACCGGGCCCGGCCGGCCAGACAGGGCGAGACAAAAGGCCTCAGGAATCACCCAAAGTAATTCCTCCACAGAACGAACCAGATAATTATGCTTGGTGATGGGAATGGTCATACCATAGGTATCGACCTCCTGAAAGGCATCGGTACCAATCATTGGCAGCGGCACCTGACCAGTAATACAGACCACAGGGATCGAATCAAGCTGGGCATCGGCAATGGCCGTCAAAACATTGGTGGCCCCCGGTCCAGAGGTCGCAAAACAGACTGCCGCCTCACCCGTGGAACGGGCTATCCCTTGAGCCATGAAACCAGCACCCTGCTCATGTCTTGCCAAGATATGTCTAATCTTACTGCTTTTATTCAGGGCATCATACAGCGGAAGATTTGCGCCGCCAGGTATCCCTGAGATAAGGGTAATTCCCTGGCGCTCCAATAGCCGAATAGTCAAATCAGCTCCGTTCATGGTTTCCATGGTTCTCTCCTTCAAGGTTAGCTGCGGCTCTTTGGCGACAAGGGTCCATAAAAAAACCCCTATCAGCCGGAGCCGACAGGGGTTGTGAATACAGCATTTCTTCCCGTTACGGCACCGGCCTCACCAAAGCACAGACCACCACACCGACAGATAGATTTGCCAAAACAAGAAGATCGATATTGTGGAAATATTGGTTCATAGGGTCTTAGAATTTACGGAAAGATTTCTTTGATTCTCTTTTTTGTTAGCAAAAGAAACAGGCAGAGTCAAGAGGTATTTTTTCCCATCACCAATATACGAACCAGCCTCACCTCCTTTGCTACGAGGGCGAAGCTACCAATAACGATAGAAATGATGCACCGAACCATGACCACCACCAAGCTGGTACTCGGCACCGCTAGCAATGGCACCATGAAGATACCGTTCCGCCTCAAAAACAGCTTCGGAGAGCGCATACCCTTTACCAAGGAAAGCCGCAATGGCCGAGGACAGAGTACATCCCGTGCCATGGGTGTTTCTCGTTGCAAGATACGGATTGCTAAAAAACTGCGGCGAGGAACCAGGCTCCGTGACCAGGACATCCTGCAAAGGATCCGCATTAAGATGTCCAGCCTTAAGCAAAACCGCAACCTGATGGGTTCTGCTCAGTTCCTGAGCCGCTTCAACTACCTCCTCTTCTTGCAACGTAGAGCGCCCCAAAAGTAACGCAGCCTCAGGAACATTGGGAGTAATAAGGGAAACCATCGGGAAAAGCTGGCTCTTTAACGCAGCCACAGCGTCTTTTTGGAGCAACGGATCACCACTGGTAGCAACCATCACCGGATCCAGAACCAGAGGCGGCAGGTCATACTCGGCAAAGACATCCACAAGGCCAGCAACGACCTCGGCATAATGGAGCATCCCTATTTTTATCGCATCAACACCGATATCATCAAAGATAGTCCGAATCTGCGCCTGAATCATCGGCACTGGCACTGCTGAGATAGCAACAACACCGCACGTATTCTGTGCCGTTATTGCAGTTATTGCCGACATGCCATAACAACCACAGGCGGCAAAGGTCTTGAGATCGGCCTGAATTCCAGCGCCACCACCACTATCCGAGCCCGCAATGGTCAAAAGCCGGACATAAGTTTTCGGGGATTCCTCACCTGTCGCTTGAATCATATTCTCCCTCTATATCTCAACACGTAGCAATATCATTACAGCCTTCTTCACTATAGCATCACTCAAACATTCATAGCTTCATCCCAATAAACGACAGAAATACCTTGATAGTTCAAGCTACTCCACTCTTACCAGGACACGTTCTTTTTCCTATTTTTTATGGCGGATTCTGGACAGTAAGGCAGGAAAAACAAAAAACGTGGGAAACCACCACACAGTGACTCCCCACGTTTCACAAAACAAACTACGAAACAACATGCAACAGGAGCCTTCTTTTAAAAAGGCTCCTTAAATCATCAACCTTTTCTTAGGCGTTCGGTGCCAAACGGCCCAGAGCGTTATCAATGGCATCAACGATTTTGTCAATATCCGCTTGAGTTGCGATAAAAGCAGGACTTAAACAAATGGTATTATTGTATTTTTCGAACGAACGATTGGTTCGACCAATAATAACACCCTGCTTCATGCAATCTCCGGCCACAGCCATGGAGAGAGCTTCATCGACAGGCTCTTTGCTCTTTTTATCCTTGACCAGCTCAAAACCAGCAAAAAGGCCACGGCCACGCACATCGCCAACAATCTCGTGCTTGTCTTTCAAGGCATTGAGACGCTCCAGAAGGTAATCGCCCATTTTATTGACATTATCTATGAGGTTTTCTTTCTCGATAATTTCAATATTGGCCAGAGCGGCAGCAGGCCCTGCGGTGCAACCACCAAAGGTAGAGATGTCACGGAAATAGCACATCCGAGGATCACCATCTTCTTCTTTGAAGGCCTCGAAAACGGCCTCGGTGGTCACGGTGCAGGAGATTGCGGCATACCCAGAAGCAACACCCTTTGCCATGGTAACAATATCCGGCTGAATGCCATAATGCTGGTAACCAAACCATTTTCCAGTTCGGCCGATACCGCAGACAACCTCATCAATGTGAAGCAACACGTTATACTTCTTGCAGATTTCCTGAACACGCGGCCAATATCCTTCGGGAGCTTCAATAACACCACCACCAGCAGTGATCGGCTCTAAAATAATAGCACCAACAGTATCCGGTCCTTCGGCCAGAATGACTTTCTCGATTTGATCTGCTGCCCAAACGCCATAATTCTCCAGGTCAGCGCCTTCCTGGGCACGATACTCACAGCAATGAGGAACTTCAACAAATCCTGGGGTAAACGGACCATACTGATTCTTGCGCTCAAACTGTCCCGAAGCAGCCAAGGCAGTAATGGTCGTTCCATGATAATCACGTTCCCGATAGAGGATCTTGCTCTTTTTGCCGTTATATTTTTTCTCAGAGATCTGACGAACAATCTTAAAAGCCTTCTCGTTGGCCTCAGAACCAGAGTTTGAGTAATAAACCCGGCTCATTCCCGGCATTTTTTCGATCAGCTTTTCAGCAAACAACGCAGCAGGGATATTTCCTGCGGTTTGGGCAAAATAATTCATGGTCACCAGGGTATCCCGAACTACATCGGCAATCTCAGTGCGTCCATAGCCAACGTTTACCGTCCAGACTCCGCCAGAAACCGCATCAAGATACTCATTTCCCTTGGCATCCCAGACCCGCATACCGTCGCCTTTGACGATCACCATCGGATCATTTTCTTCAAAAGGCTTATGGTTGGTAATATGATGCCAGACATACTTCCTGTCACTTGCTGTCGCTTTAACAGCGTCATTGTTGTTTGCTCCACTCATAGTGTACTCCTACAAAGTCAAAATGATTCTTGAAAAACTGTGGTATTTATGAAACGGTCGGAAAATCCTTCTCTTCCACCGCCTCAAGAGATATCCTCCACTCCTCAGATACATCAGATATCAGGGATCTGTCAAGACAATTCACCCCCTCACTTTGTTTTCTTATCCAGAGACCTTTTGGGTTTCCCAAAAAATCTCCTCGAAGCCATTACTCTGGAAACAAAAAACTATCAATATGAATCAGATACCGCCCAATATCGACAAAAGCGTGATCGCCCCCCTCTTCAACTACAAGATAGCCTCCAGCAAGCCGCTCTACAGCCTCACGATAATCAAGCACCTCATCTCCCTTTTGTAACAGAGCCATAATATTTTCTGGAGCGGAGATCTCCGGCACATACAAATCTTTAAGCTGGATCATATACTCTGGCCTCATCTCAAAAGACGAGTCATCATAATAATTGCGGCACATCCCCATCTTGTTAAGTAAGGTATAGGGATACATTGCCGGGTTAATTACCACAGCCTTGAGCTGATATTTTTCTGCAAGATATAGTGCGTAGTACCCTCCCAACGAAGAACCAGCAACAGCAAGCGGTTCATCACTTGCCAGAAAGACCTCGACTAGCTGGGTCAAGGTGTCCATTGCGAGCGCTGGAACATACGACAACGATGGCGCCAATAAACCCTCGCCAAAATACTTTTTAAAAACTGCCGCCTTACCACTGAAACCACTACTTCCAAAGCCATGAATATATATAATCATTGCCCTCTCCCTTTTTGAAAAAACCGCAATAAATTATTTCAATATATAGCAAAACACTAACTATAAAAAAATTACATAAAAGACTTTGTGCAATCTCAAAACTCTAAAAAAAATTTGACACTGCCTCCGATCTTATCATATTATTTATTCATACAAAATTACACATATTTGGCACAAAATTTCAGAATAAAATCTTAAATAGCAATAGATTATATAGTCTTATTTCCTACACACCAGACTCTTGCTTTATGGAGAAATAAATATGGCATTTTTTACAATTCGCAAAAAACTCATTGTTATTCTCGTAACCCTGCCTTTAATTCCACTTTTGGTCTTCTCTCTCTATTTTCTCAGTAATATCAGAGAAAGAGCGATTCACACATTTATTTCTTCGACCAATAGAGAATTGGCTCATGTCAATAGTTCCTTTGTATTTTTTACAGATGGAATCAAAAACGTAGTCAGAATTCTTGCAACTTCTCCAGAATTTCATGCTTCGTCTAGTATGCTTCCTAATTTTACCCAAACAACCACCACAACAAGCATACCCAAAGAAAGCTTACCAGAAGTCGCTAAAAAAGCCCTTGACGTGTTGCAAAGAACCAAAGATGGCTCACCCTTCTTTCTTGAAGCTTTTCTCGGTACAGAAAAAGGGGAATATCTTGATAGCGAACTAGAAATGCCCGCAGGATATGACCCAAGAAAAAGGCCCTGGTATCAAATAGCTTTCAATGCCGGAGATGCCGCTATCACTCCAGCATATTTGAGCACAACTGGTGATCCGGTAGTAAGCATTGTGTATCCGATATTACACGAAGGCAGGAACCGACTTGGTGCTATAGGGATAGATGTTTCCCTGAAAGGTTTATCTGATGTCATAGAAAATATGCAAATTGGAGAGACCGGCTATGTAATTCTCGTAGAAAATAATGGCACCATCCTTGCGAACCCTCAAATGAAAGAAACCAATTTTAAAAAAATCAATGAACTCAACATTCCAGCGTTTCATACCCTTGCCACAATGCATGATGGGCATACTGAGATACAACTTGATAACAAAAAATATCTGGCTACGGTGTTCACCTCGCCAGATCTGGGCTATCGATTTATTGGCCTTATAACCAAGGCAGAAATAATGCATGAGGCAAAGATTTTAAGCCAAACAATACTCATTATCTCAACCATAATGCTCGTAGCCTTTGTATTCCTGGCTCTCTGGCTCGCCAACACCATTGTACGCCCTATTAATAAAACATCTGCGGTATTAAAAGATATTGCCCAGGGAGAAGGAGATCTCACAAAACGGCTTGAAATTGAAAAGGATGACGAAATCGGAACCCTTGCCAACTGGTTCAATATTTTTATCGATAAATTACAAAAAATTATCACTGAACTGAACATTACCAGCAATACCGTAAATACCTCTTCGTCTTCTTTAGAAAACATTTCAGAAAATCTACGCCAAAACTCTAACGAATCAGCACAACGCTCCAGTGGTGTCGCAAAAGCCGCCGAAGAGATGAACAGCAACCTCACCACTATTGCGGCAGCCATGGAAGAGTCAGCAGTAAATACCAATATCGTCGCCACCGCTGCCGAAGAAATGAATGCGACAATCGGTGAAATTGCAGCAAATTCAGAACAAGCCAAAGATATTTCAGCAAATGCCGTCGCAGAAAGCAGAGAAGCATCAAGCTACATGGAAGAGTTGGGAACTGCCGCTGATAAAATTGGTAAAGTAACTGAAACTATTACCGAAATCTCGGAACAGACCAACCTCCTCGCATTAAACGCTACCATTGAAGCAGCACGAGCCGGTGAAGCCGGAAAAGGATTTGCCGTCGTTGCCAACGAAATTAAAGAGTTGGCAAAACAAACTGCCGATGCCACACTCGAAATCAAAAACCTTATTGAAGCAGTACAAAATACTACCCAAAAAACAGGAACAGGTATCAGAAATATCGCCCAGGTAATTTCCAGCGTAAACGAGATCATCACGTCAATTGCCGATGCAGTCAATGAGCAGATGATGGTTACCAATGAGATTTCACAAAACATCAACCAAGTCAGCCAAGGCCTTCAAGAAGTAAACAAAAACGTCAATCATAGCTCAACGGCTTCAGGGGAAATTGTTGCTGCTATCGGCCAAGCAACATCTGCAGCACAAAGTATTGCGGAAAGTGGTAATAAAATTGGAGAAAATGCCAAAGAACTGTCAAAAGACTCGCAACAACTCCAGGATATTGTAAGAAACTTCAAGGTGTAAAACTAATAAGAGAATATTTTGCCGGGAGAATTATAAAAAAAATTTCAATTCCCTCCCGGCAAAAAATTTATGACAGGCTCTCTGCAAGAAAAAACTCTCTAAAAGCCTCGACCGTTGCGAAATAATAATTACAAGAGACCTCCATATCCTCCCGAATTTCAGGAATCTGATGCCCCCAGCCAGCAGCGGCAACCGTCACGCCACTGGCTCTCGCCATATCTACTCCAGGTTTAAGATCATCAAGAACCAGGGCATCACTCGGTGCAAGCTCCAGGGTCTCCAATATCTGCTGCACAGGATAAGGGCTTGGTTTTCTTTTTTCTTCGTCCATACCCCAACCAAAAATGATCTCTGGTTCAAGGCTTATACCATCGCCACGATGCCGATAATGTTTTTTGATAATATCTACATCGGAATGGGACACCACAGTTATAATGCCGCCCCGGCTTTTAAACTCTTCAAGCAACTCCCAAAATCCTTCGTAAAACCTGGGTATTCTTGTTTGGGTAAAACCTCTCCAAATGGCATACTCTTCTTCGATTTCAGCAATACTAAAGCCAAGCTCTTCCATATAATATTGCAAAATTCCAGGATGATAGTTCTTCCGTAGCCAGCCATGCAGCGAAACAGGTTCAATATCAGGCCGCATCTGTCTCATAATCTCCAGATACGCTGGATAATGAATGGATGAGGTACTGTCAACCGTAGTATCGTCGTGATCAAGAATGAGACATTTATAACGAAGTGCCATCTTTTATTCCTTGCCATTTTCCTGTGGATGTCTCACAAAACTTATGGACATCATAATCAAAAACCTATCCAAGACATCACTTGCGCACCTATCATACAGTAAAATAATAATTTTTTGTCTCATATTGATGCTATGGACATAAAACAAACCATACATTTTCCTGTTGCAAACCTTTTATGCTGATTTACTATAGGCTGCATAGGATTTCAGGATCAGGAAAAATCTCTTCATTCCACGATATTTTTCTCAGAATTTTCCCAACGATTCAGGTTACCAAAACACTAACGCCCCATGACAGCACGCCACCCAACACGGCCAACAGCCCCAACCATATACCCAAGTCCGATCAGCCCAAAAGAGACACCACAACAGCAGAAATACCTCACCTCAAAGAGGTTCCTAAAATGCATCCATCCAAAAATTTCCAAGGTCATGGCATACACTATCTTTTCTTCACTCGACAGTAATATTGCCAGAAAAACCGAAACAGCATTGGCAGCCTACCTTCATCCCAAATGCCGCAACGTCTTGCACACGTCCCAAAGAAACCTTCTTTCCGAGTCGCGCCCTCATCTCACTGGTACTTAGCGGCGCTGATATTGCAAGAAAACAACTTAAACCCTGGGGAAACAATACCCCTTTGCTTTTTGCCCGTGGCCTGATAGGCACCACAGCCTTGATCTCTGTTTTCTATGCTGTCACCCTGCTGCCACTCGCAGAGGCAACCCTGATTCAGTATCTCTACCCGGTGTTTACTGCAATCATCGCTCTAATTTTTCTCAAAGAATCTATCCAAAAAGCGACCATACTCGCCATTTTCTTCAGTCTCACAGGAGTAGCAATCATAGCCCGTCCAGATGTCTTCCCTGGTGTGACCACTTTTGGCAACGTCCCTCCTTTGGCAGCCAAGGGGCTGCTCTTTGCCCTCATCGGAGCCATGGGAACTGCCACAGCTTATGTCATGGTTCGAAAACTAAGCCAGAGCGAAGACCCTTCAGTTATTATTTTTTCTTTTCCATTTATCGCCCTCCCGGTATCTCTCATCTTTTTAGGGGCAAACATTATCATACCTCAAGGACTGGACTGGCTGCTTCTCATTCTTGTTGGCGTTCTCGCCCAATTCGGCCAATACACCCTCACTCTGGCCATGACCCAGGAAAAAGTAGCCATTACCTCGGCCTTTGCCTACATCCAGGTCGTCTTTTCCGCAATCATCGGCTGGATATTCTTTAGCGAAATCCCAACCCCAAGTACCATAGCAGGTGCCATCTGTATCATCGGTGGAGCAATAATCAACCTTCGCTACACCCGAAAAGCTGACCACTCACAAAACAAAACTTCTTAAAAGAAACAAAAATATTTTATCTTCAATAAGTTACAGAAAAAATCAGAAAACTGCTGTGTTTTACGACTATTTTTAGCCATGTCAAATAATATTTGACAGCTCTAACGCTCATTGCTATTATCGGCCAAAACCCTTTAGTTTACTCATACAAAGGAGACGAAATGAACAAGAAAGAATTGGTGAGCAAGATCGCCAAAGAGGCATCACTCAGTAAAACAGCAGCAGAAATCACCCTCAACGCCACTATGGCAGCAATTTCCAAGGCACTTAGCGAAGGAAAAAATGTCAAGTTCATTGGTTTTGGAACCTTTTCCCCACAACGCCGTGCTGCCAGAAAAGGAAGAAACCCGGCAACCGGTGAAGAGGTCGCCATTCCACCACGCACCGTAGCAAAATTCACCCCAGGAAAAAAACTCTCTCAAATGCTACAGTGAGGCAACAATGAACGGCGAATATCTTGATTCCACAGGCTTCGCCCCCCTCTCAGCTGGCCGCTCTGATCAAACGACCGTTAAAGAGCTCTGGGAGATGCACAAAGTCCTCTTGGCTCCGCTTTGGGTCAAGGCAAAAGAGTCCCTGCGTGAAGATTCGATTATCAACGACCCCAAAGCCGCAGAAATTCTCTCCACCCTTGACTACCATCCTTCAGACTTTCGCAGCTCATGGCTCACCCAACTTGGTGTCTCGGTACGCACCATGCTCTTTGACAATGCGGTTCGAGACTTTACAAAGCGACATCCCTTTCCAATTATTGTCAACCTGGGTGCTGGCCTGGACACCCGATTTGTTCGCCTCAAAAAAGAAAAAATTGGCCATTGGTACGACCTTGATCTCCCCCAGATCATCAAGTTACGCAACTCTTTTTTTGAAGAAGGCCCGAATAACAGCTTTCTCTCTGGCTCGGTACTCAATACCAACTGGATTGATGCAATAGAACAGCATAGCCGTCCTGTCTTGATTATTGCAGAAGGCCTGTTCATGTACTTTCAGGAGCAAGAAGTTCGTACCTTGTTCATCGAACTTGCAGAACGCTTCCCCGGTGCGGAACTCCTGTTTGATGTTCTGGCACCTCTTGCCGTTGCGAAAAACAACCATCTGCTCACAGAAAAAAAGAAAAACGCCGTGACCTTGCAATGGAGCCTTGAAAGCAGCCGTAAGTTGGAAACCTGGCATAGTCATATACGGGTTATCAGAGAATGGAACGACTGCGATTACCACCAAAAACGTTGGAAATGGTTTGGGAAGCTGGGAAGATCACTCCTCATACGATCCAAAATCAGTAACAGGGTTATCAGAGTACGATTCAATGAACCATAAGCACGCAGCACCTTCTGCACCCTTACACCATTTTCGTTATTAACGAAAAACAGAAAATACAAGAAAACAAAGCGCCTACGTGCCATTTTCTTACACGGCGACTACGCTTTTGCTTCTTTATTTAGCAGATTTTTTTGCTGATGATTTTTTATGTCTTTCAGACTGGTAAAGACTATGATGCCACAAAGAAAACCCGGCCAGCAGAACGCCAGCACCTGTATGGATATTTTTGGCTGTTTTATTTCTTTTGAGAAAAGGGGCTGTGAGTACTGCAACACCGAGGGCTGCAGTCATCGCAATTTTGGCGACTTCTTTTTTGGTCTCAAGATCGAGCTGCTTTTTTGGCATTTCTTTTCTTTCTGCGTTCTATAACCTTCTTGGTTCCCTTGCCGGTCTCAACTGCCAAAGCCAAAGTCAGAGCCGTTGCCACCCCACATGCTACGGGTATGAATGGTGCCATACTTACCTCCTAAATAGCAACAAAAAAAATCATAAACCTTTCCTGAAATCTTCAACCGCCCCCTTGCATACCGGGAACAAATAAAAACGAGACATTTTTAGCAGGTTCTAATTTCAATGGCAAGCAAATAATTAGCAGACGCTAACTTGGCTCCTCCTCGGATTCTTTGTGAACTGAAAATATGCCTCTTGTGAAAAATGAGAGGGTAATGTCTCCATCTCCATTGTAGATTCCCCATAATCTTGGTGTTTTTTCTTCACTTCAAGTAAGCGGTCGTTTTGTATGTTGAACAAGTTATTTCAGCAAGCGTTAGACATGAATCTCCTTGGTATATCAAAGAAATTGAATTTCAGGACTCAAGCAATCGGCTTGATGTTTATATCGATTTTATAAAAGGTTCTAAATTCATGAATAAACATAGTAATACCATTTGTAAAATGCATGATACTCAGCAAAAAGCTGGCATCATCTTAATTTTTCCAATATGGTCACTATTTTCATGCCAAAGTTTCCCGAATTATCTGCCCAGATGGGCGAGTAAATCTTATCTCGCCGCCTCTGGAACGGTATTGTATCAGGTTTTACATTACTTTTTAAAGCTCACCTTATCCAGCTTTGCCAGACAACCTCTGTACACAATGTAAATAAACCCAACGGCCTATCAGATTATTTACTCGGGAGAGTAAAATGCTGCCCGTTTTTACAATGGTGAGGCAGCAAAAACAATAAAGTGGCACTGGGAAGGGGTTATACGTTCGCAGGAAAGTAAAATCAATAATGAGTTGCGGGAAGGATTGAATACAGTTGTACAAGCAGCCAAAAGAAAAGCAAGAGGATATAAACGTAAGCATTTTAAGACTATTGTTTACTTACTCACTGGTAAATTGGATTTGAGAACCATTAATCCTTTTCTACCCACTTAAACTTCAAAAAAACCATTTTTTTATCTTGACGAAAGGAACTTCTTTAATGATATATAACTAAATTGAATATAGAAGGCTAACAAGGGGGCTTTAGAACATATAATGAAAGGACTTGAAATTTCCAGGCGATATTTTTTTGAATGCGCATTTCCGATCTTACAAAAAAAATGTAACCATGTTTTACCCAGAATGGCATGTGGCCTGGTCGGTGAAGGCTCTGACTGCTTCGGGTTTGATGATAAATGGTCAAGAGATCATGATTGGGGACCAAGATTTTGCATATGGCTTACGCAAGAGGATTTTATACGTTATGGTGCCACATTGCAGAAAATTTATGATAGCCTACCCGACACCTTTCTTAATTTTCAGATAAATATGAAAAGCCGCTGGGGAAATGGTCGAAATGGAGTTCAAGAAATTGGCAGTTTCTACAGAAACTTTCTTGGAGCGCCACAAGCTCCTCAACGACTGAAAGAATGGCTTTTTATACCAGAAAATGCTCTGGCAACTGCGGTTAATGGTGAAGTGTTTCAAGACCCTGTTGGAGAATTCAGCACAATTCGTAATCAATTGCTCAAAGGATACCCCAGGGATATTCAGCTGATTAAACTTGCCGCCCGTTGCATGAAAGCCGGGCAGGCGGGACAATATAATTATGGACGAAGTGTGCGCCGGAAAGAACGATATGCTGTCGGTCATTCGGAAATAATTTTTCTTGATGCGGTTATTTCCATCATTTTTCTTCTCAATAATAAATATACCCCTTTTTATAAATGGGGCCACCGTGCTGTCGCCTTACTTCCTCTATTGGGAGGTCAAATCGCAAGAGCCATAGAAAAGGTGATGAACAGTTCTGATGCAGGCGAAAAAGAAGAACTGTTTGAAGGTATTGCGATCATGATATGCAACCAGCTACGCAAAGAGCAGCTTACGTCTTTATCAAGCAATTTTCTGCCAGATCATGGAGTTGAAATTCAGGCCAGAATACAAAATCCAGAAATTGCCAGATTAAACATTCTTGCCCTGTAACTTGGCCCTGTCCTGAATGGATAAATCAACACCGAAAACAGGCAAAGGAGAACAGAAAGATATGAAAAGAAAAGAAGAGTTGATTGAAATGATAGTCATTCGGGAGTTGGAGATGTTTCTCAATGTGAAATCCCGTGGTTCTGCTCCCTGCCAGCAAAATCAGGAGGGATTCAAACTCTTTCGCAAGGCGCAGTTTTCT
>PDWJ01003109.1_pt1 | contig 22814 bp, 21 predicted proteins | sample 1430881 | NCBI WGS metagenome assembly PDWJ01 (sample SAMN01162460, study PRJNA174530) | Oral metagenome, whole genome shotgun sequencing project. | biome: Marine environment; feature: Marine mammal; material: Swab sample of the gingival sulcus; isolation source: swab sample of gingival sulcus... | reverse complement strand
TCGCAGTTGGACACGAGCGGTCCGTAGCCGGGCAGGTTCACCTGTCCACCGTGGGTGTGCCCGGCCAGCACCATCCCGGCGCCGTCGGCGATCATCGCGTCGACCACCCGCAGGTACGGCGCGTGAGTGACCCCGAGCGTGGCCGCGACGTCGTCGGCCGCCCGCTGGCTCGGGTAGTTGTCTCGGCCCAGATGCGGATCGTCCACCCCGACCAGTTCCAGTATCCGGCCGTCGGCGACCAGCCGGTCCCGGCGATTATTCACATCGACCCAACCGTGGCGAAGCATGCCGTCGATCAGGTCGTTCACCGGCAGCGGCGGCCCGACGGCATCCTCGCGCGAATCGCCGAACAGATACCTGAGCGGGTTGCTCTTCAACGGGCCGTAGTAGTCGTTGCTGCCCATGACGAAAGCACCCGGCCGGTCCAACAACGGGCCCATCGCTTCCAGAGCCGACGGCACCGCATCGAGGTGGGCGAGGTTGTCACCGGTGTTCACCACCAGATCCGGTTCCAGCGCAGCCAGCCCGGCCACCCACTCGATCGTCTCTCGTCGCCGCGGGGTGAGGTGCATGTCAGAGATGTGCAGGATCCGCAGCGGACGCTCCCCGGCCGGCAGCACTGCGGCGCTGACCCGGCGCAACTGGAAGGCCCGCACCTCGTAGCCCGCTGCATAGCCGAAGACACCGAGCCCGGCAGCAGCCATGGTCCCGATCCCGCGCCACAGAAGACTCCGCGGATCAGTCATCCTCGTTTCCTCCACCACCGGGCCGCTGATCGTTGTCGCCGCGGTTCTCGTCACTACCGTTGTCGCCGCGGTTCTCATCATCGCCGTTGCCGCCGCCGTTGCCGTCGCCGTCGTCCTCGCCGTTTTCGCTGGGGGAGGGAGACGCTTGTGGGCCACGACTGATGTACAGCCCGACCGAACGGCCCACCCGCGTGGTCGAACCGCCCGTCGGTGTCGTGCGGATGACATGGCCGGGGGGAACCGAGTCGTTGTGCTCCTCACCGGCGACGTAGCTGGGGAAGCCCGACTTGGCCAACCTGCCGATAGCCACGTCCCGGGGCTGCCCGTTCACCCAGGGGACCTTCGCCCGCTCTACCAGGTCCCAGTTCTGGGTGGCCTTGGAGAAGTGAGTCACCTCCGTGCCCTGCAATGCCTCGCGCATGTACCGCTGCCAGGCCGGGCCGGCGATGGTCGCACCGTAGACCATGGACCGGTACACGCCGTTGATCCGCAACCGTCTCAGGCTCTTCGGCGACGGATCGGGCGTACCCACCCAGACCGCGGTGGACAACTGCCTGGGTGTGTAGCCGACGAACCAGGTCTCCCAGGAGTCGTTGGTCGTGCCGGTCTTGCCCGCGGCGGGCCGGCCGATACCCAGCCGGCGGCCGGTGCCGCGCTGCACCACCTGCTGCAAAGCCGCGTTGACCCCGCTGGCCGTGTTGGGGGAGAGCACCTCTTTGCATTCCGCAGCGGGCTTCTTCAGCTCCATGCCGTCCGGGGTGGTGGTCTTCTCGATGGCGACAGGGGTGCAGTACTTACCGTCGGCGGCGAAGGTCGCGAAGGCGTTGGCCATCGTCAGTGGGGCGATCTCGTTGGTGCCCAGCACCATCGCCGGGGTGACGGTGATGTCTTGGCCGTCCGCGCGTTCCACCCCCAGCTTGTTGGCCGTGTCGCGGATCTTGCACAGGTCCAGTTTCGAGGCCATGTTCACGTACCCGGTGTTCACCGAGTTGTACGTGGCCTGCAGCGCCGAGATGTACCCGGCGTCCCGGCCCTCGGAGTTGCCCGGCCGGTAGACCGGCCCGCCCAACTGGGTGCAGCTGGTTTTGAAGCTGCGCATCGGGTAGCCGATCTGATTGGCGTTGACCAGTTCGGTCAGGGTATGCCCGCTTTCCAGCCAGGTAGCCAGGGTGAACGGCTTGAACGTCGACCCGGTCTGGAAGCCGTTGCCGCCACCGTGGGCGGCGTCCACGTTGTAGTTGATGGCCGTCGTGCCGGGGGGCGCATTGGTTCTGGGGTCGTAGGCCCGGTTCTGCGTCATCGCCACAATCCGGCCGGTGCCCGGCTGCACACTGACGAGCGACGCGGCGGCGCCGGACGGGTCGGAAGGTTCGACAGCCTGCGTGACGGAGTTGTACGCAGCCTCCTGCTTTTGCCGGTCCAGCGTGGTCTGGATGGTCAGCCCGCCGCGGTACAACAACCGTTGGCGCTCGGCGGCGTTCTCCCCGAACGCCGGGTCGGAGCTGATGATGCGGGTGACGTAGTCGCAGAAGAACGCGGCGCTACCGGCCTGGGAGCACCCGTTCGACGGTTTCGTCGGCTTGATCTGCTGGGCGACGGGGATCGCTGCCGCCTTGTCGTACTGCTCCTGGGTGATGATCTTCAGGACCAGCATCCGTTTGAGCACGGTGTTGCGACGCTCCTGGGCGATCTGCGGGTGGCGGATCGGGTCGTAGCGGCTGGGGGACTGGATCATCCCGGCCAGCAGTGCGGCGTCCTGCAGGTTCAGCGCATCGGCGTTCTTGCTCAGGTACCGCTGGGAGGCCGTCTGCACGCCGTACTGGTTGTTCCCGAACAAGGCGATGTTGAGGTAGTTCTCCAGGATCTGGTCCTTGGTGTACTCCTTCTCCGCGGCGATTGCGAGCTTGATCTCGCGGACCTTGCGGCCCTCGTCCGGGGTCAGCAGCCTGCGGATCTCCTCTTCGTCGCCCGCGGAGCGTGCTTGATCCAGCAACACGTTGCGGATCCACTGCTGGGTCAGTGTCGAGGCCCCCTGGGTGTCGCGGCCCAGCGCGTTGTTGACCGCCGCCCGGATGATGCCGCGCGGATCGGCGCCGCTGTGCTCGTAGAACCGCCAGTCCTCGATGGCGATGACCGCCTGGCGCATGATCGGTGCCACGTTCGACAACGGCACCAGGACCCGGTTCTCGTAGTAGAACGTGGCCATCGTTGACCCGTCGCGGTACAGCAGGCGGGACTGCTGGGACATCGAGCCGATGTCCATGTCGCCCGGGAGCGAGTCGAAGAACCCGACCGAAGAGTTGGCCGCCGACGCGCCGGTGCCCACGACCGGGAGCGCCAAACCGGCCACCAGCACCCCGGCCAGGGCGCTGACGCCTAGGTACGCGGCCAAACCGGACCCGACGGACATAGGTTTCTTGGGGTGCGACGGGGAGCCAGAGACCATGCCCTCAGGGTACGTCCTCGCCGAGACCCGGATGCAGCGGACGCGCCTGCATCAACTCACCCGTACCGTCCTCGACGGCCGGTCGTCCTCGGCGCGCGATGCGGTGTGACCGTCCGGGTTGGCGCGTCGGGCCAGTTCACGCTTTCCGTTCGCCCATTCGGGTGACAGCAAACGGGAAAAATGACAAGAAAGTCCGCCAAATCGCTCAAGTGGCCGTAAAGGCCTGCCGACAAGCACCCGACAGTCCTTGATTCGGCGTCTCTGCCGGCCGCAATCAGGGCTCGGTAGCGAGGAGGAGCGACGGATGTATCAAGAGTGGGTGAGCAAGGCGGCCTGCCGCGAGGGCAACCCGGACGAGTTGTTCGTGCAGGGAGCCGCCCAGCACCGCGCCAAGATCGTCTGTGGGGCGTGCCCGGTGAAGGCCGAGTGCCTGGCCGACGCGCTGGACAACAGGATCGAGTTCGGCGTGTGGGGCGGTATGACCGAGCGAGAGCGCCGTGCCCTGCTGAAGAAACGCCCCAACGTCCGGTCCTGGCGACGGTTGCTGGAAGCCGCCCGCGAGCAGCACGAAGCGCGCGTAGGCACCGAGCCGGTCTCCACCCCCGCCGCCAAGGCCGGCTGAGCCGTCCTCTCGCGGCGGACGGCGTCGTAGCTGCCGGCGCGGGCACCGAGGGTTGCCTCGAACCCGCTACCGCACCGCCGCCGCGGCCAACGTCCGTAACCCGTCCAGGTCGTGGATGTCCTCGTCCAAGGCTGGGACCAGATGTAGCTGCAACCCCCGATGGGTGGCCGTGAAGCCCTGCACCGCCTCCTGCTGGGCGTCCCGGTGCAGCATCCGGGCCGCATGTGAACGCAGAACCGCTGAGGCCAGCGGATGCTGCGCCTGCACCCGATCGGCAGCCTCCGCAGCCTGTTGCGCCGAGATGTGTCCGGCCGCCGAGTCGATCACCCGGTTCACCACGACCCCAGCCAGCTGCATGTCATCGGCACGCAGCCGCCGCACGAAGTAGTCCGCTTCCCGGAGTGCGTCCGTGGTCGGGCTGGCCACGACCACGAAAGTGGTCCCGGGCGTCTTCAGATGCGCGTAGGTCTGCTCGGCCCGCTGCCGGAACCCGCCGAACATGGTGTCCAGGGCGGCGACGAAGTTCTGCACGTCGGTCAGCACCTGGCTGCCCAGCACCCGGTTCATCGCCCCGGTCACGCCACTGACCATCGAGGTCATCGTGCGGACGTAGGCTCGCCCGCCGGTGCGGGCCGGCGCGGTGAGGATGCGCAAGAACCGGCCGTCCAGGAACGAGGACAACCGTTGCGGGGCATCCAGGAAGTCCAGTGCGGAGCGGCTCGGTGGGGTGTCCACCACGATCAGGTCCCAGGCGGTACCCCGGGCGGACCGGCCGCCGCGCAGCTGGCCGAGCTTTTCCATCGCCATGTATTCGTTGGTGCCGGCGAACGAGGACGACAGCGCTTGGTAGAACGGATTCTCCAGGATCTGCTGGGCGCGTTGCGGGTTGGCGTGCGCGGTGACCACCTCGTCGAAGGTGCGCTTCATGTCCAGCATCATCGCCTCAAGCGATCCGCCTGCTTCGGCCCCGACACCGGGAACCGGCGTGGGTTCGTTGCCCAGCTCGTCGATCCCGAGCGCCTGCGCCAGCCGCCGGGCCGGGTCGATGGTGAGCACCACGACGTCGCGGCCCAACTCGGCCGCATACACCGCCAGGGCCGCGGAGGTGCTGGTCTTGCCGACCCCGCCGGATCCGCAACAGATGATCGTGGTGACCGACCGGTCGGCCAGCAACTCGCCAAGATCAGTCATACAAGATCAGTCATATCAGTTCCGAGCCAGCAAGGCCGGCGGCCACGTCCGTGGCCAATGCGTGCGCCGATCGCACCGGCCGCCAGAGAATATCGACAATCGGGGTTCCCGATTGGGCGAGCAGGGCGCGCGCCTGCTGTTGGGCTTCGGCCCGGCGCAGCGATGCGGCCGCATCGTCGATGAGCGCCCGCGCGGTGCGTCGCGCCGGAGGGCCCGTGCGCCGGTCGGGCCGTACCAGCCCCGCGGCCACCAGCCCCTCCTGCACCTGCCGCGAAGCGTCCTCCCCGGCCGCCAGCAGGTCGGCCAGGGGCCGGTCCAGCAGTGCCGGCTCCACCTGATTGGCGATGATCGAGCCGACGGCGACGCCCAGCTCGGAGAGTTCCTGCACCGCTTCGACGGTTTCTTGCACGGGCATATCTTCCAGCAGTGTGACGATGTGCACGGCCGTCTCCGGCGAACGCAACAGGGCCGCGATCGAGGTGGCCTGGCTGTGGATCGGCCCGACCTTGGCCAGGCTGGACACCTCCGCCGTCACGTTGAGGAATCGCCCGATCCGCCCGGTGGGCGGGGCGTCCATGACTACCGCGTCGAAGACGTGTGCTCGGTTGCGGCCGCGTTCGCGGCGACGGGCGGCTTCGTAGACTTTTCCGGTGAGCAGGACGTCGCGCAGCCCGGGGGCGATCGTGGTGACGAAGTCGACCGCCCCACTGCGGCGCAGCACGGCGCCCACCGGGGATGCCTTGTAGAACTTGGCCAGGTACTCACCCAGGGCCGGTTCCGGGTCGATCGCGGTGGCCAGCACGGTGCCGGGGCCTGGATGCGGGACCGTGGCCTCGGTGTAGTCCAGGTGGGGGACGTCCAGTGGCTCGGACAGCCCCTGCCGGCCCTCGACCTCGCACACCAGGACCCGTTTGCCCGCGCTCGCCAGCGCGAACGCCAAGGCGCAGGCCACCGTGGTCTTGCCGGTGCCGCCCTTGCCGGTGACGATGTGCAACCTGACCGGGGGATGCTCATCCAGGTTCGGCAGAGGCGGCACAGCCCAACCATAGACGGCTCTCGCCCACTCTCGCGCCAGCACGTGAACCGCGCCACGCCGGCGCGGCCGCTCGGGGCGCCGAAACCCGCGAACAGTAGCCTCGGCGTGTCGTAGCGCACGCCACACTCAACGGCGAAGGTCCGGGAAACTGCCCACCCTGATTCACATGACCGGTGGCTCGGCACGGAAAACGAACTCCTGGCTTGAAACCCCGTGAGTCCGGAACAGGCCGCATAGCCGACGGAATACGCGTCGTTCTCGCGACATTTTATCCGGTAGGGGCAGCCTCATTGCGTCAATCACTTTCGCACGGTACAAGTCGATGGCGACTTCGACATCAAGTCCGTGGGCGATCGCAGACTCAACTGCGGAGAGGTATGACAGGCGGGCCAAGGACCAGATCCCAACGATCAAGAGGGCCCAAAATGGATGTTCTACGAGCCCTGTCGGGCTGTGAAGTGCAACGCCTTCCCGGAGTGTCAATGCTGGGGCCGGATAATTCGCCATAAACACATTCTTCCGAACCACCAACCATAAAGCAACTAACGACACGCAACACTAGTGCTGTTGGAAGCGTTCGTTCATCCTCGGGGAAACGTTCTCGGATCTGGACCTCTGCAGTCTGACTTCGCTCAAGTGCAGCGATTCCGGCGATACTAGTGCTGGCTAGCTTGCTGTCCATTGCGAGGCGGCGCCTCATTCGATTTCTCCGCCGGCATTCGCTCCAAATTCCAATGCGAGCAAGGAGGGGTGGTATCCATGTCGGCCAATAGCCTTCCAGTAACTGAACAAGTCGAAATTGAAGAGGTTGTAGTGAAACAGCGACCGCTGCTGAGACCGCCGTTATGACAAGCGTTCCCGAAAGGCCTATCGAAACTGCGGCGGCAGTCATGTTCTCCCATGACAGTGGCTCAGCTGGCGCGTCGGCCGCCAACATGAACGCAATGACGCCGACAGCGAGCAGCGTCGGCAGCAGGCCTACTACCTGCAGCCGGGTTCCGAACTCCTTCAGTGCTTCAACGATGGCAGCAGGCTATAGCGCTGCGGATTCGAACTCGATCACACGCTCGGCAAGTCGCCGGGTCCATGCGTAGCCATGAGTGTTTTTCAGTAGCTGGCTTGCTTGGCCGGTATGTCTTGCCCGGAGCGCGCGCGTTGTTGGCAAGCCCCGACCGGGACCGCACTTGTCAACCCCAGGGGCCGGCCCGAGCTGCGGTGGGCAGGTCAGTGATCCATTCCGCAATGGCGTCGAACTACCGCGATAGCTGGCGCTGGCAACAGTGGCCTGGCTTCCTGGTGATTGTGCGGGCGTATCGACCGCATGATCAATGCCCTGGCCGGGCCCGCCCTACATCTCCACGCGGTGTGTCCTCACCGCGAATCCCCGAGATCAGGCTTGCTCAGATCCCTCACTCACGACTACGCGATGACTCTTGGGCAAGTCGCGTGTCGGCGTGGCGCACTTCTGGTTGGGGCACGCGGACAGGTCCAAGGCGCTTTCCTGGATCTTGTAGGTTCTCCCGCAGACACACATAACGTCGATGTTCGGCGAGCGGCCCGGCGCACCCCGGAGCCTACGCGCGGCAGACCCGCCGACTGGGCTCATTTCGCTACCTCCGTTGTGAAGGATAGCCCCTCTTGGTAGGTCAGGGGTGAGGAAAAGTACTATTCAGCTAGTGGTGGCAATAGTGTAGTCACTGCCGGGTTGAGGCTAGAAGGTGTGGGCGACTTGCCTGACGTGCGGGTTCGTGTCATCGCGTTCGGTGCCGCGCTGTGCCGATCGTTGGCGCCCGACGGGCAGGCGGAAGGGGCCACCATGGCGATGGGCTTGTTTCGGGGTGAGGACGGGCGGGCCAGGTGCTGGTGGTGCGCGGGTCACGACGACTACGTGACGTACCACGACCAGGAGTGGGGCCGGCCGGTGACCGATGAGGTCCGGCTGTTCGAGAAGCTCTGTCTGGAAGGGTTCCAGGCCGGGTTGTCGTGGCTGACCATCCTGCGCAAGCGAGACAACTTCCGCGCGGCGTTCGCCGGTTTCGAGCCTGCGGTGGTGGCCGGGTTCGACGAGCAGGATGTGGCCCGGTTGCTGGCCGATACCGGAATCGTGCGGCACCGCGGCAAGATCGAGGCCACCGTGGCCGGCGCGAGGGCGCTGACCGGCATGCATGAGCGCGGCGAAACCCTGGCCGCCCTGGTGCAGCAGCACAGTCCGCACCGGGAACCGGGTCTCGATCCGCAGGCCGCGGTACCTACCACCTGCCCGGAGGCCGTCGCGTTGTCCAAGGAGCTGAAGCGCCGCGGGTTCCGCTACGTCGGGCCCACCACGACGTATGCCTTCATGCAGGCGATGGGCCTGGTCAACGACCACGTCCGGGGGTGCGAATTCTTGTCCACCGGGCGGGGCTGAGCCCGTTGCGGCCGCCACCGGATCGCGGGCGGCGGCCGTTAAGGTGGGTCCATGACCAAGTTCGAGTACGCGTCGGTACCGCTGCTCATCCACGCCACCAAGCAGATCCTCGATCAGTGGGGTGAGGACGGCTGGGAACTGGTGACCGTGATCCCGGGACCTACCGGTGACAACCTAGTCGCCTACCTCAAGCGTCCCAAGGACTGAAACGGTCAACGATGCCGTCGATGGTCCACGAACGCATCGCCGCCGCAGGCCTGTCGCTGCCGCCGGTGACCGCGCCGCTTGCCGCCTACGTGCCGGCGCTGCGGACCGGGCACACGATCTACGTGTCCGGGCAGCTGCCGTTTATCGACGGGCAGCTGACCGACCACGGCAAGGTCGGTGAGCATGCGGGGTGTGTCAGCCCGCAACGGGCGACCGAGCTGGCCAGGTATTGCGCACTCAACGCCTTGTCGGCGCTGGCAGGCCAGGCGGACCTGGAAACCGTGCGGATCCTCAAGCTGACCGGATTCGTGTCCAGTGACCCCGGTTTCACCGGGCAGCCGGCCGTGATCGACGGCGCCAGTGAGTTCCTCGGCGAGGTGCTGGGCGAGCATGGTCGCCACGCCCGCAGCGCGGTCGGCGTTGCCGTGCTTCCACTGGATGTGCCGGTGGAGCTGGAGCTGATTGCGGCGGTGCTGTAACCGAGATGCCCTGACCCGCAACGCATCGTTGCGCGGCGGCAGGTGCGTCGGGCGGTTGCAGATCCGATGGGGATAGGGTCAGTAATATGCCCAATCCCGGACGCCCCCGGCTCAAGGACGTTGCCGCCCGCGCCGGAGTATCCACTGCGACCGTGTCCATGGTCCTGAACAAGAGCACGACACGAATCTCTCCCCAGACCTCCGAAGCCGTGCGCCGGGCTGCGGCAGAACTCGGCTATCAGCCCAACCTGACCGCTCGCAGCTTGCGTACGAACCGCACCCAGTTGATCGGGATGATCAGCGACTACGTCGCGTCCAGCCCCTACGCGACGGGGATCATCCAGGGTGCACAAGAGGCCGCCTGGTCGCGAGAACACCTGTTGCTCATCGTCAATACCGAAGGCGACACCCGCCATGAAAACGATCTCGTGCAAGCGTTGTCGGCGCGGCAGGTCGACGGGTTCCTGTATGCGGCCATGTCGCATCAGGAATGCGAGGTCCCCGTCGCGCTGGAGGGCCAGCACGTTGTCGGCGTCGATATGCATATCGGCACCGCAGGACCGTCATTCGTACCGGCCGAGTCCGCGGCCGCCACTACCGCCACCGAGGCTCTGTTGGCGGCCGGACACCACCGCATCGGGCACCTGCGTGGACGCCCGCACGCGACCGCCAGCGGTCTGCGCGCGCACGCATTCATCGAAACCATGCGGGCCGCAGGCTGTTTGGACGAGTCGTTGATCGTGGCCCACCCGGGCACGCACAACCTTCGGGATTCCGCTTTCGGTGAAGGTGCCGCGCGACGCCTGCTCAGTCGGCCGGACCGGCCGACCGCGTTGTTCGCTTTCAACGACCGGATGGCGTTGGGGGTGTACAGAGCCGCGGATGCGCTGGGCCTTGCCATACCCCGGGAGCTGTCCGTGGTGGGCTTCGACGATCAGCAGCTGATCGCCGACGAACTGCGCCCCGGACTGACCACACTGGCACTACCGCACTACGAGATGGGCCGGTTGGCGACGCTTCGGCTGGTGGACATGCTGGACACCCCACCGGGCTACGTGCATGAGCCGGAACTGGTCCAGTTGCCGTGCCGGCTGGTGGTCCGGGACTCGGTGGCGCCGCCCGCCGACTGAGTCAGCCGGCAACGGCGAGGTCGGGGTGCGCGGGCGTCAGACCCCGGGGGGTCGCCGGCCGCTTGGTCGCACAACTGCGTGCGCAAGACGTCGGCGAAGCAGGTGGCTGCGAACTGCATCAGCAACGAACAGACTTCCTCGTACTCGTCCTGGCTCATGCGTTGCCCCAGCGTCTCGCTATGTCCCAAGATGGCCTGCACCGACTCTTTGGCGGCCGCGGCCACGGTCACGGCGATGTGGGCGGTTCGCCCCGGGTGTACATCCCTGCGGCTCAGTGCAGCCGCCACCCCGAGGCCTGCCGCACTGGCGAACAGCACCCCGTCTCGTTCCTCGATCAGGCCTACGTCGAGCAATTGCCGGCGCAGGGTCTTGGCGTCCTCGGTCAACCACTGTGCCACCCCGGGTGCCATCGGGACCCGCGTCGACTTCGCCCACGTCGCGGACAACTCCTCGCGGTCCAACCGCGCCAATTCGGCATCCGCGGCTCCCCGCTCGACCAGATCGGCGATGACCTTCAACGTCAGCCCGTGCTCGTGCAACGCGCTGACCAAGCGCAGCCGGGCCAGATGGTCCCAGGAGTACCAGGCGTTTCGTCCGGACCGCTTCGGTGGGGCGAGCAATCCGCGCTGCTGGTAGGCGCGCACATTGCGAGGTGTCATGCCGGCCAGGTCCGCCAGCCGCTCCAGGCTCAACGGTTCGGGCCGCCACTGCTGACCGGATGGGTCGGGCGACTCGGCCACGTCCGAGGCCACGAAGCTCAGCAGAGCCTCTTCGTCGCTGACCTCACCGTCCAGGCGAGGACCCCCAGGGCTCGTGCTGGTCATCGTATGCCTCCCGCACCACTGCAGCTCGCCCGCCTGATGCCCCGTTGCCTCACGCCGAAAACAAACTGGTATACACGAAGATGGCACAGTTGCCGCGACATGGCTAGATGGACAACTGGCCGAAGTTGTGCCCGCAGCTCACCGTGCTCGCTTGCTGAGCTTCTCCGCGTCCAGCACCATAACGGCCCGCGCCTCCAGCCGGATCCAGCCGCGGCCGACGAAATCGGCCAGCGCCTTGTTCACGGTCTCCCGGGACGCCCCGACCAGCTGGGCCAGCTCCTCCTGGGTCAGGTCGTGGGTGACCAGAGTGCCTCCGTCGACCGGCCGCCCGAACCGGCGAGCCAGGTCGAGGACCGCTTTGGCCACCCGGCCCGGTACATCGGAGAACACCAGGTCGGCCAGTGACTCGTTGGTGCGCCGCAGCCGCTGGCCGAGTGCCCGCAGCAAGTGCTTGGCCACATCGGGGTGGTCGGTGAGGTAACTGTCCAGGTCTTCGCTGCCCAAGCCGATGAGCTCGGTTTCCGAGATGGCGGTGGCCGTCAACGACCGCGCGCCGGGATCGAACAAGGACAACTCGCCGAACATCTCGCCCGGTCCCAGGATGGCCATCAGGTTGTCCCGACCGTCTCCGCTGGTGCGGCCCAACTTCACCTTGCCCATGACGATCACGTACAGCCGGTCGCCAGCGTCCCCCTCGCGAAACAGAACCGCACCGCGGGGCAGGTGGTGCGGAACCATGGAAGCACGTAAAGCGGCAACTTCTTCGTCGCTCAGCGAGGCGAACAGCGGTGCCATTCGCACCAAGTCAGGATTCACCTGAGGCTCCTACTTCTTGAGCTGTGGTTCAAGTCTCACATGACTCTGCCACATCCCTGTTAGCGGCGGTAGTCGGCTCGTGCGGATGGGCGTGGCGCCGCGGCACAACTACGACTGGATCGGCAGGCAGGCCGACGGATTCTCCTGCAGCGACGAGACAAGAGATTCGGTCAGATCGTTCAACTCGGAGTCAAGGTCCTGTGTGTAGCGCTGGATGTCCTGCAAGACGGTTGCCAGCGTGTGCAGCCCGGCCCGGCCCCCGGGTTGCAGCGCGGCCAGCAGATCGTTCGCCGGTGGCGCTTGGCCGCTGCGGGTCGTCGGCAGCGTGGCCAATGCCTCGTGGCCGGGCAGCATCAGATGCGCGACAGCTACATCGAAGTGCGCTTGCGCCACGCGCAGGATCGATCTCGTGGCCAGCACCTGCCGCTGCAGCGTGCGCCGGCGCGACTGCAACTGCGATATCTCATCCGGGGTGGACATGCTGCTCACGTCGTCGTATCATTTCGCCCGCTTGAGCAGGCGCGCAGTTGCTCACTCGCTCGGCAGCGGGACATACGCAGCGAACACCGGACAGGAGGGACCGCCTCGCTGGTCCCTGCGTGTGAGGGGTCCGGCCGGTGCCGCAGCTATGGTGTGAGAGTGCGTCGCGTCGTTGTCCTGTCAGCCCTGGCGGGCCGCCGCCGCGCGGTGCTGCCACCACGTTGTGTCCTGACCAGGCGGCGCCCGGCCGAGGCACCCATGCGGGGACGCGGCCGTGGCTGAGTCCGAACTGTCGCAGGCGGTACCCGCATCCGGGCTCGCCGCGCTACCCGGCTGGGCCCGGCAGATCGCCGGTGCCTTGCCGAACATCGTCTCCACTGACTTGTCCGTGTTACAGCCGCCACCGGGCGCCGGCCCGGCCCGTCATGCCGCGGTGCTCATGTTGTTCGGGCCCGGTGCGGACGGCCGGGGTGGGGTGCTGCTGACCAGACGGGCCAGCAAGATGCGCAGTCATGCCGGCCAAGTGGCTTTCCCCGGTGGCAGCGTCGACCCCGGCGATCCCTGTCCGGCAGCGGCCGCGATCCGGGAGGCGAACGAGGAAACCGGGCTGGACCCGGCTGGTGTCGACCTGATGGCAGTGCTCCCCCCGGTGTACTTACCGCCCTCACACTTCGACGTGACCCCGGTGGTGGCCTGGTGGCGTGAACCAGGCCCGGTATGGCCGGCCGCGCCGGCCGAGGTGGACAGCGTGGTCGTCGCATCGGTTCCCGGGATGCTGGCGCCTGCCAACCGGTTCAGCACCGCGCTGTCGCGCGGCCGCCGCGGACCGGGGTTCGAGGTCGACGGGCTTTTCGTCTGGGGATTCACCGCCGGGTTGCTGTCCAAGCTGTTCGCCCTGTCCGGATTGGAGAAACCCTGGGACAGATCGGTTGTGCGGCCGATCCCGTGACCTGGTGAATCATGGGTAGCGCCGGCCCGGGCGCCGGACTACGTGCTTGGCAGCCTGTCAAGCCAGTCGAGTAGAGCGTCGCTGACCTGCTGGGGCGCCTCATCGGCAAGGAAGTGGCCGACGCTGGGCAACTCACTGAACTCGTAGCCGCCCTGGGCGAAAACCCCCGACATGCGGGCCGCGTCCGGTGAAAAAGCGCCGTCGAGCGTCCCGTGCAGCTGTCGCACCGGGATGCGCAGCGGGGTGTCCAGCCGGGACCTGAACCTGGCCCCGTCCGGCCGCAGCCGGGACCTGGCCGCCCAGCGAAACGATTCCAGGCTGCAGTGGGCGGCGGCGGGGATGCGCATCGCTTCCTCGTAGCGGCGGACCTCCGGTTCGCTCGGCCAGGACCCACCTGACCACGTATCCAACAGGTCACGCACCAGGCCACCGCGCTGCAGTGCGTACTCCGGCCGCCGCGGCACCTGCAACTGGGCGACCCGGGCCAAGCCCCTCAGATGCCGGCGGTGCACAGTGCTGCGGTAGGCGGGCAGCGGGTGCATACCCCCGACGACGGCGATTCCGGTGATCATCGGGGGCACGAAAACAGGTGCCGCCCAAGCGATCCATGACGACCAGCCGGCAGCGACGAGGACCGCCCGGTTGGCGCCGAGCCCCCGCACCACACCGGTCACGTCTCGCACCAGCGTCGGTGTGTCGTAGCCGCGGGGTGGTTTGTCCGAGCCGCCCACTCCGCGCAGGTCCATCGCGATCGTCCGATGGCCGGCTTCGCCGAGAACCGGTAGCACGTGCCGCCACGACCACCAGAACTGTGGGAACCCGTGTAGCAGCACCACGACCCATCCGTTGTCCGGGCCGGTTTCGACCACGTGGAACCGGCTGCCGTTGGCCGGTACGAACCGGTGTCGCCACGGCCCGTCGTCCAGGACGGCGGAGACGTCGGCGGCGGACGTCAGAGGTTGCCCTTCAAGACGTCTGCGGTTTTCTTGGAGCTATCGATGGCCTTGTGCGGCGGGCCAGCCTTGGAGACCTCGCGACGCCCGACGAGCGCCAGGATGGTCGCGATGACGAACAACACCAGGGCGACGATGCCGAAGGCGGCCCAGTTGGCCAGCCCCGCCGCGATCAGGCCCCAAGCGGCCGCGATGCACAGGATCAGGAAACCGACGAAGCCGAGAACGGCGGCCCCGGCGAGCAGCCCGATGCCGGTGCCGGCCTTCACCGCGCTGTCCTTCAACTCCGCCTTGGCCAACGCGATCTCGTGGCGGACCAGGGTGGAGGTGTCCCGGGAAGCATCGGCAACGAGTTGGCCGATGGTGCGATTGCTGCCGGGTAGGGCGTCACGCGTGGTGTCGGTCAGCTGCTGCTGGCTCATGATGGTGCCTCGCTTCGCTTGCTCACGGGTCGGTCGGCCGACGCTGCTGGGCGTCGGTGTCTGGTGCGTCCGTCACGACTCTATCCCGAGCAGCCAGATCGTCCCGCACCAGAATCGGGGTGAAACCGAGGTCGCGGTGGGCGGCCCGGCCGATCATGTGCGCTCCCGCCGGGGCGGTCAGCACCTGCAGCAGCGCCACCAGGATCAACGGCCCGGTCATGCGCAGATCCCAGGTATCGACGGCGACTCCGGCGATGAGCAGGAGGAACCCGAGCACGGTGGGTTTGGTCTGAGCGTGCATACGGGTCAACGCGTCCGGGAAGCGCAGCAATCCGATCGCGGCCAGCAGGACCAGGCCCACCCCGGACAGCACGAGGACACTGGAGATGACGGTTCGGATCACGTCTCCTCCTGTTCGGTCGCGGGTGCGGCCAGCCGTTCAAGGAACCTGGCCACTGCCGTGGTACCCAGGAACGCCAGCATCGACAGGGCCACCAGGATCGGGGCGAACCGGGTGGAACCGGTGCGCGCCAGTTCGATGGAAACGCCACCGACGACCGCCACGAGGATGCTGTCCAATGCGATGATCCGGTCCGCGTTGGTGGGCCCGCGGAACAGCCGGATCAGGAACAGCGTGGCGGCCACCGCCAGTGCGCCCATCGCGAGGTTGTACGTGAGACCGGTCATCGGATCACCTCGGTGTCCAGGTCGCGGCGCAGGCACCGGGCCGTGTGCCGTTCGTAGGTGTGTGCCGAATCGATGACTTCTTGTACCCCGGTCTGTGGGTCCAGATGCAGCGCGTGCACGAACAGCCGCGCGCCCGCGGTGTCCATGTCGATCGTCATCGTGCCGGGGGTCAGGGTGATGGTGTTGGCCACGAATGTGAGCACGAGCTCGTCCGTCGTGTGCATCGGAACCTCGATGATGCCAGGGCGTAACCGGTCGATCGGCCAGAACACCTGCCTGGCCACCTGCACGCTGGCCAGGATCAGGTCGATGACGAATCTGGCCCCGTAGGCCACGGCGGCCACCGGCTGCAGCTTCAGATGGTCCACCGTCGGCGGCATCTTCGTGAGCATCAGGGTCACCGAACCGGCAGCGAGCCCGCCGGCGATGTTGGCCCAGGAGACCTCACCCCACAGCAGCACCCACAGCACGGCGGCCCATCCCAGCGTGCCCAATCGGCTCATGGCTGCGCTCCGAGGACCTCGGTGACGTACTCCTGCCCGGACACCAGGCCCTGTGCGGCCCGCTCCGAGTAGGCGTACAACGGCCCGCCGAACAGCGGGATGGCCAGCCCGGCCGCCACTGCGGCAACCGTCGCGGCCGTCATCGCCCGCGGCACGGTCCGCACGCCCAAGTCGAGTTCGTCGGTCGGGTCCGGGTCACCGACCACAGCGGACTCCTTGCCCCAGAACGAGCGCACCCACACCTTGGACAGGGCGAAGACGGTGAGCAGGCTGACCAAAGCGGCCATGGCCACGATCCCCCAGGACGACTCCTGCACGCCGGCCCGGAACAGCGCGATCTTGCCGACGAACCCGGAGAACGGCGGGAACCCGGCCAGCGACATGGCCGGGAGCGCGAACAACACCGCGAGCAGCGGTGAGCGGTGCGCGAGTCCGCGGATCTTGTCCATCTGGCTGGTGCCGGTTCGCCGCTCGATCAGCCCTTCCACACAGAAGATGCTGGTCTGCATGACGATGTGGTGGACGATGTAGAACACGGCGCCGGCCACCGCGGCCACGGCGTGCAGGCCCAGGCCCATGATCATGAAGCCGATGTGGCTGACGATGATGAAGGTGAGCAGGCGCTTGATCTCGTTCTGCGCGATCGCCCCGAGGATGCCGAACAAGAGGGTGGCACCGGCCAAGGCGAGCAGGATCGGCCCGGTGATGTGCCGTTCGGAGTCGAATATGAACAGCTGTGAGCGCAGGATCGCGTACACGCCGACCTTGGTGAGCAGGCCGGCGAATACGGCGGTGACCGGGGCCGGGGTGGTGGGGTAGGAGTCCGGCAGCCAGAAGTACAGCGGGAACAAGGCCGCTTTGATGCCGAACACCAGCATCAGCATGATGGCCAGCGCTACCCGCACCGGCTCGTCGACCTGCGCCATGACGCTGCCGAGCTGGGCGAAGTTCACGGTTCCGGTGGCCGCGTAGACCAGCCCGACCGTGCTGACGAACAGCCCGGAGGCCAGCAGCGAGACCACGATGTAGGTCATCGAGGATCGCACCGCCTTGCTGTCCGCGCGCATCGAGAACAGCACGTAGGAGGCGGTGAGCATGACTTCGAAGGCGACGAACAGGTTGAACAGGTCGCCGGTGAGGAACGCGAAGCACACCCCGGCGCTCAGTGCCATGTAGGACGGGTGGAAAGCGTAGGTGGCCCGGTCGGCGTACGGGTCTCCGGTCACGCCCTGCCCGGTTGCGTAGAGCAGGACCAGCAGCAGCATCACCAGCGAGGTGACGATGAGGGCTGCGGACAACCGGTCCGCCACCAGGGTGATCCCGAACGGGGCGTCCCAGCCGCCGGCCTGGACGGCGATCGGTCCGTCCGCGTCGACCCGGATCGCCAGCAGTGTCGCGACGACGGTGACTGTGGACAGGGTCAGGAACGACAACCAGCGCCGGGCCTGCACACCGAGCAGCAGCGATATCGCTGCCGCCGTGATGGGCACCGCGATCGGTGTCCCGACGGCCACCCCTTCCGGGATGGCCCGGGCGAGGTCGAGAAGCGCGTCCCTCATTCCTCCTCAGCCTCCTGCGTGTGGTCGTGGCCGATGCGTCGGTCCTCGACGTCGTCCTGGACCAGGTCGTCGTGGGTGAAGGCGTAGGAACGGTAGGCCAGTGCCAGCAGGAATGCGGTGACCGCGAATGCGATGACGATGGCGGTCAGGGCGAACGCCTGGGGCAGCGGGTCGGCGATGGTGCGGTGCTGATGGTCGGCCTCCAGGAACGGCCCGGACCCCTCGTAGCCGCCCGCCATCAGCAGCAGCACGTTGCCGCCGTGGGTGATCAGGCCGAGTCCGATGATGACCCTGGTCAGGGCCCGCTGCATGATCAGGTAGCTGCCGGCCCCGAACAGCGCGGCGACGATGAGCGCCATCGCGTACGTGCTGCCGGTCGGGGCCAAGGTGACCGCGTCGGCGGGGTTGTCCTCGGCGGTGGGGAAACCGACAGCCAGCTGGGTGATCGTCGACAGGATCGGGGAGTTCATCCGGCGTCCCTCCGGTGGCCGCTGGGTGGCCGTCGGTGGACGCCGGACGTCGTGGCCGTCTCTTCGTCCGCTTGCTGCTCCAGGCCCACCAGCGCCGCGTCGGGCCGGGCGGCGAAGGTGATCAGGACGGTGAGGATCATGCCGACCACGATCAGGTAGACGCCGGTGTCGAACACCACCACGCTGGAGATCCCGAACTTGCCCAGGATGGTCTCCCCGGAGAAGTAGCCGCTTTCCAGCACCTGCCGGCCGAACAGCCAGGGAACCAGCACACCGATGCTGCTGAGTACCAGCCCGCCGCCGAGGACAGCGCCCGCCCGCACCGGCAGCAGCGTCCGCACATCAACTGTTCCGGTCAGGTACACCATGACGAAGGCGCCACCGGCGACCAGGCCACCGATGAAGCCGCCACCGGGGTTGTTGTGGCCAGCCATGAGGAAGTACAGCGAGACCACGATCACCACATGGAACAGCACCCGGACCACCCGGTCCAGGATCGTCGAATGCTGCCAGCGGCTGGCCGCCGGGTTGATCACGTCCTCCGGTCGGGCTTTGTCTTCGCGCAGGGTGAGCACGAGGGTGGCGATACCGACCGCCGCGGTCAGCACGACCGTGATCTCGCCGTAGGTGTCGAAACCCCGGAAGTCCACCAGGATGACGTTGACGATGTTGCGTCCGTGCGCGTCGGGGTAGGACCGCTCGACCAGGTCTTGTGCCACGGTGTCACCGACCCGGGCGGCGCCCGCGAGCAGGCCCAGGATGCCCATGCTCACCCCGACGAAGACCGCGATCGCGGCCCGGATCCACTGGGTCAGCTGGCTGCGCAGCGGTGGGAACTCGCGGGGCAGCAGCCGTAGTACCAGCAGGAAGACCACCAGTGACAAGGTCTCCACCAGGAACTGGGTCAGTGCCAGGTCCGGGGCGCCGTACAGCACGAACAGCAGGGCGACCCCGCAGCCGACGGCGCCCAGGGCCAAGGCTGCGGCCAATCGTTGCCGCATGGCCACCGTCAGTGCCGCTGTCCCGGTGATGAACAGCGCCACCGTGCCCTGTTGCAGGCTTTGGGTCAACGGGATTCCGCTCAGGTCACCGCCGAGAGCCAGCACCAGGATCCCGGGCACGCCGGCACACAGCAGTGCGGTCAGGCCCAGGTATTGCGGCAGTGAGCCCGTCTGCGTCCGGCCGGTGACCCGGAAGGATACCCAGCGCACGAACTGGATGCTGGCCTGGTAGCCCTTCTCCGCGTCCAGGTATTCGGGTTTCGACTCGTGGAACTCGTTCTGCAGCTGGGCGAACCGGGGCCTGGCGGCGAACAGGAGGATGCCGCAGAGGATGGCTGTGCCCGACATCCCCAATTCCGGCTGGACACCGTGCCAGAAGGCGTAGTGGGGGTGCGCGTGGGCGTCGACCGGGTGCGCCATGCCCGATCCGAGACCGTCGAGGAGCCCGGGCACGACACCCAGCAGCAGGCTGCTCAGCGCCAGCACCCCGATCGGAGCGACCAGCCCTAGCTCGGGCCTATGGATCCGCTCGGCCGGTACGACGGTTGCCTCGGTCGTCGGCCGGTCGTAGTCGTTGCCGGTCAGCTGCTTGGGGCCGAATGCTCCCCACCACAGCCGCAGCGAGTAGGCCATGGTCAGCGCGCTGCCGAGGATCATGCTGATCAGTACGGTCGTCGCGACCGGCCCGTCGGTCTCGTTGATCGCGGCCAGCACCTCTTCCTTGGCGATGAATCCGACCAGCAGCGGCACCCCGGCCATCGACGCTGCTACCAGGGCAGCGAGAGCAGCGGTGACGGGCATCTGCCGGTACAACCCGTCCAGCCGGCGCAGGTCGCGGGTGTGGGTGGCGTGGTCAACCGCCCCGACGACCATGAACAGCGCCGCCTTGGCCATACCGTGGGTGATCAGCAGCGCGGTGAAGGCGGTCGCGGCCGGGTAGGTGCCCCAGGCTGCCACCGTCATGATGAACCCGAGCTGGCTCACCGTGGAGTACGCGGTCAGGGTCTTCAGGTCGTGCTGGCGCAAGGCCCGCCAGCCGCCGACGATCATCGTCGCGATGCCGAACGCCGCCAGCGTGGGGCGCCACCACGCGATGGTCTCCGCGAACGCGGGAGCGAACCGGGCTACCAGGTAGATACCGGCCTTGACCATCGCCGCCGCGTGCAGGTAGGCGCTGACCGGGGTCGGCGCCGCCATCGCGGCAGGCAGCCAGATGTGGAACGGAACTTGTGCCGACTTGGTGACGGCGCCGAGCAGTAGCAGCGCAACGGCGATCTCGGCGTATCCGCCGTGCGGCGGGTCGGCGATGATGTCGGAGATGCGGGTGCTGCCCGCGTCGGTGGCCAGCATGATCAGCCCGACGAGCATCGCCAAGCCGCCCAGGACGGTGACCAGCATCGCCTGCCGCGCGGCGGCACGGGCCTTGCGTTGCTCGTCGTCCAGGCCGATGAGCAGGAACGAGGTGACGCTGGTCAGCTCCCAGAAGACGTACAGCATGATGACGTCGTCGGTGAGCACCAGCCCGAACATGGCGCCGGCGAACGCCGTGAGCGCCCACGCCAACCGGTTCAGCTGGGTACCGCGGTGCATGTACCAGGCGGAGTACACGAAGATGGCCGCGCCGACCCCGCTGACCAGGACCAGCATCAGCCAGCCCAGTGGGTCCATCCGCATGGCGATGTCCAGCTCCAGCCCGGGTACCCAGCTGATGCTCTCCGTGTGTATGTGGCCGTGCTGTGCGGTGTCCAGGTTCGCCAGCATGAGGGCGACGCCGGACAGCGGCGCCACGGCGGCCACCAACAGGACCTTCGGCCCCAGGCGAGGCGACAACGCGGCGACCACTGCGGTGGCAACGATGTGGATCGCCAGGACGAGAAGCACATCCACCTCCGTTGGCCTCGGGTTCGCCGTTCGTGGTCTCCGCCGCAGGTGCGGATGGCTTGCAACCTTATCCGGTCGCATCCACCGGACAACATCATCGCCAGAGGTTCCCGGGTGCGTCCCCGGGTACCTGTGCGACCATGTCCCGGTGTCTGCACATGTGAGCGCTGCGCCACTGATCCCCCGTTCCGTTCTGTTCGGCAACCCCGATCACGCGGGTGTGGCAATCTCTCCGGACGGCACCAGGGTGGGTTGGGTCGCGCCCGAGGACGGGGTGCTCAACGTGTGGGTGGCGCCGCGTTCGGAGCCGCAGCAGGCCCAGGCCATCACCCACGACCGGGACCGTGGCGTGCGGACCTTCATGTTCTGCCACGATGACCGGCACCTGCTGTACCTGCAGGACAGCGGGGGCGACGAAAACTGGCGGGTCTATCTGCTCGACCTGGACGATCCGGAATCCCCTGCTCAGTTGATCACCGCGCAGGACGGTATTCAGGCCCGGTTGCTCGCCCACAACAGGTGGAACCCGACGACGGTGCTTTTGGGCGTCAACGACCGGGTGCAGCAGTTGCACGACGTGCACCGGCTCGATCTGACTACCGGTGAGGTGTCACTGGTCGCGGAGAACCCAGGCTTCCTGCAGTGGTTGATCGACCCGCAGCTGAAGCTGCGTGGCGGCCTGACGATGAACCCCGACGGGTCCACGGTGTTGCATCTGGGTGCCGAGGGTGCCTACCAGCCCTACCTGCAGATCCCGGCGGAGGACTCCGCTTCCACCGGCCCGGTCGGCTTCACTCGCTCGGGGGCGCTGCTGATGCTGTCCAGCATCGGCCAGAACGCGACCCGGCTGGAACGCCACGACCTGTCCGATGGGCGGGTCGAGGTACTGGCCCAGGATCCGCAGTACGACGTGTCCGACGTCTGGCAGGATCCGGAAACCCTTGAGGTGCAGGCGGTCGAGGTGCAGCGGGCCCGCCAGGACATCCAGGTGCTGGACGACGCGCTGGCTGAGCACATCGCCAACCTGCGCGCGTTGACTGACGGAGAATTGTCTATCGGTCGTCGCGAACGTAGCGGGCAGTGGTGGACGGTGTCGGTGGCGCCCAGCAACGGGGCGGTGCAGTACTGGATCTACGACAGCAGCTGTGGACAGGCCACGTTCCTGTTCCCGCATCGTCAAGACCTGGCCGACTTGCCGACCGGATCGTTGGCGCCGGTGGAGCCGTTCTCGTTCATTGCCCGCGACGGGTTGACCATCCACGGCTACGTGACCTTCCCGGTCGGGGTGCGGCGGACCGGGCTGCCGTGCGTGGTCATGGTGCACGGTGGCCCGTGGGCGCGGGACAGCTGGGACTTCGACCCGCAGGTGCAATGGCTGGCCAACCGGGGTTACGTCTGTGTGCAGGTGAACTTCCGCGGTTCCACCGGGTACGGCAAGGAGTTCCTCAACGCCGGAAACAAGCAGTGGGGCAAGGCGATGCAGGACGATGTGTCCGACGCCGTGGAGTACGTGGTGAACCAGGAGTGGGTGGACCCGGACCGGGTCGGGATCTACGGCGGTTCCTACGGCGGGTACGCGGTGCTGGCGGCTGCGGTGTTCACCCCGCAACTGTTCCGCTGCGGGGTGGACGTGGTGGGCCCGTCCAATCTGCACACGCTGCTGGCCTCGGTTCCGGAGTACTGGAAGCCGATGATCGCGCTCATGCATCAGCGAGTCGGCAACCCGGAAACCGAGGCGGAGCTGTTGACCCAGGCCTCGCCGCTGACGCACGTGGACCAGATCCGGATGCCGTTGCTGATCGTGCAAGGCGCCAACGACCCGAGGGTGAAACAGGCCGAGGCGGAACAGATCGTCGCCGCGTTGAAGGACAAGGGGCTGCCGCACTCGTACCTGCTGTTCGACGACGAGGGCCACGGGTTGGCCAAGCCGCAGAACCGGGAGGTCATGTTCGCCGCGGCCGAGGAGTTCTTTGCCGAACACCTGGGTGGGCGAGCGCAACCGGAC
>PDWJ01002013.1_pt1 | contig 22831 bp, 22 predicted proteins | sample 1430881 | NCBI WGS metagenome assembly PDWJ01 (sample SAMN01162460, study PRJNA174530) | Oral metagenome, whole genome shotgun sequencing project. | biome: Marine environment; feature: Marine mammal; material: Swab sample of the gingival sulcus; isolation source: swab sample of gingival sulcus... | reverse complement strand
CCGAACGTGGTCCCCGTCGGCGCCGGGGTCGCGCCCGGCGAGACCGCGCCCGGCCCACGGACTGTCGGCATGTAGTCCCAGGTGACGTCGCCGGTGAGGCAGGTCTGGAGCGCGGCCAGGGTGGCCTCGGCGGACTCGAAGCGCGCCGAGGGCTCCTTCGACAGGAGCTTGGTGATGAGCTCGGCCAGCCCGGTGGGGATGGGGTGATCGGCACCGGCCAGCTCGCGCACGTCGGGCGGCGCCTCGTGGGCGTGTTGGAGCAGGTAGGCCATCGGCTCGTCGGCCAGAAACGGCGGCCGGCCAGCGAGCATGTGGTACATGATGCAGCCGACCGCGTAGAGATCGCTGCGGTGGTCCACGTCGCGGCCATAGCACTGCTCGGGCGACATGTACTTGGGGGTGCCGATGACGGCGCCGGTCAGCGTCAGGCCCGTGCCCCCGGAGTTGACGACCTTGGCGATGCCGAAGTCGAGGACCTTGACGAAGTCCTCCTCATTGCCGATCTGCGTCAGGAAGATGTTGTCGGGCTTGAGATCCCGGTGGACCAGGCCCACGGCGTGGGCCTCCGCGAGGGCGCGCAGCACCTGGGAGATGATGTAGACGACCCGCGACGGCGCCATCTTGCGGCCATGCTTGAGCTCCGCGGACAGGGGCGCGCCCGCGAGGAACTCCATCGCCAGAAACAGCTGGCCGTTGTCGGCGCGGCCAAAGTCGAACACCCGGATCGTATTGGGGTGACGCAGGGTGCAGGAGCGCTGCGCCTCGAGCTCGAAGCGCTTGACGATCTCCTCGCTCTGGCTGTGGCTGGCGTGGAGCACCTTGAGCGCGACGTCATTGCCCATCTTGAGGTGCTTGGCGCGGTAGACGGCCCCGTAGCCGCCCTTGCCCAGGAGCTCGTCGAGGCGATAGCGCCCCTGGACCGTCATCCCGACGATGGCCTGTTCGCTGGTGTCCATGGTGCGCCTCGAGTCTAGCCGCGGATCGCAGGGTGGGAGGTGTCCTCGCTCACAGCCGTAGGACTACCCTACGTCAATCCTCTTCGCACACGCCAGCCCATCTTTTCACGTCAAGCAACCACGACCGTGGCAAGGCGGCCCGGCGAGCGCCCGCCCTGGCGCCGTGAGGGCACCCGGCCGCAGTGCTGCGGCCACGCGCGCCGGCGTCGCCCGCGGTCTATTGGGAGCGCCTGCGCAGCCACCCAACGCCGCCGGAAGACGATGACGAATGCGGGCTAGATCCGAGGCACGGACCTTGGCAGGCTCTTGCCCATGGCCTGCCGCACCCTGCTCGCGCGCCTCGCCCTCGGGCTGGCGCTGCTCACCGCCTGCGTATCCAACCCGACGCCCCACCCCGGGGCCCAGGACGGCGCTGTCGCGCTCGACCTCGACGTCCCCGCCGAAGAGGAGCAGCGCGGCACCTGCGAAGACCTCGGCGGCCAATGGGACGACGACGACCACCTGTGCGCCATGGTCGCCCCGAACGGGGCGGGCGCCGACGTCGAAGCCAACGCCGGCCCGCCGGCCGCGGACCTCGTCGCCATCGAGATCACCGGCGCGCCCGGCGCCTACGACTTCGCGGTGCTCATCGCCAGCGACGACGCCAGCTGCGACCAGTACGCTGACTGGTGGGAGATCGTCCGGGCTGACGCGACCTTGGCCTACCGGGGCGTGTTCGACGGGCCCCACCTCGACCCGCAGCCCTTCAGCGCCACCGCCACCGCGGTCGACGTGGCGGCGGACACGCTCCTCATCATCCGCGCCCACCTCGAGCCGGCCGGCTACGTCGGGTTGAGCTGGTTCGGCAGCGTCGGCGACGGCTTCACCCGGACGCGGGTCTCAGCGGAGTTCGCCGCCGCCCTCGAGACGACCGAGCCTCTCCCGACGAGCTGCACGGAGTAGCGCCCACGGCGTCGTGATGTCGCCGGCGCGGTCAGCTTGGCGGGTGGTCTTCGGCGAAGCGGGCCAGGCGCGCCTCGAGATCGGCGACGCGCTCAGGCGACAGCAGCGACACGCACGCGCGCAGCCCCTCGGTCCGCGTCGACCCCGCGGTCTCCAGGGTGATCGCGCTGATCCCATAGTGGAGCAGCTCCGCGAGGAGCTCGGCGCCGTGGGCGAAGCCGCGGTGGGCGATGGTGAAGTAGAAGCCGTCGGCGAGGGGCTCGCCCAGATCGTTGTCGTAGACGAGGTGGAAGCCGGCGCCTAGGAAGAGCGCCTTGGCGGCCGCCGCGCGGCGGGCGTACTCGCGGGCCGGCTCCCAGACGCGCTGGTCGCCGTCGTTGGCTGCCTTCAAGAGCGCGGCCAGGCCGTACTGGGTGCTCTCGGGGGCGCAGGCCGTGATCGGGTACAGGGCCCCATGCTGGAAGGCGTGGCCGAGGTCGGCGGTCCCGAAGCGAGCGACGAGAGCGGGCAGGCGGCGGCCCATGAGCGCGGCAGGGACTATCACGACGGCCATGCGCTGGCCGGCGTAGCTGAACATCTTCGAGGCCGAGATGATGCTCAGGGCGTGGTCGGTGTAGCGCAGCACCGTCGGCTGGTACGGCGGCTCGCCCGGGACCAGGACGTCCTGGCGCGTGTCCATGCCGAAGTAGGCCAGATCCTCGATGCCGAGGACCGCGTGCTCGGTGAAGATCCGGCCGAGGCCCTCGAGCTCACGCTCCTTGAGGCAGACCCAGCTGGGGTTGTTGGGGCTGGACCACATGACGGCGGCGACGTCGCCCTTGGCGACGCGGGCCTCGACCGCGGCGATGAGCGCGTCGCCGCGGTGGTCGTATAGATCGATGGAGGCCGCCTCGAGCCCCAAGGCGCGCACCTGGAGGCGGTTGACCGGGAAGCCCGGGTCGAGGAAGAGCACCGTGCGCCGCGCCGGATCGAGCGCGCCCGCCAGGGACAGCGAGGCATAGCAGCCCTGCATGGCGCCCACCGTCGGGATGCAGGAGGTGGGCGGCACCTGCAAGCCCATGAAGCGGTCGACGAAGCGCGCCGCCTCGGCCTTGAGGAGCGGCACGCCCTCGAAGGGCGCGTAGATGTGGCCGACCTTGCGCTCGCGCAGGGCCGCGACCTCAGCGTCGACGGCGACCGCCGGCGTCGGCAGCCCGGGGATGCCGAACTCCATGCGGACAAAGGGCACCCCCAGCCTCGCCTCGATCGCGTTGACGAGGTTGTTCATCTCGCGGATGGAGGCGCGGCGGACGTCGAAGCCCAGCTCGGCCACCACCTCGGCCAGCGCCTGCCGGTCCAAGGGCACGGTCGTCACGGTGTCTCTCCTCGGTTGTCGCTCGCAGCTGCGCACGGCGCAGGCCACACATGCAACCCTTGACTTGCCCGATGCCGCCGCCAATGCAAAGCGGGATCTCGGCGCTGGTCGCTCGTCGCTCGTCGCTCGTCGCCGGCGCCACGGCCAGCCCCGGAGCCCACCGGGGTGCCACAGCCGCCGCGGCCGAGGTCTTCGCTCACCCCGAGCGACGCCCACAAGAGGCGGGCGAGGCCCACCACGCCACATTTTTGCTGAAACAATATTGATAAACGCGCAAATCGATTTTTTTTACTCGATAAGCGCGTTTACTCATATTTTTTGTGCTTTATTGGCCATGATGGTCGATCTCCGCGAGGGGGGGCGCGATGGCCAATCGGCGAGGAGCGTTGTAGCCTCGGGCTATGACTTACCTTACGGCCTGCACGCTGCTCATCGCCCCGACGATCGTCGCCTGCGCCACGGCGCCGGCGCCCATCTCAACGCCTCAGAGGCCACTGCCGGCTCCCATCGACTTCGACGCGCTCTCGACGCTCGACGATGGCTTCAGCCAAGGCCGCTCGGCGCCTGATGCGGTCACCGCCCATTTCCGGCCCACCAGTGAAGACGGGGAGTTTGACACGACGGCTGCGCAGATGCCTGACGGCTCCTGGCTGGTCTCGGGCTACACCTGCGATCGCGAGGATGAGACCGTCTGCACCGGGGCGGTGGTCGTCGCCCGCGGGGACGGCAGGCTCATCGCCCGGTATGAGGCCTTCACCGCCGCGAGCGACGTGCTCCCCGTCGACATGGTCGTGGGCTACTTGACGCCGACCCTCATCGACGTCGTGGGCGACGGGCAGGACGAGCTGGTGCTCGCCTGGGTGCTCGAAGGCGACCCCGAGCCGATGGTGGGGCAACAAAGCGAGGAGTTCGTCGCGGTCTTGCGCCTGCCCGAGCTCGAGCCGCTGTTCGCGGAGCGGGTCGGCGCCGACGGAGCAGGCGCTCAAGAGTCATGCAGGTACGGGCTGGTCGCCCGCGACGATGACCACGATGGGCGCCGCGAGCTCTACCTCACCCAGGACTGCACGTCAGCCATCTGTCGCCCGGGCGACGACGACGGTGACCCGGACGGCAACGGCATCGACGACGAGTCCTGCCCCGGCGAGCGTCTCCAAGTGACCAAGAAGCGCTTTTCGCTCTAGACGGCGCCCTGCTCGATCATCGCGTCGGCGACCTTGATGAAGCCGGCGATGTTGGCGCCGGTGACGTAGTCGCCGGGGCGGCCGGCCTCGGCGGCGGCGCTCAGGCACGTGTCGTGGATGGACGTCATGATCTCGTGCAGCGTCTGATCGACCCTGTCGGCCGTCCAGCGGCTGCCGCTCTTGTTCTGCGCCATCTCCAGGCCGCTGACGCCGACGCCGCCCGCGTTGGAGGCCTTGCCCGGCGAGAACGGAACGCCCGCCTCGCGGAACACCCGCATGGCGCCCGGCGTGGTCGGCATGTTGGCGCCCTCGGCGACGAACTTGACGCCGTTGCTCACCAGCGCCTGGGCGTCGGCCTCCTCGAGCTCGTTCTGGATGGCGCACGGCAGGGCCACGTCGACCGGGACCTCCCAGGGGCGCTTGCCCTCGTGGAAGTCGACGCCGAACTCCTCGGCGTACATCTTGACCTCGTCGCGCCCGCTGCCGCGCATCACCAGCATGTAGTCGACCTTGTCGCCGCTGATGCCGTCGGGATCGTAGATGTAGCCGTCCGGGCCCGACAAGGTGACCACCTTGGCGCCCAGCTCCGAGGCCTTCTTGACCGCGCCCCAGGCGACGTTTCCGAAGCCCGACACCGCCAGGCGCTTGCCGGCCAGCTCCTCGCCCTTGTCGGCGAGCATGTTCTGCGTGAAGTAGACCAGACCGTAGCCGGTCGCCTCGGGGCGCAGGCGCGAGCCGCCCCAGTCGAGGCCCTTGCCGGTGAGCACGCCCTGGAAGTCGTTGGTGAGGCGCTTGTACTGGCCAAAGAGCCAGCCGATCTCGCGGGCGCCGACGCCGATGTCGCCCGCGGGGACGTCGGTCTCGGGGCCGATGTGCTGGTGGAGGGCGGTCATGAACGCCTGGGAGAAGCGCATGATCTCACGCTCGGAGTGCAGCCGCGCGTGGAAGTCCGAGCCGCCCTTGCCGCCGCCCATCGGCAGCCCCGTCAGGGCGTTCTTGAAGGTCTGCTCGAAGCCCAGGAACTTCAGCGCGCTCAGGCTCACCGAGGCGTGGAAGCGCAGGCCGCCCTTGTAGGGGCCGAGGACGTTGTTGAACTGGACGCGCCAGCCGCGGTTGACCTTGATGTCGCCGCGATCGTCGACCCAGACGACGCGGAAGGCGTGCACGCGCTGGGGCTCGGCGACGCGCTCGAGGACCGACTCGGTCTCGTAGTGGGGGTTGTTGACGAGCGCCGGCGTGATGCTCTCGAAGACCTCGAGCACCGCTTGGAGGAACTCCTGCTCCCAGGGAAACGTCCGCCGAAGCTCATCGTAGACGCGGGCGGCGTAAGGGTGGAGCTCGGCGTGGTTGGCGGCGCTGGTCACGGGTCACCTCCTCAACAAATGACGGACCTGAGCGAGGGCGATCATTGTCACCTCCCAGCGCCCGGCGCAACAGGAACCGACGCGCTGTGGATACAAGGCATTGAGCCGCGCGCCGGCGCCGGTGGGAACCCGGCCGGCCACGCGGGGTACGACGCGCCGCGACCCCTCGCCCGCGCGGATCGGCGCCCACGGCAGGCACCGCGGGACCACCCTCCCGGCCCCCTGTGTCAGCGCCACCGGCGCCACCGCGAGCGCCGACGCCTTGGCGCTGCTATGATGGCGCCATGAGCCGTGTCCAGCCCGAGCTTTTCCAGCGTTTCACGCTCCCCCCCGCCTGCCGCGATCGCCTCGAGCGGGACGGCGACTGGCTGGTGGAGCGCCTCCGCTACGTCGTCCGGCCGCGACCCAAGCCCAAGTTCCACGGGGTGCTCGACGCGCGCCGCATCCTGGCCCCGGAGGGCGGCGAGACCACCGTTGTGACGCGCCTGCGCCCCGATCCACGGCCCGGCGACGAGGCGATCGCCGTCGAGGTCCGCCACGGGCTCCTGCCCGGCACCATCATCGAGCGCGCCACCTGCACCCTCAGCGACGACGGGCGCCTCCGCGCGGGGGACTTCCTGCGACGCTTCGTCACCCCCGACGGCGTCGAGACCCGCCGCGAGCGCGCGGACCTGACGGCGCCGATCGGCCCGATCCCCGATGCCACCTACCCCGAGGTGGTCACGCCCTTTTTGATGCGCGGCCAGCCGCGGGCCGCCCGGACGCCCAAGCGAAGCCTCTACGCGTGGACCAACGACCGCTTCATATCAAAGGTCTACACCGAGGTCCGAGGCGAGCGGCAGCTCTCAGTGCCCGCGGGCCGCTTCCGCTGCTTCGAGCAGTGGATGTACCCCGATCTCAACGACTGGGTCGCCCTCGGGGGCGTGCTGACCAAGCTCGCAAAACCCTTCATCCCCCGCTACACGACCTGGTACGAGGCCGACGCCCCCTGGCGAGTCGTCCGCTTCGAGGGCGCCTACGGGCCGCCGGGCGCCCCCGAGGTGATCCTGGAGCTGGCGGAGCCGTGACGATCAAGCCGGCCCGCTCACTGATCCCGGGGCCGGCGGCAGGGCCGTCGCGCGCACCGGGCGGCGCCACGAACCCGAGCCTCGCCGCCCAACGATGACGGACCCCGCCTGACAGCCCCCGCCATGTCGCGCGTCACCCGCCGCTCAAAAACGCGAGCAGGTCCCGTCTGCACCTGCTCCCCACCCGCGTCGCCGCGGCCGCTGTTTTGGGTTGGCAGCCCCGGCCTGCGCGTGCGAAGCGATCGGCGCCGGGCGTGCCGACGACGACCGGCTCCAGCCGAAGGAGCGAGCCATGCCCCGCAAGCGCATCTGCCTCATCTCGACGGGCGGAACCATCGAGAAGACCTACGACGAGCTCGAGGGGATCCTGAGCAACCGCGTCAGCGTCCTCGACGTCATGCTCGCAGGGCTCAACCTCGACAACCTCGAGGTGGCGCGCGTGCCGCTGATGAACCTGGACAGCCGCGAGATGAGCGACAAAGAGCACTCGCTCATCGCGCGCACCGCCGGGACCATGACCGAGACCTTCGACGGCGTGCTCGTCGTCCACGGCACCGACACCCTCAGCATCACCGGCGAGCGCATGGTCGAGCTCCTCGGGACCCCGCGGGTGCCGATCGTCCTCACCGGCGCCATGCGCCCCTACGAGCTGCGGACCTCCGACGCGACCCAGAACCTCACCGAGGCGCTCCTGTCGGTGCAGCTCCTAGAGCCGGGCATCTGGGTCGTGATGCACTCGACGGCCCTACGCTTCCCAGGGATCGTCAAGGACTACGAGCTCGGGATGTTCGTGCGCAGGCCCGACGGATAGCACACTCCCTTTTTGTCCCAACCGCCCCGAGGGGCGTGCCCTCCGCGCCGCGATCGGGCGGTCGCGGGGCCTGACGCTCGGGGCCTCCTCGGAACGAGAAACGGTCCGATGTGCGACCGCACCATTGTAAACCCCGGCCTGGGTGCCGATGCTTGCCCAAACCGCTTCTCGACAGGAGAACCACGAGCCATGAAGCACATCCTGCGGGGCCTCGTCGCCCTCACCGCCATCGCCCTGTTCCCCGCCGCCGCCCAAGCCGCAACCTGGACCATCGACGCCTCGCACTCCACGGTGGTCTTCAACGTCATCCACGTCGGCGCAGGCAGCTTCTGGGGCACCTTCAACCAGGTCACCGGGACCTTCGACTTCGACGAGGCCAACCCCGCCAAGAGCAAGGTCGACATCACCGTCGACGCCAACAGCATCTTCACCGCCGACAAAAAGCGCGACAGCCACCTCAAGAGCCCTGACTTCTTCAACACCAAGCAGTTCCCGGTCTTCACCTTCAAGAGCAAGGCCGTGGCCGCCGGCAAGGCCGCCGGGACCTATGCCGTGACCGGCGACCTGACCGTGCGGGGCGTCACCAAGACGGTGACGGTGACGATGAAGAAGATCGGCGAGGGCAGCGATCCCTGGGGCAACAAGCGCATCGGCTTCGAAGGCGAGCTGACCATCGACCGCACGGACTTCGGCGTGTCCTACATGCCAGGCGGCCTGTCCAAGAAGGTCAGGCTCATCATCGCCGTCGAGGGGATGCGCAAGTAGCCATGGACATCGCCCAGACCGCGCTGGACGGCGCCCTGTTGCCGGCAGCTGTCGCCGCTGGCGTCGCGCTCGCCGCGCGGCCTTGGCGAGGCTCCTCGGACCCGATCGCGCCGCGCGTCTCCGCCGCCGCCCTGACCGCGTCCTGGCTGGTGGCCTGCTTCGCCCTCTTCGGCCTGCCCTCGCTGCCGCCCGCCGACGCGACCGACTGGGCCTTCTGGCTCGGCGCCCTCGCGCCCCTGCCGGCCCTGCCCGGGATCGCGTCGCGCGCCCCGCTCCGCCTGGCCCTCGTCATCGCCCTCGGCGCCGCGGTCGCATGGGCCCTCATCGCCCCGCTGGCCGCCTACGCCCTGTCCCCGGTCGAGGCCTTCGCCTGGGCGCTGGCCGTGACCGCCTCGGTGGTCTACCTCGAGCGCGTCATCGCCTCGTCCGCCGAGCGCGTCGATCCACGAGGCGCCGCCCTGGGCCTGACCCTGCTCGCCGCCGGCGTCGCCTCCGCCCTGATCCTGTCGGGGACGGCGTCCCTGGCCCAGCGCGTCGGGGGGCTCGCCGCCGGCCTTGGGGCGCTCTGCGCCATCGGCCTGCGCTGGCCCCGCGCCGCGCGCGTCGCCGCGGGCGCCCCCGTCATCGCGGTGGTCCTCGGCGCCTCGAGCTGGAGCGGCTTCTTCTACGCCGAGCTGTCGCCCCTGGTCCTGGCCCTGCTCCTGGCCGCGCCCCTGGCCCTGGTCGCCGCGCGCCCACTGGCCGCGGGGGCCGCCCGGCCGCTGGTCGCCCTCACGATCCCGGCGCTCCTGATGGTGGTGCCCGTGGGCGCCGCCAACGGGGTCGCCGCCAGCCTGTACTTCACCGAACCCGAGGCCGCGGCGCCGACCGTCGATACCGCCTCCGACCCCGACGCCAACGCCACCGACGGCGGCTACGACTACGACTACGGCTACTGAACAGCTGCAGCACACCTCACGGCAGACCCAAGCGCCGCCTCGATCGTCGAACCCGGGGCGCGCTGTGAATAGGGCGCGCCCTTCGTCGTCTGAGGCCTCGTCATGCGCCACATCATCGCCGCCGCTGCCCTGCTCGCCCTCCCGCTGTTCGCCGCCGGCCCCGACGGTCGCGCCTCCCCACCCGAGCCCGCGGAGTGCAAGAGCGCCTTCGGCCAGACCGCCTGCGGCTACGACTGCGTCGCCGCCTACGGCAAGGTCGAGTGCGCCTCGGTCCCCTGGGGCGCCTGCAAGGCCGCCTACGGCAAGATCGTCTGTGGGCCCGACGGCGGGGCCGGCTGGGACCGCGGCCGGCGGCGCGGCGCCACCATCCCCAAGGCCCGGTGCTTGGCGAGCGGCGGGCACATCGCCTGCGGCTACGGCTGCAAGGCCGCCTTCGGCAAGGTCGCCTGCAGCGACCGCCCCGACGGCGCCTGCGAGGCGGCCTACGGCAAGATCGTCTGCAGCCGCGGCGGCCCCTCGGTCGACCGCCGCACCCGGCGGGCCCCCAAGCAGGAGTGCAAGGCCGCCTTCGGCAAGATCGCGTGCGGCTACGGCTGCGTCGCCGCCTTCGGCGAGGTGAAGTGCGCCCAGGCGCCCGGCGGCGTCTGCCAGGCCGCCTACGGCAAGATCGTCTGCAGCGACCGCGCCCGCCACGGCCGCCACCGGGGTCACCGTGGCGAGCGGCAAGAGTGTAAGTCCGCCTTTGGCAAGACGGCCTGTGGCTGCGGCTGCGTCGCCGCGTATGGCCAGGTCCGCTGCGCTCGCCAGCCCGGCGGCGTCTGCCAGGCCGCCTACGGCGAGATCACCTGCTCGGGGGACTGAGCACCCCGGCGCGCACGGCCTCGCGCCGCGCGCACTCGCGATTGCCGGGGCCCCCATGCGGTGGTAGCGACTGGGCTCCGACGCCGCGACGCGCGCGGCGCGAGGAGCCCCATGGCCAAGGTCATCATCGAGCCCTGGACGCCGGCCCACCGCAGCCTCTGCTGGCGGCTCGCCGACGCCTACTTCGCCTGCCGCGGCATCGACGCCTGGACCAAGGGAGAGATCCCCCACGATGCCACGGACAACTACGGGATGGCGCGCCAGCACGCCCGCTTCTTGGCGGAGCACGCGGCCGCGACGGCGTCCGCGCTCGCCGAGGTCTGGGTGCTCGAGGTCGGCAGCGGCCTAGGCCAGTTCGCCGCCAACCTCGTGCGCGCCCTCGAGGTGGACACCGGCGACGCCGGCCGGGCCCTTGCGCCGCGGCTCAAGATCGTCCTGACCGACTACGCCACCAAGACCGTCGAGCAGGCCGCCGAGAGCCCGAATCTGGCGCCCCTCGTCGCCCGCGGCACGGTGATCCCGGCGCTCTTCGACATGCGCCACCCGGCGCGCCTGGTCGACCTCGCGGGCGCCCCCCTGTCGCCGCCGCCGCTGACCGCCGTCTACGCCAACTATGTCTGCTGCGTGCTGCCCCCCCGCAACCTCCAGCGCCGCAACGACCGCTGGTTCGAGCAGCTCGTCCAGCTGAGCGCCGAGGTCGACGGCGAGGGGCCCGCCGCCGACGCCCGCGAGCTCTTGAGCGACCCGACCCGCGATTCACTCCTCGAAGAGCTCACGCTCCTGTGGGGCTGGCGGCCCGTCGAGCCCGCCGCCGCCCTCCCCTCGGGGATCCACACCGAGGTCCTCGAGGCCACCGCCGAGGCGCTACCCGAGGCCACCATCAGCTACCCGGCGTCCTTCATCGACTTCCTTGTCGCCTTCGCCCCGCGCCTGAGCCCAAGCGGCGTCTTCATCATCAGCGACTACGGCCGCGTCGAGCGCGGTATGCTGGCCGGCCTGACCGACCGCAAGCCTCAGATCTACGGCAACAGCCTCGCCTTCGAGGTGCACTTCCCCGTCTTCGACGCCTTCGCGGACGCCGCCGGCTGGTCCATCTTGCGCACCGACGACCGCAACCGCTCTCTGCACACGGCGCTGCTGCGTGCCGGCGGCGCCTTCCAGGCCGACGACGTCGCCCGCTTCGACGACAGCTACCGCCACGCTCATCAGGGCGAGGACCTCGTCGACTTCTACGACATCGCGATGCGCGCCGCTGACGACGAGGAGTTCGACCGCGCCGTGCGCTTCTACCGGCGCTGCGTCCGCCTGGACCCGGGGAGCGCCCACTACCGCTACAAGCTAGCCGACGCCCTCGCCGACTCGGGCGATCACGCCCGCGCCCTCGCCGAGGCCATGCGCTCGCGCGAGCTCCCCGGCGCCAAGGACCACGACTTCGACTTCCTCCTCGGGCGCATCCACGCCCTGCGCGACGACTATGGCGCCGCCACGGCCTGGTACGAGCGATCGCTCCAGCTCGAGGAGCACCAGGTCACCCTGACGAACCTCGGCACCCTCTACGAGCACGACCGCCGCTGGGGCGACGCCCGCGCCGCCTATCGCCGTGCCCTCGAGCTGCAGCCCGACTACCAGCGCGCCATCGACAACCTGGCCAGCCTCGGCGAGGACGCGCCATGACCGCGCGCCCCACCCGCGAGCGCGGCCCTCACCCCGACGACGCCGGCGCCTTCGCGCCCGCACAACACGCGACCCTGCGGCGCGCCGTCGCCGAGCTGTCGTGGCTGCTGTCCCGCGGCTACAACCCCAAGACCGCGCTCACCTTCGTCGGCGACCGCTACCAGCTCACCCGCCGCCAACGCCTCGGCGTCGGCCAGGCCGCCTGCGCCGACCAGCGGATCGCCGCCCGGGCCACCAGCCGGCTCGACGTCGCCGATCTGCGAGGCCGCGCCTTGCGGATCGACGGCTTCAACTGCGTGATCACCCTCGAGGCGGCGCTATGCGGCGCCCTGACCCTCGTCGGGCGCGACGGCGTCTACCGGGACCTGTCCCGCTTGCGCGGCAGCTACCGCCTGGTCGCCCCCACCCGGCACAGCGTCCGCCTCGTCGGCGCGCTCCTCGCGGACGCCCAGGTCGCCTCCGTCCAGTGGTGCCTCGACCGCCCCGTCTCCAACAGCGGCCGCCTGCGCGCCCTCCTGCTTGACGAGGCTGACCGCGCCGGCTGGCCCTGGACCGCGCGCCTGAGCGACCGCACCGACCGCGAGGTGGCCGCGGCCCCCGACGTCGCCGCCTCCTCGGACAGCTGGATCCTCGACCAGGGGGTCCCCTGGGTGGACCTGCCGGGCGCCCTCATCGCCGATCAGCTCCCCGGCACTTGGGTGATCGACCTGCGCTGACCGCAGGCCGGGGCGTCACCAGGCGGCAGCGGGATCCACCGGCAGCCGCTGGATCAGCCCGCGTGGTGGGCGATGAGGCGCTCGGTGGCCCGCTCGAAGAGGCGACCGAAGATCGGGCGGACCAGCGGCGCGATGGGGCGGGCCCACAGCAACGGCCGGTAGGCGACGGTCCACTGGACGCGGGTCGTCCCATCGTCGCGGGCGGTGAGCCGAAAGTCCTCGACCATCTTGGCCAGCAGTGGCCGATTCGCGCCGGTGATCGTGAAGGCGAAGCGTCGCCCGGGCTCGTAGGCCAGGACGCGCTCGCGGACGGCGATGAGCTTCAGCGCGACTTCGCGGACGCTACCCGCGCCGTGGGGCGCCACGGTGAGCCAGCGCGCCGCGCGCAGATCGGGGAACCAACGTGCGAAGGCCTCGGGATCGGAGACCGCCTCGAAGACCTCGGTGGCCGAAGCCGCGACGCGATAGTCGTATGTGAAGCGGTGACGTGCGCGATCGACGAAGCCTATGTCCGCGGGGCGGACGGACAACCACATGAGCGCTCCTGGTGTGGAGGGGGCCGCGCCATGATGCGCGCCGGAGCCCCGCCGCGGCAAGCTCGCGCTCCCGAGCGACCAGAAAGGCGACGGCCGGCGCTCATCGGCCTATGATTCTGTGCGTGACCTACGCCCGTGCCCCGATCGTGATCGTCGACGACGAGCCGCAGCTGGCCAAGATGCTCGAACACTTGGCCAACCGCGCCGCCGTCCCCGCGCGGATCTTCACCGACGCCGACCAGGCCCTGCGGTTCATCCGCGCCCACCCCGTCGCGGCCATCGTGGCCGATCAGCTCATGCCCGCCATGACCGGGTCCGAGCTGCTCGAGCGGGTCCCGAGACGATCCCGGCCTACCTGATGACCGGCGACCACAACCTCGCGGCGGAGCTGGCGCGCCACCCCCGCGTGACGGGCGTGTTGGCCAAGCCGGTCCCCGTCGCCGAGCTCATCGCGCTGCTGAAGTCGCTCGGCGGCGCCTGACGGCGGGGGCGCCTTGTTCAAGCTCCTCCTGCTCGTCGTCGTCGCCGTCGTCGGCGTCCCCGTCTTCGGCAGCTTCATGATCCGCTGCGACGGCTCCCTGGACGCGGCCCTCGAGCGCGTGCGCGCCTGCCCCGCGGCGGCTGACGCCCTGGGGGCGGGCATCGATCCGAGCTTCCTCGGCCTCACCTGCGGGGGCGGGCGCAGCGGCGGGCCCGACGGCGGCGAGCGCGTCGCCTGGGAGACGCCCGTCAAGGGTCACGCCGCTGACGCCACCCTGGAATACGTGGCCGACAAGGTCGACGATGAGTGGCGGATCGTCGAGGCCCGCTTGTGGATCGGCGACGCTGAGATCCACGTCGTCCCGTGCGGCGCCGCCGCGGCGGGCTCGAGCGACGCGCTCGCCTGCGACCAAGGCGACGGCGCCGCCTGCAACCGCCTGGGCGTCCGCTACGCCGCCGGCCTCGAGGGCGAGGCGCGCAGCGTCGACCGCGCCCGGCAGCTGTACGAGCGGGCCTGCGCCGCGAAGAACGCGACGGGGTGCGCCAACCTTGGCGCCCTCCATGAGCGCGACCTCGGCGATCCGCGGGCCGCCGCCAGCTACTACCGCCTCGGGTGCGAGGCCCGCTCGCCCGCGGCCTGCGCCGGGCTCGGCGCCCTGCTCGCCGACGGCCGCGGGGTCGCCCGCGACGAGGCCAAGGCCGTCGCCCTGCTCGGCGGCGCCTGCGATGACGGCCACGCGCCCGCCTGTGGCCGCGCGGGCGCCCTCATCGCCCGGGGTCGGGGCGTCCCCGCGGACCCGCGCCGCGGCGCCGCCCTGACTGGCCGTGGCTGCGACGCGGCCGATCAGCGGAGCTGCGTCGAGCTCGCCAGCCTCTACGCGGAGGGGCTTGGGATCGCCCGCGACGAGGCCAAGGCCGTCGCCCTGTGGCGCGCCGCCTGCGACGGCGGGCTCGCCGCCGGCTGCGCCCGCCTCGGCCGCCACTTCGAGGCCCTCGGCCGCGCCGAGACGGCGGCCAAGTACCTGCGCCGCGCGTGCGCCGCCGGCCACGCCGGGGCCTGCCCAGCGGCCGGCGACTGAGGCGCTACCGCGTCGCGCCCGGGTAGGCGTCGAGGGCGGCGGCCAGGTGATCCATGGCGCGCCGGAGGCGATCGACGTCGAGGACGTAGGCGATGCGGACCTCGTCGTGACCGAGCCCCTCGGTGGCGTAGAAGCCGGGCCCCGGCGCGACCATGACCGTCTCGCCGTCGGCGGCGAAGTCCGTCAGGAGCCACTTCGCGAAGCGCTCGGCGCTGTCCACGGGCAGGCGCACCATCGTGTAGAAGGCGCCCTCGGGGCGGCTCACCCGCACGCCCGGGGTCGCCGTCAGCGCGGCGTAGACGACGTCGCGCCGGCGCAGGTACTCTTCGACGGAGGCGGCGAGGTAGGCCTCGGGGTCGGCGTGGGCGGCCCGGGCGACGAGCTGGCCGAGGCGCGGCGGCGACAGGCGCGCCGAGGCGAGCCGCAGGATCGCGGCCATGAGCTCGTCGTGGCGGCTGACGACGCAGCCGACCCGGGCGCCGCACATGCTGAAGCGCTTGGAGGTGCTGTCGAAGACGACGAGGCGATCGCGCAGGTCGTCGCGGGTCAAGAGCGTCCGGTAGGTGTCGGGGGCGTCGGGGAAGACGAACTCCCGGTAGACCTCGTCCATGAAGAGCCACAGATCGTGGGCCTTGCACAGGTCGATGACCGCGTCGATCTCGTCCTTGCGGTAGACCACGCCCGTCGGATTCGACGGGTTGCAGAGCAACAGCGCCTTGGTCCGAGGGGTGATGGCGGCTGCGAGCTCTGCTGCGGGCGGCAGGTGGTAGCCGTCCTCGAAGCGGGTCGTGATGGGGACCACGCGGACGCCGGCCATCACGCCGATGGAGGCGTAGTTCGTGTAGAACGGCTCGGGGATGATGATCTCGTCGCCCGGATCGAGGGCGGTGAGCATCGCGAAGAGCAGGCCCTCGCTGGCCCCGGTGGTGACGTTGATGTGCGCAGCGTCCAGCGCGGCGCCGTAGGAGGCGTAGTAGGCGCGCAGCGTCTCGACGTACTCGGCGGTGCCCTGGGACTGGGTGTAGGCGATGAGGGGCTGATCATAGCCGCGCATCGCCTCGCCGGCCGTCGCCGGCGACCAGACGTCGGGTTGGCCGATGTTGAGGTACAGGACGGTCGTGCCGCGGGCCTCGGCCGCGCGAGCGAGCGGGTAGAGCTTGCGGATGGCCGAGGCGGGCACCCGGTGAGCACGCTGGGAGATCGGTCGCGTCATGGCCACCGATCTACCGCGCTCGCGGGTGCGGGTTCAATCGCAAACCGGAGCCGTTGTCGGCCACCGGCGCCCCTGCTATCGCGAGCGGGACGACGCGCCCAGGAGGCCCCCGTGAATCGCCAGATCATCATGCTCCGTCGCCCCAGCGGCGAGATCGACCCCGCCGACTTCGAGCTCCGCCAGGTCCCCATCCCCGCGCCCGGCGAGGGCGAGGTCCTGGTCCGCACCCTGCTGCTGTCCATCGACGCGGCCAACCGGGCGTGGATGAACGCGATGCCGACCTACAAGCCCCCCGTGCCCGTCGGGGGCGTCATGGAGGGCGTCACCGTCGGCCGGGTCGAGGCCTCGCGGGACCCGCGCTTTTCGCCGGGAGACCTGGTCGAGGGCTTCGGCGGCTGGCAAGACTACGCCGTCGAGCGCGCCGGCGCCCTCTACCCGCTGACGCCGCGCGAGCCGCTGACCCAGTGGGTCAACGCCCTCGGTGTCGCCGGCAAGACCGCGTACTTCGGGGTGCGCGAGGTTGGCCGACCGCGCCCCGGAGATCAGGTGCTGGTCTCGGGGGCCGCCGGCTCGGTGGGCTCGCTGGCGGCCCAGATCGCAAGGCTGTCCGCCGAGGGCGTGCGGGTCGTCGGGGTCGCCGGCGGCGAGCGTAAGTGCCGGTGGCTGACCGAGGAGCTCGGCCTCGACGGCGCCATCGACTACAAGGGCGAGGACGTCGGCAGGGCCATCGATCGGCACCTGCCCGACGGCGTCGATCTCTTCTTCGACAACGTCGGGGGCCGGACCCTGCAGCTGGCCCTGCTCCGCATGCGCCGCCACGGCCGCGTCGTCTGCTGCGGTGCGGTGTCGACGTACAATGACACGGTCGCCAAGCGCGGCCCCGCCGGCGTCCCGGCGCTGCTGACCATCCGCAGCCTCACCATGCAGGGCTTCGTGGTGACCGACTACTACGCGCCCGCCGTGCGCGCCGCCGCCGAGGCCCAGCTCGCCGAGTGGATCGACGCCGGCGCCCTGGTCGCGCGGGACGACGTCGTCGCCGGCCTCGAGCACGCGCCGGACGCCCTGCGGGGCCTGTTCCGGGGCGACAACATCGGCAAGCGCATGGTGCGCGTCGCCACGTAGGGAGCGCGCTACCTATCGACGCGGCGGGCGGGCCTCAGCGGCGCCCACCGCCGCCGCCGCTGCGACCTCGCGGGCCCTTGCCTCGCGGGCCCTTGCCTCGCGGTCCCTTGCCTCGCGGGCCCTTGGCGCGCCCGCCGCCGCGCCTCGGGGAGGCCGCGTCCTCGGCGCCGGTGTGTTGGGTCATGAAACGCCGCTTGTTCCGCGTCGCCCCCCCCTCGCCGCCAGCCTGCGCCGCCCTCGGCCGCACGCCGCCGCGCTCGCGCCAGGGCACGAGGTGTTGGGGTCCCTGGCCGATGAGGTCCTCGCGCCCCATCCGCATCAGCGCGCGCCGCAGCTCCGGCCAGTTCTTCGGGTCGTGGTAGCGCAGGAACGCCTTGTGGAGCCGCCGGACCTTGAGCCCCCGCGGGATGGCGACCTCTTCGGTGGTGGGGCCGACCTTGCGCAGCGGGTTCTTTCCAGTGTGGTACATGGTGGTCGCCGTCGCCAGCGGCGAGGGCAGATAGGTTTGCACCTGGTCTGCCTTGAACCCGTTGGCCTTGAGCCACAGGGCCAGCTCCAGCATGTCCTCGTCGGTGGTGCCGGGGTGGGCCGCGATGAAGTAGGGAATGAGATACTGTCTCTTGCCGGCCTGCCGCGAAAAGCGCTCGAAGAGCTCGGCGAAGCGGTCGTAGGTCCCCATCCCGGGTTTCATCATCTTCGACAGCGGCCCCTCGGACACGTGCTCCGGGGCGATCTTGAGGTAACCGCCGACGTGGTGTCGGGCGAGCTCCTCGACATAGCGAGGGTCCTCGATGGCCAGGTCGTAGCGGACGCCGGAGGCGATGAGGACCTTCTTTACCCCGGGCAGCTCCCGCGCGGCCCGGTACAGGCGGATGAGCGAGGAGTGATCGGTCTGCAGGTTGGCGCATACGCGCGGGTAGACGCACGATGGCTTGCGGCAGGCGGCCTCGATGTCCGGGCTCTTGCACGCCAAGCGGTACATGTTGGCGGTCGGGCCGCCGAGGTCGGAGATGGTGCCGGTGAAGCCCGGCTGCCGGTCGCGCATCGCCTCGATCTCGGCCAGGATCGAGCGCTGCGAGCGGCTCTGGATGATGCGCCCTTCGTGCTCCGTGATCGAGCAGAAGGTGCAGCCCCCAAAGCACCCGCGCTGGATGGTGATCGAGAAGCGGATCATCTCGTAGGCGGGGATGCGCGCGTCACCGTAAGACGGGTGAGGCACGCGGGCGTAGGGCAGGCCATAGACCTGGTCCATCTCCGCCGTGGTCAGGGGCAGCGGCGGCGGGTTCAACCAGACCAGGCGGTCGCCGTGGCGCTGGCCCAGGGCCCGGGCGTTGTGAGGGTTGGCCTCGCGGTGCAGCACCCGCGACGCGTGGGCGTAGGCGACGCGGTCGTCCCGGACCGCCTCATAGGGCGGAAGCTCCAGCCACGTCTGCTCGGCGCCTCGGCCACCGCCGTCGCTGGCGGGCGCGCTGTAGGTCGTCTGGTCCACGCGGGCCCAGCCCTCGGGCGCGGCGCGGCGCGCGTAGGCGGTCCCGCGGAGGTCGGTGATGGCGTCGACGGGCTCGCCCTCAGCCAGGCGCCAGGTCAGGTCGACCAGGGCCCTCTCGGCGTTGCCGTACAGCAGGACATCGGCCTTGGCGTCCAGCAGGATCGCGCGGCGGACCTTCTCGGACCAGTAGTCGAAGTGGGCGATGCGCCGCAAGCTGGCCTCGATGCCGCCGATGACGATCGGCACGCCCTTGAAGGCCTCGCGGCAGCGGTTGGCGTAGACGAGCACGGCGCGGTCAGGGCGCTTACCGGCCTCGGCTCCCGGCGTGTAGGCGTCGTCGGAACGGACCCGCCGGTCGGAGGTGTAGCGGTTGACCATCGAGTCCATGTTGCCGGCGGTGACCCCGAAGTACAGGACCGGCCGGCCCAGGGCCCGCAAAGGCTCGGCGCTGTGCCAGTCGGGCTGGGCGATGACGCCGACGCGGAAGCCCTGGGCCTCGAGGAGCCGCCCGACGAGCGCCATCCCGAAGCTCGGGTGGTCGACGTAGGCGTCGCCCGTGACGAGCACGACGTCGCAGGCGTCCCACCCGAGGGCCTCCATCTCGGCGCGGCTCATCGGCAGAAACGGCGCCGGCGCGAGGTCCGGGCGGAAGCGGCCGCGCCCGAAGAGCGGCGGCGCGGTGGCGCGGGCCATCGCTACAGCTCGTCGAGGGCGGTGAGCAGCGCGGCCTCGAGGTCGTCGGCGTCCTCGATCCCGACGGCCAGGCGGACCAGGCCGTCCACGACGCCGAGGGCGTAGCGCTCCTCGCGCGTCGAGCGCGCATAGGAGATCTTGGCCGACTGCTCGATGAGCGACTCGACGCCGCCGAGGCTCGGCCCGATGTGGAAGACGCCGACGCGATCGACGAAGCGGCTGGTCGCGTCGAAGTCGGCGTCGAGCTCGACGGTGACCACGCCTCCGAAGCCGCTCATCAGGCGCACGGCCGTCGCGTGGTGGGCGTGGCTCTCGAGGCCCGGGTACCAGACCTGGCGCACCTTGGGGTGGGCCTGCAGGGTGCGCGCGAGGCGCAGCGCCGTGGCGTTCTGGGCGCGCACTCGCAGCGGCAGCGTCTTGAGCCCGCGCAGCAGCAGCCAGGCGGCGTGGGGGTCGAGGACCGCGCCGAGGGTCCCGTGGAGCTCGCGGACGGCGCCGACCAGGGCCGCGGAGCCCGACAGGACCCCGCCGAGGAGGTCGTTGTGGCCACCGAGGTACTTGGTGGCCGAGTGGAGGACGAGGTCGGCCCCCTGGGTCAGCGGGCGCTGGTTGACCGGCGTCGCCAAGGTGCTGTCGACGAGGAGCACCACATCGTCGCGGTCCGCCGTGGCGGCGGCGAGCGCCGGCAGGTCCACGACCTGCATGAAGGGGTTCGTCGGCGACTCCGTATAGACGACGCGGGTGTCGTCACGGATCGCCGCGGCGATCTGGGCGACGCCGACGGGCACGACGCTCACCGCCACCCCCATCCGCCCGAGGACCTCGTTGCAGAAGCGGCGGGTGCGCCCGTAGCAGTCGCTGGTCACGACCAGGTGGTCGCCCGTGCTCAGCAGCGACAGCAGGGTCGTCGTGATCGCGGCCATCCCCGAGGCCATGAGCAGCGACGCGGCCGCCCCGTCGAGGGCGGCCAGCTTGGCCTCGGCGGCGGCCACGGTGGGGTTGCCGTAGCGGCCGTAGTGGATCCGATCGATGTCGCCCGCGAAGTGCGCCGCGATCTCGGCGCTGTCCTCGAAGGTGTAGGTCGACGTCCGCACCACCGGCACCTGAAGGCTCGCGTAGGGCTGGCGCCCGCCGGTCCCCGCGTGGACCGCCCGCGTGGCGAGCCCCTGCTCGTCGTGTCGTCCCTCGTCGCTCATGTCGAACTCCCCCGGCCGTCGGCGCCACCATGTCGCCTCCGATCCCCCAGCGCAACAACGGCGCGAGCTGGCGCGCGCCCCGCCCAGGCGCTCCCGCAGCCTAGCACCGCGCCCCGGGCGCCGCCCTCATCGACCGGGGCCCGACCGCAGCCCCAGGTGCTCGAGGAGCCGGCCAGCCACCACCGCGCCGCCGGACGCCGTGAGGTGGACGCCGTCGGGCTCGCGGTAGACGACCTCGCGCCCCTGGGCGTCAAGCCCCCTGTCCAGCCAGCGCCCAGCGCCGTCGGAGGACAAGGGGAACATGTCGACGTAGGTCACGCCTGGCACCTCGGCGGCCGCCTCGGCCTGGACCTCGGCCACACGGAGCGCCTTGCGGCGCAACCCCGCCGAGCGTCGGTTGGTGGGCGAGAGCATCACCACCCGCCCGGCGGTGGCCGTCAGCACCTCCAGCAGCCCGCGGACCCTGGCGGCGTAGGCCTCGCGCCAGGCCTCCCGATCGGCCCACGGCACCCACTGCGAGGGCTCGCCGCCGTGCAGGGGCCGCAGGTCCTGGCCGTCGTTGCCGCCGACCATGAACACCGCCAGATCGGCGTCGACCGCGCTCGCCTGGGCGCCGGCCTCCGCCTGCCAGTCGAAGTAGTCGGGGCGCGCCAGCCCGGTAGAGCCGCGGCCGACGCGCGTGACCTCCCATCCCTCACCGACCAGCTCGGCCTCGAGGGCGCGGCCGAGGGCACCGGCGATGTTCGAGTCCCCAAGCAGCAAGGCGCGCCCGACAGGCTCCGGCGGCGGCGCGGGCGGCGGCGCAGGCGGCGGTGCAGGCTCCTTGGAGCAGGCCGACAGCCCCGGTCCGAGCACGACGAGGGCGAGGCTGGCAGCGACGGCGAGGCGATGGTGCGGCTTGGTCACGAGCTCGATAGCGCGTGGGCCGGGCGGGCCATTCCGCCACCGCTGACGCCGGCCGCCCTCGATAGGGCCTGTCGCGGCCCGACAGCCGCGGCGACGCCGGGGCGCGGGGTGATCTCGCCGACCGTCCCCGCGGGCCCACGCGGCCCGGTCCTTGCGCGATCGCTCGCGGCAAGGCAAGGGGGAGCGATGGAGCCACCCACCCTCGCCCGCGTCCGCCTCGCCGACGACGCGCCCCGCGAGCGCCTCGACCGCGCCGCGACCCGCGCCTTCGCGGCCCAGCTGCCCACCCGCGCAGCGGCCAAGCGGGCGTGCAAGCGCGGCGAGATCCTCGTCGACGGCGCCCCCGCGGAGCCGAGCCGCTGGACCGCCCCCGGGATGGAGCTGGCGCTCACGATGCGGCGCGACACCATGGCCGCGGTCTTCGAGCTCGCGCTGCCCGTCGTCTTCGAGGACGACGCCATGGCCGTCGTCGTCAAGCCCGCGGGCTGGCCGGTCAGCGGCAACCAGCACCGCACCATCGCCCACGCCCTGCCCTTCAACCTCGCCCCCTCGCCGCGCCCGGACGCCCTGCCCTCGCCGTGGCCGGCCCACCGCCTGGACGCGCCGACCTCGGGCCTGCTGGCCGTCGGAAAGACCGCCGCCGCCCTGGCCGCCCTCAACGCCGCCTTCGCCGAGCGGGCCGTCGACAAGCGCTATCGCGCCCTGGTCGTGGGCCGCCTCGAGGCCGAGCGCCTCCTCGACGTCGACGTCGGCGGCCGCCCCGCCTGTACGCGCGTCGTCCCGCGCCTGGTGACGCCAGCGGTGAAGTGCGGCTGGGTGACGACCGTCGACGCCTGGCCCGACACGGGCCGGACCCACCAGATCCGCCGCCACCTGGCCGCCATCGGCCACCCCATCCTCGGCGATCGCCGGTACGCCACCGCCGGGCCGGCCCTGCGCGGCAGCGGGCTCTACCTCTCGGCGGTCGGCTTGACCCTGCCCCACCCGGACGGCCGCGGCCCCGTCACCGCCCGCGCCGACGAGCCGCCCAAGTTCGCCTCCTTCCGCCGGCGCGAGCGGCGGCGCTGCGCGCGCCTCCGACCGGGCGACGCAGAGGCGGCCCTGTGAGCTTGCCCTCGACCGTCCCGGAGCGCCCCAGGAGCGCCTCGGAGCGCCTCGGAGCGCCTCGGAGCGCCCCAGAAGCGCCCTCGCCCCGCGCCGTGGCGGCGCCGCCAGCCCCCTCCGCCAGCCCCCCTCCGCCAGCCCCCCCCGCCAGCCCCCCTGGCAGCAGAGTCGGGCCCTCACTGCGACCTTGCCCACCGCCAGGTGGTGTGGATCACGGCCACGCTGCCTTACCTCGTGCTGTTTGTACTCCTGGTCCACGGCATCACGCTGCCCGGCGCTTCCAATGGCATCAACGCCTACCTGCACATCGACTTCTACCGTCTGAAAGAGGCCACGGTCAGTGCCCAGTGACCACCCACCCTTGGGCCAGGGTTGGGGAGAGAT
>PDWJ01003505.1_pt1 | contig 22851 bp, 22 predicted proteins | sample 1430881 | NCBI WGS metagenome assembly PDWJ01 (sample SAMN01162460, study PRJNA174530) | Oral metagenome, whole genome shotgun sequencing project. | biome: Marine environment; feature: Marine mammal; material: Swab sample of the gingival sulcus; isolation source: swab sample of gingival sulcus... | reverse complement strand
CGCCACCTAGCACCAACGGAAGGAGCCAACCATGGCAGACTACGAGTTTCTAACGGTCGACACCGTCGCTGACTATCTCCGGGAGCGGCCGAAGCTGGCTGAGATCGTGGATCCGGCCAACTTGGTGAACGTAGCTGAGGTCGGTGACGGGAACCTGAACTTGGTCTTTCTAGCGCACGATGCGAACGGTAACGGCATTTGCCTGAAGCAGTCACTGCCATACGTGCGGATGACCGGTGAGGGATGGCCGATGACGCCTGATCGGGCGGTCCGGGAAGCAAACGCGTTGGCCAAGCACTACGCGCTGTCGCCCGAGCTGGTACCCGAGGTCTATGACTTCAACCCCGAGCGCTACGTGATCGCTATGGAAGACCTCAGTGACCACCGGGTGTGGCGTGGTGCCTTGAACGAGGGCGCGCAGCACGAGGGCGTCGCTACGGCTATGGGGCAATATATTGCGGCGGTGGCTTTCGGCACCTCCGCGATGGCGCTGGAGCGCGAACCGCTTTCCGAGGCCATCGCCCAGACGCAGAACCCGCAGTTGTGCGAGATCACCGAGGATCTAGTTTTCACCGAACCGGCCCACGACATCGGCCGCAATTCGTTGCTGCCCGCGAACCAACCCGATGCTGATCGCTTCGCCGCCAACCCGCAGGTGGTCGCCGGTCTAGGCGAAGCCAAGTGGCTGTTCATGACTAGGGCCGAGGCGCTGATTCACGGTGATCTACACACCGGTTCGGTGATGGTGCGTGCCGACGAGAGCGGCCGTACCACCAGCATCAAGGCCTTCGACTCCGAGTTCGCCTTCTATGGCCCGGTCGCCTTCGACCTGGGTGCGGTCTGGGCCAACTATGTGCTGGCGGCCGCCAGGGCCTACGCGCTGCAAGAGGACGAGCGGGCGCAGTGGTGTCTGGCCATGATCGAACAAACCTGGCAGGCCTTTGAGATGTCCTACCGGGAACTGTGGCCGACCCGCCGCGACCCGCGCGTTTGGGACGACGCCTTCCTGGAGCGTCGCCTGGAACAGTGGCGCGGTGAAGCCTGGCTGTTCGCTGGCTCGAAGATGTCGCGGCGGATCGTCGGGGCGGCCAAGGTGACCGATGTACAGACCCTGCCCGAGGAGCTGCGCGAGGGTGCGGCCCGCGGCGTGCTCGACGTGGCGACGCAGCTGTTCACCACGCGCATGACTGACCCAGCGGCCAGCACCGCGACGAGCGAGATCGTGGCACTGGCGACCAAGGCGCTGCTGGCGGCGAGGACGGTGTGACCGCATGCTAAAAGGCATATCCCCGCTGCTTACCGGGGAACTGCTGAAGGTGCTGTCCGAGATGGGGCACGGCGACCAGCTGGCGATTGTCGACCGCAACTTTCCCGCGGCTAGTCACGCCACGCGACTCATCGAGTTGCCGGGGTGTCAGACGTTGGAGTTGCTGGCAGCCGTGCTGAGTGTGTTTCCGCTAGATGATTTCCAGGCCGTGCCGATGCTGGCCATGCAAACCGATGCTGGTGAAGACGGCCCGTTGGGTGCATCCGTCGCCGAAGTGGTGGCCCAGCATCACCCCGAGGCAGAGGTTGGGGGAGTGAAGCGCCTGGCGTTCTACCCGAAGGCCAAGGAGTCCTACTGCATCGTCAAGACCGGCGAGACGGCCCCCTACGCCTGCTACCTGTTGACCAAGGGTGTCGTTCCCCGAGTGAGCGACCGCTCCGAAGCCGCAGTAACCCCGCGTCGGCAAGCTGCGGCCGCTCCGGCTGCGACTAGCAGGCGGGCGCTCGCCTAGACTGGTGGCCATGGCCAATCGGAAGCAGGTGATCCTCGCCGCGCCGCGGGGGTACTGCGCTGGCGTTGATCGGGCCGTCGAGACGGTCGAGCGGGCGCTGGCGAAGTACGGGGCGCCTGTCTACGTGCGCAAACAGATCGTCCACAACAAGCACGTAGTGGAGATGCTGGAGGCGCGCGGCGCGATCTTCGTCGAAGAACTCGACGAGGTTCCCAAGGGTGAGCTGGTGGTGTTTTCGGCGCATGGGGTTTCCCCGGCCGTGCACGCCGAGGCCGAGACCCGGGGGCTACGCACCATCGACGCCACCTGCCCGTTGGTCACCAAAGTGCACAAGGAGGCGGTGCGGTTCGCCAAGAACGACTTGGATATCGTGCTAATCGGCCACGCTGGGCACGAAGAAGTGGAAGGCACGATGGGGCAGGCCCCGGAGCGAACCATCTTGGTCGAACGCCCTGAAGACGTGGCGCTCATGGAGCTGCCGACCGACCGGCCCACGGTATGGCTGACCCAGACCACGCTGAGCGTCGACGAGACGGCCGAGACGGTGTCGCGGCTGCGGGCCAAGCTGCCGCTGCTGGTTGATCCGCCCTCAGACGACATTTGTTACGCCACGCAGAACCGGCAACAGGCGGTCAAACACATCGCACCGAACTGCGACCTGATGCTCGTGGTCGGCTCTGCCAACTCGTCCAACTCGGTGCGCCTAGTGGAGGTCGCTTTGGAAGCCGGAGCGAAGGCCGCCCACCGCATCGACAACGCCGGTGAGATCGATGTGGCATGGCTGCGCGGCGCAGACCGGATCGGCATCACCAGCGGCGCCTCGGTGCCTGAAGAGCTAGTCGCTGGGGTGGTCGAACTGCTGGTCGAGCACGGCTATCCGCATCCCGATGAAGAACAACTCATCGAGGAAAAGCTGCACTTTGCGCTACCGGCGCAGCTGCGTCAGACCAGGAAGCGGAACAGCGGCGACTCGTAGTTCACTTCCTCGACCCGGATCCCACTGTCGGAAATCCGGTTTAGCAGGAAGGGATAGTCGCTGGGAGTGCCCAGCTCGACGCCGACGAGCGCTGGGCCGGTCTCGCGGCTAGAACGCTTCACGTACTCGAAGTAGGTGATGTCGTCGTCTGGGCCAAGCACGTCATCCAAGAAGCGACGCAAGGCCCCAGGCTGCTGCGGGAACTCCACCAGGAAGTAGCGTTTGCGGCCCTCGTGCACCAGCGAGCGCTCCACGATTTCGGCATACCGAGACACATCGTTGTTGCCGCCGGAGACCATGCTCAGCGCCCGGGAACCGGTTGGGATCTGTACCCGTGGCCCGACCATGCCGGTCGGCAGGGCGGCGGTGGCCAGCGCCCCCGCTGGTTCAGCGATGATGCCGTCGGTCTGGTACAGCGCCAGCATCTCGGAGCAGACCTGGCCCTCGGGCACCCGGACCAGCTCGACCTTTGCCTCGCGGATCACCTCAAAGGTGAAGTCGCCGACCCGCCGCACCGCTGCACCGTCGATGAAGGTATCGATGTCTGGCAACGTGATGGGCCGTCCCGCCGAGATAGCGGCCGCCGCGCAAGGCGCGCCTTCCGGCTCGACCCCGATGATTCGTACCTGGGGATGCTGGGTGCGTAGCCAAGCCGCGGTGCCGGAAATCAGCCCGCCGCCGCCCAGCGGCAGCAGCACCACGTCGGGAACAAAGCCGAGCTGGTCAATGGCGCTGACGATGGCGGTGGCCTGCCCGGCTGCGGTGTGCTGATCGTTGAACGCCTGAATCTTGGTACGGCCTTGGTCAGCGGCGACCTGATCTGCGATCTCGGAGGCCTCGTCGTAGGTGGCCCCGGCGGTCAGGAGCGTGACGTAGTCCTGGCCGATCTGTTCGATGCGCTTGCGTTTTTGTTTGGGCGTGGTCTCGGGCACGACGACGGTGCCGGAAATGCCAAGTGCTGCGCAGCTGTAGGCCACACCCTGGCCATGATTTCCGGCCGAGGCGCAGACCACCCCGGCGGCTCGCTGTGTCTCGCTCAGCAGCGACATCCGGTTGTAGGCGCCTCGGAGCTTGTAGGAACGCACCGGCTGCAGATCTTCGCGCTTCAGCCACACCTGCGACCCGGTGGCCTCGCTGAGCCGCTCGTTGAGTTGGGTGGGGGTGTCGGCAGCAACGCCGCGCAGCCGTTCGACTGCACCCGGAATTAACTCGGCCAAATCTGTCAGCGCGCTCATACTTATCTCCTCAGCGGGCAACGCTACTCGACCTTGTCAGCCCGTTCCACCGTGTCCAGCTATTCGGCCTCAGTGGGTTCGACCTCGCCAGGTTGTTCCATCTCGGGTGGCGCTAGCTCGGCCTCAGCAACTTCCGGTTCGGCTGCAGCCGTAGGTTCCTGGCTGGCATCGGTGAGTTCGCGCTGTTCTTGGTAGTCCGCCATTTCCGGTACGTCCACGGTGCGCGGCAGCGGCTCGACACGTTTCGGGGCGACCAGTTCCGCCTCGGTAACCCCTAACTCGTTGAAGCGTCGCGCGGAGACCATGACCCGCGACTCCAAGGTGCCGACCGCCTTGTTGAAGTGGTTGACGCTGGTGGTGAGTGACTTGCCGAGCCGGTCGAAGTGCTCGCCCATCGTGGTGATCCGCTTGAACAGATCACGCCCCAGGGTGGCCACTTTGGCGGCGGATTCGGCCAGCGCGACCTGCTTCCAGCCGTGCGCCACGATATGCAGCATGGGGATCAGCGTGCCCGGGCAGGCGAGCATGACGTTTCGCTTGGCCGCGTACTCGTGCAGATCGGGTAGGTGCTCCAAGGCCAACCGGTAGAACTCATCGCTGCCGAGGAACAGCACCACAAACTCGGGTGAGCCAAGCTCCAGTTCCCAATAATGCTTGCCAGCCAAGTCGTCGATGTGGGTACGGACGTGCCGGGCGAACCGGCTGAGATGTGCCGCCTGCTCGGCCTGATCTTCGGTGTTATAGGCCTCCAGTACTGCAGCCAACGGCACTTTGGAATCCACGAAGACGACCTTGCCGTCGGCCAGGTTGATGCGCATGTCGGGGCGGTAGCGTTCGCCGTCAACGTTGTCGTAGGACTGCTGGTCGTCGAAATGGCAGCGCTGGGTCAGCCCCGCGATCTCGACGATCCGCCGCAGGCTCTGCTCGCCCCAGGAGCCACGCACCTGCGGGGTGCGCAGGGCGTTGGCCAGGCTCAGCGTCTCTTTACTAACCCGCTCGTTGGACTGCTGCACCGCCTTGACTTGCTCGCCAAGCTCGGCGGCTAGCCGGGTGCGTTCCTTTTCCAGTTCGGTGAGCCGCTCGTTGAGCGTCTTTAGGTTCTCTGAAAGCGGGGTTACCAGCTGTTGGGTGGCTGCGAGACGCTGCTCGGCGGTCTTCTCGGCGCGCTCACCTTGCTGTTGCAGCGACTCTTCCGACAACAGCTTGAACTGGGTGATCAGCGAGTCGCGGTCTTGCTTCAATGCCTGGAGTTCGCCGCGGGCTGCGTCTCGTTCCGCCAGCGCGCTAGCCAGCTTGGCGGCTACCTCGCTGCGGTCCGCCTGCGCCTCGGCGGCCTGCTGCTGTGCGCGGGCAGCGACCGCCTCCAGCTCCGCCATTGCGGTTTCCTGGCGGGCGGCATCCACTCGCGAACGCGCCGCCTCGTCCCTGGCCCGGCTGGCGTCGTCCCGGGCCGTCGCTGTGTCCTGCCGGGCCTGCGTTAACGCCTCCGCCCCGGCGAGTGCTTTCGTAAGACGGCCCAGTAAGAATCCCGCCAGCGCCCCGATCAGCAACGTGGCGATTGCAATAAAGACCGTCGTTTCGTTCATGGTTCTACTTTGTCAGGCGACACCGACAATTGCGCGTCGCTACGCCCCGACAAACGTGTTTCACTCAGCTGGCGGCGCTCAACTCGGCCCGCGATCACCGCGGCAGCCCGGAGTTGTTGCCGGTTGGTGATCGGGTCCTACAATGGCGGGCGTGTTTGCCGATTTTGCCTCCCATCTAGCTGACCTGGCCGACTTCGTGACGGCCGCGCCCACGTCCTACCACGCCGCTAGCGTTGCGGCCGAGCGGCTACAGCAGGCCGGCTTCGACCCGGTAACCGAAACCGAAGCCTTCCCGACTGGCGCGGGGCGTCGGGTGCTCACCCGTGGTGGGGCAGTGGTTGCCTGGCAGCAGCCCGCCGAGCTGACGAAGCACTCTCGCTTCCTTATTGTCGGTACCCACAACGATTCGCCCATGCTGAAGGTGAAGCCGGGGGAGCCGCTGACCAGCGTTGGTTGGACCCAGGTGAACGTCGAAATCTACGGCGGGGTGTTGCTGAACTCCTGGCTCGACCGCGAACTGGGCATCGCCGGGCGCATCATCACCCGCGACGGGGCGCAACACCTGGTGCGCAGCGGGCCCATCGCACGGGTCCCGCAACTCGCGATTCACCTGGACCGCCAAGTCAACGATGGCCTGAAGCTGGATCGGCAGACCAGCATGCAGCCGGTGGTGGCGCTCGAAGCGCCAGGCGGGCTACTGGAGCACCTGGCCGAGCTGGCTGGCGTCGCTGCCGAGCAGGTGGTCTCGCACGACCTGTTTACCTATGTCACGCAGCCGCCCGCCCGATTCGGTCTGGCCGACGAGTTCTTCGCCTCCGGGCGGCTGGACAATCTATCCAGCACCCACGCCGCGCTCACGGCAATGGAAGACCTAACTGCCAGTGGCGACGACGTGGTGGTGTTCGTGGCCTTCGACCACGAAGAGGTAGGTTCGTCATCGACCACGGGGGCTGCCGGGCCACTGCTGGAAGACGTGCTGGTCAGGATTGCGGCTAGCTACGGGCTTGGCGCCGATGAGACCAGGGCGATGTATGCCCGCTCCAGCTGTGTTTCCGCCGATGCTGGCCACGCCGTCCATCCGAATTATCCGAACCATCACGACCCGGTGGTACAGCCACTACCTAACGCCGGGGTGCTGCTCAAGCTCAATGCCAGCCAGCGCTACGCCTCGGACGCGGTCGGCACGGCCCTATGGCAGCGGGCGTGCGAGGCCGCCGACGTGCCTACCCAGCCGTTCGTGTCGAACAACGCCGTGCCCTGCGGCTCCACTATCGGCCCCATCACTGCCACCCGCCTGGGCATCACCACCGTCGATGTTGGCATCCCGCTGCTCAGCATGCATTCCGCCCGGGAAATGTGTGGCGTGGCAGACCCGCACTACCTAGCTCGCGCGTTGCGGGCCTACTGGGAGACGGCCTGATGGTGTCGCTGCGCGGGTGCGCCTGCGTCTAACAGGTGTGACCTAATTTCTAAGGGATCGGTACCCGGCAGGAGCGGCATCCGGGCCTTGGGTTTCTGGAGTTCCGGGCGCAAGTGCAATATTCTCAAAGCGTTGTATTCAATACTCGAAGGCAATGCAGCTGATGGCGAGAGAAAAACGTTCTTCCGGGGGGCCCGGTAGTCCCGCTGCGCTGCGCCGGCGAAACCTAGAGCTGATTAAGCAAGCGTTGCTGGTGCGTGGCGGCATGACGCAGGCCAAGCTTTCCCGCGTCACCGGGCTGTCTACCGGGACGATTTCCAATCTGGTGAGGGTGCTGGAAGCACAGGGAAATGTCACCACGGCACCGACCATCGAGAATGGCAGGCGGGCACAGCGGGTTGCTCTCAACCGACGCGAAGTCGTGGCTGGAATAGCGGTGAACCGCGGAGTGCTTAACGCCAACATCGTGTCGTTCGCACACGAGGTGCTGGCCGAAAAGGCCCAGCAGATCTCGCTGGAACAGCGGCCGGAAGCGACACTGCAGCAGGCTCAACGAATGATGGAAGAGATGCTCAGCTCGCTGGGAGCGACTCGTGCCGAGGTAGCGGGAATCGGCATTTCGGTGCCATTCGTGCTCGGGCAAGACAGCACGGTTATGGATCCCGAGGAAGCGCTTGGGCGTTGGCGCGGGGTGAACGTGCAGGGGTTGAGCAGTGAGGTCTTCGACCGGGTATGCACCGTCGATAACGACGCGAATGCCGGTGCGATTGCCCAGGTCACCTTCGGTCCCTTCGGGGATGTACGGCACCTGACCTACGTCAAGATCGATGCGGGTATTGGCGCGGGGTTTTGGCTCAATGGCCAGCAGTACCGTGGCGCGATCGGTACCGCCGGCGAGATTGGGCACATGAATATGGAGAGCCCAGGGGAGCGGTGCCGGTGTGGCAACCGTGGTTGTCTGGAAACAGTGGCCTCCGTCACCGTGATGCAAGAAAAACTCGGCAAGGCGCTGCATCTAAAAGAGCTGTCGAGTGAACAAATGCTGGAGCTATTGCGGGATCGTGACCAGGCAGCGCTGCGGATTGTGAACAATGCGGGGCAATACATTGGTCAGTCGTTGGCGACCTTGTGCAATGTCATGAGCCCGGAGGTCATCGTGGTCGGCAGTCCGCTGGCTCCGGCGGGCGCGAAGCTGCTTGATCCGATTTACCGCGGGCTGCATCGTTCGGCGATCGAGCGAGTCACCCAACATACCCGGTTGGTGGCTAACCAACTCGGCCCGCGCACCGAAACTCTGGGCATGGTTGCCGAGGTGCTTAGAGCCAGCGAAATACGTTAGGCCAGCAAGCCAAAAACACCTTTTGACTACGCCTTATGTATATTGCGTTCAAGTTTTGACGACAATCGTTAAGACGCTGTAGGATTCACCTACAGTGTCGATTCCGTCGAGTCGGCGGTAGCTACTGACAAGGATGTCTGGAGGAACTGTGGATTCAGAGACGATTCTGCGGATGAGTCGAATAACCAAAGCCTTCCCAGGCGTGAAAGCGCTAGATGATGTGAACTTCGACGTCATCCGCGGCGAGGTCCACGCCATCTGCGGTGAAAATGGGGCGGGCAAATCCACGCTCATGAAGGTGCTGTCGGGGGTGTGGCCGCATGGGACATACGAAGGCACCATCGAGTACGAAGGCCGGGAGGTCACGTTCTCGAATATTTCCGACAGTGAAGCAGCCGGGATCGCGATCATCCACCAGGAGTTGGCGCTCATCCCGGAGCTTTCCGTCACCGAGAACATTTTTCTTGGTGCTGAGAAGACCAGGTTCGGCCTGATCGACTGGCCAGATGCCACCCGGCGAGCCCGGGAGTTGATGGAGCAGGTTGGGCTCCACGAGGATCCGACCGTTCCGATCAAGACCTTGGGTGTTGGCAAGCAGCAGTTGGTCGAGATCGCCAAGGCGATGAGCAAAAACGTTAAGTTGCTGATCTTGGATGAGCCGACGGCTGCCTTGAATGAATCTGACTCTGCGCACTTGCTGGACCTGATCCGCGGCCTGCGCGACCAGGGGGTCACCTGCGTGTTGATCTCGCACAAGCTCAACGAGATCGTCGCCGTGGCGAATTCGGTGACGATTCTGCGGGATGGCAAAACCGTGGAAACACTGCGGGTAGACGAGAACCTTAATGAGGATCGCCTCATTCGAGGCATGGTTGGCCGCGAGATGACCAATCGGTTCCCCGAGTACACGCCGAACGTCGGCGAGGTGCTCTTCGAGGTGCGTGACTGGGTGGTTCGTCATCCCGACATCCCTGAACGACTGGTCTGCAAGCACTCCAATCTGGAGGTGCGCCGAGGCGAGATCGTCGGGCTAGCTGGCCTTATGGGTGCCGGGCGCACCGAGCTCGCCCGCAGCATTTTCGGCAAGAACTACGGCATCTTTGAGTCTGGCCAGATCCTGCTAAACGGCCGTGAACTGGAACTCAATAGCGTGGCTGACGCTATTCGTTCTGGTCTTGCCTACGTCACCGAGGATCGCAAGAGCCTGGGCTTCAATCGGCTCGACGATGTCCAACGCACCACTGTTTCAGCGGATTTGGAGCGGGTATCCGAGCGTGGCTTTGTGGATCATCGCGCCGAACACCGGGTCGCGGAAGAATACTGCAAGTCGCTGCGCACCAAGACCCCCAATGTGGAGGAGCTTGTTGTCCGGCTCTCTGGCGGCAATCAGCAGAAGGTGGTGCTCGCCAAGTGGCTGTTCACGCAGCCGGATGTGCTGATCTTGGACGAACCGACGCGAGGCATTGATGTGGGTGCCAAGTACGAGATCTACGGGATCATCCAGGAACTCGCGGCGACTGGCAAGGCCGTCATTGTGATTTCTTCGGAGTTGCCCGAACTGCTGGGGCTTTGTGATCGCATCTATGCGATCTGCGAGGGCGAGATAACGGGATGCTTGGCTCGCGGCGAAGCGGATCAAGAAAGCCTGATGAAACTGATGACACAACTGAATTCGGCGTCGGCCGCATAACAACTAGGAAGTAGTAATGAAACATATCCGGGATATTTTCGGCGGCGACGTTCGACAGTTCGGCATGCTGTTTGCGCTGTTTGCGCTCATCATGTTTTTCCAGTGGCAGACCGGCGGCAAGGTGCTGACCAGCGCCAACGTCATGAACCTGTTGAACGGCAACTCCTACATCCTCGTGCTGGCCGTCGGTATGGTCATGGTGATCATTGCCGGGCATATCGACCTCTCAGTGGGATCGATCGCAGCGTTTGTCGGCATTGTGGTAGCCATCGCGATGCGAGACCTGCAGTTACCCTGGTTCGTCGGCATTCTGATCGGGCTGCTGGTGGGCGCTCTCATCGGTGCTTGGCAGGGTTTCTGGGTGGCCTACGTTGGCATTCCAGCGTTCATCGTGACGTTGTCGGGCATGATGCTCTTCCGCGGCGCCAACCAGTTCGTCGGCAAGTCGCTCACCGTCCCGGTCTCGGACAGCTTCCAGATGATAGGTGCCGGGTACTTACCTGAGATCGGCCCCAACACCGGCTTCAACAACCTGACGCTGCTGCTGGGAATCGCGGCCATCTGTGCCATCATTTTCATGGAAATGCGGCGTCGGCAGGCGGAGATCAAGCTGGGCGTGGATGTGCCGCCGCTTTGGGTGCCCATCGTTCGGCTAGGTGCATTGGCAGTGATCCTTGGCTACTTCACCTACCTGTTCGCGCATGGCCGCATGGGAACCTCGTTCCCGATCTCTGGGTTGATCCTGGTTGGCCTGATCATCATCTACTCGACCCTGACTAACCGCACCGTATTTGGTCGGCATATCTATGCGGTCGGCGGCAACAAGGCAGCCGCTGAGCTGTCCGGCATCAAGACCAGGAAGGTCAACTTCCTAGTGATGATGAACATGTCGATCCTGGCGGCGCTGTCCGGCATGATCTTCGTGGCCCGGTCGGCGGCTTCCGGCCCCTCCGATGGCGTCATGTGGGAGCTCGACGCGATCGCGGCCGTCTTCATCGGTGGCGCCGCAGTCTCCGGTGGTGTCGGCACCGTCGTCGGTTCGGTGATCGGTGGCCTGGTGATGGCCGTGCTCAACAACGGGTTGCAGTTGCTCAGCATCGGGTCTGACGCCACGCAGATCATCAAGGGCTTGGTGCTGTTGATCGCGGTTGCCTTCGACGTTTACAACAAGATTCAAGGCAAGCCCTCGATTACTGGTTTCTTGACGCGAGCGTTCAAGCGCAATTCGCAGTAACCAGCAAAAAATAAGTTTTGTTCTCGTGATTGCGGGACCAAAGAAAGGAAAAACCATGAAATCGATCTTCAAAGCAGTAGCTTTGGTCGCGGCGGGCGCGCTGATGCTCTCCGGCTGTGGCGGTGACCGTGAAGGAACTCCCACCGAGGACACTTCCGCCGCCGAGCAGACGCAGTCGACGCAGTCCGGTGACGATCAGCAGCAAGAAGTCACTGGCTTCGCCGCAGACGCGACAATTGGTGTCGCCCTGCCGCAGAAGACCTCGGAGAACTGGGTACTGGCAGAGGACCTGTTCAAGGCACAGCTCGCCGAGGCCGGGTTCAAGCCTGAGGTTCAGTTCGCCAACAACGGCGTAGCCGAGCAGCAGAACCAGATCCAGGCCATGATCACCAACGGTGCCAAGGTTCTTGTCGTCGGCGCCATCGATGGTTCGCAGCTGTCCAACCAGCTGGAGGCCGCGAAGGAAGCCGGTATTACCGTCATCGCCTATGACCGGTTGCTGAAGAACACTGAAGCGGTTGACTACTACGTTGCCTTCGATAACTTCAAGGTCGGCCAGCTGCAGGGCCAGGCTCTGCTGGAGGGCCTGGAGAAGTCCGGCAAGCCTTCGCCGTGGAACATTGAGCTCATCGCCGGTTCGCCGGATGATGCCAACTCGCAGGTCTTCTTCGACGGCGCGATGGATGTCCTGAAGCCGAAGATTGACGACGGCACGCTCGTTGTGGTTTCTGGCGAGACTTCCTTCGAGCAGGTCTCGACCCAGGGCTGGAAGGCCGAGAATGCGCAGAAGCGCATGGATACCGTCCTGGCCTCCAACTACGGTGACGTCGCCCTGCACGGCATCCTGTCGCCGAACGACACGCTGGCTCGCGCTGCCATGACCGCCGTGAAGTCGGCTGGCAAGGAACTGCCGGTCGTGACCGGTCAGGACTCCGAGGTTGAGTCGGTTAAGTCCATCATGGCTGGTGAACAGTACTCCACCATCTACAAGGACACCCGTCAGCTGGTGGCGCACACCATCGTCATGCTGCAGGACCTGCAGCAGGGCAAGGCTCCTGAGGTCAACAACACCGAAACCTACGACAACGGTGTGAAGATCGTTCCCGCGTACCTGCTGGAGCCGGTCATCGTGACCAAGGACAACGCTGCCGAGGTCTACAAGGACGATCCGTCCCTTGGGCCGCTAACCCAGGGCTGATCGACAGCTAACATCGCGTGGGGCGGGCACCTTCGGGTGTGCCGCCCCACGTTTTGCTTTCCCGGCGGGGCGCAGCGCCGGGTGCTTATCTGCCGGGGAGCGCCTAGAATGAACCCTCGTGGCATTAACTATTGGAATCGTCGGGCTTCCTAACGCTGGCAAATCGACTCTGTTCAATGCGCTGACCCGCAATGATGTGTTGGCGGCGAACTATCCATTCGCGACTATCGAGCCCAATATTGGCGTGGTTGGGGTACCCGATGATCGGCTGCCCAAGCTGGCCGAGATGTTTAAGTCGGAGAAGATCGTCCCCGCGACGGTGTCGTTCGTCGACATCGCCGGGATCGTGCGCGGCGCCTCCCAAGGCGAGGGCATGGGAAACGCCTTTCTGGCCAACATTCGCGAGGCCGACGCGATCTGCCAGGTGACGCGGGTGTTCAGCGACGATGACGTGAGCCACGTCGACGGCGAGGTGAACCCGGCGGGGGATATCGACACCATCACCACCGAGCTGATCCTGGCCGACCTGGCCACCGTCGACAAGGCGCTGCCGCGCATCGAAAAAGAGGCGCGAATCAACAAGGATGCGCGGCCGAAGCTGGCCGCCGTGCAGGCCGCCAAGGAAGTGCTCGAATCGGGGCAGGGGGTTCGCCTGGCGGGCCTGGACATGGAGTTGCTGTACGACCTGCACCTGCTGACCGCCAAGCCGTATCTGTATGTGTTCAACTGTGATCAAGACGAGCTGGCCGATGAGGAGCTCAAGCAGCAGATGCGCCAGCTGGTTGCCCCGGCCGAGGCGATTTTCTTGGACGCCAAGTTTGAGGCCGAACTGGTGGAGATGGACGAGGCCGAGGGTCGCGAATTCCTGGCCGACATGGGCATCGAGGAGCCCGGCCTAGATCTGTTGGCCCGAGTCGGCTACGACACCCTGGGGTTGCAAAGCTTCCTGACCGCTGGCCCCAAGGAGTCGCGCGGCTGGACCATCAAGAAGGGTGCTACCGCCCCCGAAGCAGCCGGGGTGATCCACACCGACTTCCAAAAGGGCTTTATCAAGGCCGAGGTGGTCAGCTACGACGAACTCATGGCCGCGGGCTCGATGGCTGCCGCCAAGGCGGCAGGCAAGGTTCGCCTGGAGGGCAAGGACTACGTCATGGCCGACGGGGACGTGGTGGAGTTCCGCTTTAATGTCTGACGGCGGCCAGGTCTCCCGTTGATCGTCGCGCGTGACGGCGTTGAGCCGTTCGCAGTGGATGTCCATGTGACGCAGAGTGTGACCGGACAGGTCCAAGATAGGTGCTGGTGCAGGCTGGTCTCGATGAGGTTCATCATGTTGAGGATGCGGCCGGTTCGATCGTTGCCTTGAGGGCGGCGGGGTCTCAAAGTCCTGGCCTGGTGGGAGTGCCTGCAGGTCTTGGTAGGGCGGCTCCGGATGGCCCCACATGGTGATCGCGTAACCATATGCATGGAACCTGTCGATATTGGCAGGGAATTTCGACAGGTTATAGCCATGTGTAGCTCAGATCGACACGGGGTTGTGCCTCGGGGCCTGCGGTCCGCAACCGAACCTAGAGTTGTTTTGGTCTATTCGTAGTGCGTCCACATGCGCAGGACGTGCACCACCTTCTCATCGGCAAGTACCTCATAAACCAGTCTGTGTTGAATGTTGATGCGGCGGGAGTAGCAGCCAGCCAGGTCTCCCACCAGCTTCTCGAAGCGGGGTGGACTGGTGAAGGGATCCTCGCTGAGAGTGTCCAGTAACGCCTGGGCCTTGGGTTTGAGGCCAGCCGCTGCTAGCTTCTTGGCGTCCTTCTGGGCTTGGCGCGAGTAGACCAGTCGCCAAGTGCTCACCAGTCGAGCTCTTCGGTGCCTGCGGCGATGCCCTCGGCGCGGGCTGAGTTGATGGATTCAGCCATGCCGGGGATTGACATGAGGTGCAGGGTCTCTTGAATGGCCCGCCAATCATCCTCGCCGACGAGCATGGCGTTGCCCCGCTGGCCGGTGATAGTCAGCGGCTCTGACTCTTCGTTTACCTGGTCGATCAGCCGATACAGGTTGGCTCGGGCGTTTGTCGCTGTGATGGCGGTCATAAATCTAGCGTACGTCATGTCGTACGTTGCGGCAAGGGGGTGAGGTTTCTGCCGCTCTCATGCAAGAGGCGGGCAGGCGCCCGCGCGTAGCCGAGGCTTGCGGTCGCCCAGGTTTTCGGCGAGGCCGTCAGCCCGAGCATGGCGGCGAAGGCGAGCCTGGCTCCCGCTTCGGGAGCGGCATTGAATTGCAGAGGCAGGCCAAGTAGGGCGACGCCCAGCGCGCCGCCGATGTTGCGTGAACCCTGGATCAGTCCGGCCGCCTTTGCGGCGTGGGTGGACGTGGCCACGCGCTCAATGGCTACTAGCTGAGAGGGGAGGCCCACGCCCACACCGGCGGCGGCGATGGCGCTGCCTATGGTGGCCGCTGCGACCGAGGGTACCCAGGCGAGAACCAGACCTGCGAACGCGATTGGCCACGCGAGGAGGGTCGTGTCGCGGTGGTCGGACACGACGCCGCCAATCGCGGAGCCGATCGCCACGCCGAGCAGGGCTGGGGTTGCGAACACGGCGGTGTTGGCTAGGTCTAGGCCGAATACGGCTTGCAGTAACAGGGGTAGGTAGGCGGCCACGCCGAACGCCACGACTGCTAGCAGCATGGTTTGTGTGATTGCGCGCCGAGTGGCGGGGGGTCGCAGCAGCTGCGTCGCCCTGGTCTTGGCTGGTTCAGCTGCCTTGTTGGGTAGCACGAACCAGCCGAGCAGAACCGGCACTACGGCGACTGCGGCAACCACTTGCATCGAGGTTCGCCAGCCGAACCAGGTGCCCAGCCAGCCGCCGAGCGGTCCGCCCGCGAGGGTAGCCGTGGCCTGTACCGCGCCAACAAGGCCGATCAACCGGCCGTAGTGGCTTTGATACGCCAGCGTGATGGCGGCGAAGCTTGCTGGCACCACGGCGGCGGAGCCGATGCCCTGGATCGTCCGTGCGGCCAGCAACCAAGCGGCTGAGTCGGCGTAAGCGACCGCCAACGCGCCGAATGCCCAGATCGCCGTGCCCGTGATGTGCACTAGGCGCGGACCGACGCGGTCAGACAGCATCGCCCAGGGCGGTATCGCCAGCGTCGCGGTAGCTAGGTATAGGCCGTTGACCCAGCCGTACCAGGCAACGGCGTCCAACTCGGTGGTGATCGTGGGCAGGCTGACCGTCAGAAAAGTCTGCAGCAGGCTGGAAGCGGTCACGCCGATCAGCACCGTCAGCAGACATAGTCGCTTGCGAGTCTTGCTCCACTCGGTGGCGACAGCGTTCACTGCGAGGCCGCTTCGGTGATGGTGACGCTGCCGCTGCTGCCGTCGACCAGCACGGTTGCGCCGTCGGGCAGGCTGGTGGCTCCTGGCACGCCCAGCACGGCTGGGATGCCGTATTCGCGGGCGACGATGGCTGCGTGCGAGAGCGGGCCGCCGGTGTCTGCGACGACGGCGCTCGCTAGGGCAAACAACGGTGTCCAGGTCGGGTCGGTGTACGGGCACACCAAGACCTCGCCCGCCTGCAACCGATGAAACTCCTCGGGGGAGTGAATCACCCGGGCTATTCCGGTGGCTCGGCCAGCGCTGGCTGGTACTCCACGTAACGCAGCTTCGTCGTCGATTGTGTCGCCGCGATCCCACCAGACCGCCTCCGCGATGCCACGCTTGCGACGCCGACTGACGACGATTGGTTGCAGCGACAGCTGATCGTCGAGAAGCGCCGCTTGGGCTTCTTCGTAGTACAAGAAACGCAAATCAGCTTCGGCGTCGAGTTGGCCTCGGGCAACAAGGCGGTGCGCGATCTCGTCCATGCCTGCGCGGGCGACGCAGAAAAACTCCTCGATCAAATACAGGGTGCCTTCCCTGGCGATGTGGCGGGCGCGAAGTCGGCTGGTGTTGGTGCGCCACCGCTTCCGTAAGAGCTTTGGCAGGCGCTGTTCGATGTCTCGCGCCGGGTCGCTTGAGTCGGTTTGTTGCAGCGCAGCTCCCCGCAGCGCTGCTGCCAGCAATGCGTACAGGGCTTCGGGATCTTCGCGCCAAGAGCGGTTGGAGAACGGCAGATACGGTTTCGCGGTTCTTGCCCCATGCTCGGCTAGGAAGGCAGCAACCGCTGCCTGGAATTCTGCCCCGCGATCATCCGTTGCGAGAATCTGGCCGACCGTTCCCGGTGCTGCGGAGCTGATCGAGTCGGCAAGGCCACAATCACGGGCCGCTGCAGCAAGATCAGCGATGGCAGCGGTGATCTCGGCGGTCTTGTAAGGCACATTCGCGTAGAGGTCTTGTGGTTTCGTCGTGCGTCCCCGCCCGGCCACTTTGATAAACAAGGACGCAATGGCCAGGTTGGGGAGCATTGGCAGCAAGTAGTTTGCGAAGCGATAAATCGTTATCGACACCGTTTGGGCAATCGCGTCCTCGATCAGCTGGAGCGCCACCTCGTATTCGGTCGAGGGTAGCGTTCGAGTCTGTTGGGCCATGCGTTGCAGGCGGCTGCGGATCGCTGACTCGTCTTCGGGCCACTTGGCTGGGTGGTGGCGTGCCCCCTTAACAACCATTGTTGGCAGCCGGGTCAGAACTTTCAGGGTGAGGTTGGGTCTAGTGATGGCGGTGCGGATGATGCCATCTTCATCGCCTGCGACCGACGTCGCTGCTTCGGCGGTTCGTAGGCCCAACATCCGCATAAAGCTGAGGGTGGCGCCCATAATCTGCCGTACCGCGAAGAGATCCAAGGGGAAAGGCGCCGGGAAGTGCTCGATTTCGTCGTCGCGAAGCGCTCGCTCAATGCGGCCCCGGACGGGGGCGTGGCCTTGCGGGAGGGCGACGTTGGTCGTTATCGGCCGCGCCTGCAACAGGAACAGGTCTTCGCCTGCGAAGGCCCACTCGATGTCTTGCCCAACCTGGTAGTGGGCCTCCACCTGCTCGCCCAGATCGAGCAATCGAAGTAGCTGTGCGTCCGTGAGGCTTTGCCTGGCGCGATCCACTTCGGGGACCTTCGTGGTGATCGTGCCGCCGCCTAGGACTTGGTCTATCCGGGTCTCTTTGGAACCGATCTCCCTTGTCAAAACCTGTTTCGAGTCGCGGGCGAGCGTGAACGTATCTGGCGTGACCAGCGCGGCGACTATGGATTCGCCCAGGCCGTAGGAGGCGCTGGCCAGCATCGCGGAGTCGTCGCCGGTGACGGGGTCTCGGGTGAACAGCACCCCGGCGACCTCGGCCGGAATCATCTTTTGCACCACCACTGCCAACGCAATCCCTTCACTGGCTACGCCCTGTTGACGGCGGTAGTCGACCGCCCGGTCTGTCCACAAGGAGGCCCAACAGCGGCGCACCGCATTCAGAAGTTCATCGGCTCCATGTATGCCGAGGTAGGTGTCTTGTTGCCCGGCGAAACTTGCGTCGACTAAGTCCTCCGCGGTGGCCGACGAGCGCACCGCCACCATCGGTTCGCCTAGCTCGGCGTACGCCTTGCGGATCGCAGTTTCGACCGCCGCCGGTATTGGCAGGGCTAGTACTCGTTCGCGGGCAGCATTGGCGTCTCCGCCCGCTGCGTTAGTGACTAGGGCTTGCGATAGTTCCCTGGTGGCTGCGAGATAAGCCTCGGTGGTCACGCAAAACCCGGGCGGTACGGGCAGGCCCGCTTGCGTGCATTCGCCCAGGTTGGCGCTCTTGCCGCCGACCCGCTTTAGGTCGGCGGACGAAATCTCGTCGAACCAAAGAACCATCAAGGCCCCTATTCCTCTACGGTCGTAGTGTTTTAGCCATGTTACTCTATGGTCGTAGAGAGGTAAAGGTGTTGGGCTTCGGATAGGGGTGAGGCTATGGCTGACCGCCGCACGGAGATCGCGGACGCAGGTATCCGCATTCTTGCCACTCGCGGGGCGCGGGCGCTTACCCACTTGAACGTTGATCGCGAGCTTGGGCTCTCAGATGGGTCTACTTCGTACTACGCGCGCACGCGGCGTGACCTGATTGCGTTGCTCGTCGAGAGACTGGCCACACGAAATGTTGATGATCTTTCAGTATTGCGAACGACTGACCTTTCGAACGTGTCGAGCGTAGCCGCAACGCTTGTCGCCGGGCTTGATGCGGCGATGAAACGCGCCGACGGATACCGTGCCCGACTTGTGCTGCTGTTGGAGTGCCAAAACGATCCCGACCTGAGTGAAGCGCTTGCGGCTGGGCCGCCTGTTCGGGAGACGTATTTCCAGGCGGCCGCCGGCATGCTCCAAGCGCTCGGCTCGGCCAATCCTGAAACCCATGCCCGTGACCTATTGGGCCTGCTAGACGCGCTCCTGATGCAACGCATCATCCGAACCGCCGCCATTGATGAACACGCGATCATCACCGCCTACCTGACCGGGGTGCTGGGGCAGGATGTCGATTCTTCGTAGGATCACCTGCGAAATGCCCTTCATTGCTGGTCGACCGTTGGGGCGGCCAGCAGCCGCTGTTCACCCTTAGTAACTGCTTACTATCGCCCTGGGGGAGCTGTGAGGCTGGGCCGTCATGGGCGTGAAAGATAGTCTCAACGAAAACGACCGCCCTGATGCCGCTTTGCTATACGCCCATGCGGTCAAGCGACAATTCGGGCGCCTGCTGGGTGATGAAGATACTGCCGCTGCGCGGCTGGAGCGAGGGCCGGATCCCAAGTTCAGCCTTATCGACTACCGCCAGAACCATTGGTGGCGCTCGCAGGCTTCTACGCCGGGCGGAACTCGTTGGCGAAGCTGAAGATCTCGAACATCATCAAGCAGTTTGGGTTGTTGGCGGGTGTGGCAAAGGGGTTGTTCGGGATCAGCGGTATAACGCATGTGAGAGGATCACTAACAGAGGTTAAGGGTGGCGCATGAAGAAAATCTTGCTGGCGGTTCTGGTTGGCGTCGTGGTCCTGTTCGGTTTCGTGCTCTATCGCCTGGACGAGATGAACATCAAGGCGGCTGAGATCACGTCGATTGAGTTCGCGGCTCAACACGATTTGGCGGGCGCACTATATCTGCCCGAGGGGCCAGGGCCATACAAGGTAGTCGTCTTCGTGCATGGGGACGGCCCCGCAGATCGGACGCTTGACGGGGGATACAACTCCATCATCAACCACCTGTTGCAGGCAGGCTATGCGTGCTTTTCCTACGACAAGGCTGGGGTTTCGCACTCGAGCGGAAACTGGCTGGAGCAGTCGATGGCAGATCGGGCAGCGGAAGTAGTGCAAGCCATCGCGGCGATCCGGGAAAAGGTGCAGGTCGAAGCGGTCGGGGTCTTAGCGTTTTCGCAAGGTGGCTGGGTCACCTCAGAGCTGGCGCTCAGCGAGGCGCCTCTCGACTTCTACATCGTCGTCGGTGGGGCGATCGATTGGATGGAACAACACCTCTACTATGAAACCCAGTACGCCAAGACGGCGGGCTTCAGTGAAGAAGAAACCCAGGCGTATCTAGACTATGTTCGGCAAAGCGACTCTTTCGTAGCCGCAGGTGACTACGACAGCTACGCGAAATATGTGCAAAGCCATGACTATGGCCCTGGCATGTCAAAGGAGCGGTTTGACTTCGCGTACTTAAATCACGAAGCCAATGCCACGGCAGGAATCAAGCAGATCCAGGTGCCATTCTTGGGGGTATTTGGCGACTCGGACCGAAACGTTGATGTGGCAAACTCAATGGCCGTCTACGAACAGCTCCTCAGTGAGAACGGCAACAAGAACTACGAGCTCCACTTGGTCAAAGACGCGACGCACGAGCTCCTCGATGGCAAGTACAACGACCTAAAAGACCTCTTGTTGATTGATGCTTTCCTGTACGGCGACGGCATCTACGCGGATGGTTTCCTGGATTCGCTCGTTGCCTGGCTAGATAAGTCGCTCGCCTGAGACGCTGAGCTGCACCACTTATGCACCATCTCGCTTTGCAGTAACCCGGCGGTGCAGGCATCACTGCACCTGCTCGCTCCCTGTGGGGTGTGCCCCTCGAACTGCCGCAATTTCAAGGGCCATCGCTGGCCAGTTGTGCCCTCCCAGCTGAACGCTGAAGTCGGCTAGCTGTTTTGCCAGGCTGGCAGGATCAAGCCCGGCCAGCTGCAGCAGCTCCTCGTATAGAGCGCGGCCGTCTCCCTTATGGTGGCCGTTGCGGGCTGCGAGCGGGTCGAGTAGTGCTATGAGTCGTTCCGTGTCCAGTTGGGATTGTCTAGCCGCGTCACGCAGGGCATCTCCGACGATGCTCAGATCGTGTCGGTCCGCAACCAGGTCAGCGATAGTGCGTTCACGGGTGGTGACGGGGAGGCCATCCCGCACGGTGACATCCTGCTCGGGAAGCTGGCGGGTCCGATAGTGGACATCTGGGCGCTGGGTCTGCTTGCGTCTTGGCGTCGTGAACTCTGCCTTTGCTGCGGGTAGATCGCTGATGTTGTGTAGCTTGGCTGCAGATTCGCCAGAAACTACGGCCGTGGCTGGGCGTTCGCGGAGCCGTTCGTAGGCGAGCTTGCTGGGATCAGTGGCGAGCCAGGCCGCCCGCAGGTTCTGATGCATCGCGCTGGGCGCGCCCGCATCCTGATAGACGCCTTGGTAGACGCGAACCAGGTCGCCGGAGTCAGTCAGTCTCGTCAGATTCATGTGACTGACGCCGCACGCGAGCGCTTGCGACGAGGTGACCATACCCCACTGGGATTCGGTCACCTCTGCCAGAGCCCGAAGCGCTTCACGCGTTTTCATGCTTGATTTATAACATGTAGTGCGTTAGAAAACAAGCATTCATTTGGGTTTTCAGCTTCAGGCTTGAGTGGCGAGGCGGGCGCAGGATGCCGTCGAGATCGTTTCTCGCAGCGGTAGCGCGGTGCTGATGTCGGCGGATGAATATGCGGCGTGGCAAGAAACGGCTTATCTGTTTCGCTCGCCTGCCAACGCCCGCAGGCTGTTGGACTCCTACGAGCGCGCCCGGGCTGGGGCAGTCGAAACCCATGAGCTAGACCGCTGATCATGCGGTTGGTCTGGGACCGCTCTGGCTGGGAGGGCTATACCTACTGGCAAACCGCAGATCGACGGATTCTGAAGCGAATCAACACGCTCATCGACGCCTGCCAGCGGGATCCGTATCAAGGCATCGCTGCGGCGGAGATCAAGCAGATCCAGATCCCATTCGATGAGGCGCTCCCCGAAAACTCGACTTTGCTGTGGGTGGATCGCTGTTGGCGGTGGAGTGAAAATCCTGGTTTGGCTCCGTGGCCTAGGGTTGATTCATGCTCAATGCTGCAATCCGCGGTTCTCGTAGGGTTGTCGAGGGAGGCACTCAGCCCGTCCGAGCCTGCGGACGGCGAGCTGGTCGACCCACTGTCTGCCTAAGTGGCGTCCGGTACTGAAAGTTGCTTGCTGTGGTAGGCGTGCTAGCTGCCGGTTATTAGGGCACCGCACAGGCGAGCGCTAGGAGGATTCAAAGTGAAACCGCTGCGAAAAAAGCTCATGCTCTTGATAGCAATTATTGGGCTAAGCGTCAGTCTGAGTAGCTGCTCAGATCTGTGCGAAAGCACTGCGGACTACTCTGTTCCCTCGCCAGACGGCAAGCAGACAGCGCATGTGTATCAGCTAAGCTGCGGCGCCACCACTGAGTTCGCCACGCACATTTCCTTGCTTGCCAGCGATGTCGAGATTGGCGGTAACGCGGGCAACCAATTTACTGCCACAGCTGGTGAAGCGGATCTCACAGCAATGAATACCATTAAGACTGAAGTGATATGGAAAGACCAGAATCAGCTGCTCATTCGATATGACGCCAAAGCAAAAGTGCTTGAACAGGTTGATCAGCTAAATGGAGTAAGTGTTCAGTACGAAACCTTCTAGACACGATCTCGGCAGTGTCCGTCATTGGGTGTAACAGGTGTGGCTTCGCCTAGCGTGAGGTGAGTGCTGATGCATCTGGAGCGCTTCACCCAACCTGGTGCGCGCCAAAGAGTTGGTTTCGTTTGTCTTTCCTGCTTGGTCAAGCGCGGAAATGCTGTCTGCAAGGACAGCCATACTGGTACCATATTCTTGTACAACTTGGGGGTGTGGGTATGTCGATCAGTGCTAGTGAAGCCCGCCGGACGTTGTTTCCGCTTATCGAGCGGGTGAATGCGGATCGGGATGCCGTCGAGATCGTTTCTCGCAGCGGTAGTGCGGTGTTGATGTCGGCGGACGAGTATGCGGCGTGGCAAGAAACGGCTTATCTGTTTCGCTCGCCTGCCAATGCACGCAGGTTGTTGGACTCCTACGAGCGCGCCCGGGCTGGGGCAGTCGAAACCCATGAGCTAGACCGCTGATCATGCGGTTGGTCTGGGACCGCTCCGGCTGGGAGGACTATACCCACTGGCAAACCGCAGATCGACGGATTCTG
>PDWJ01004678.1_pt1 | contig 22864 bp, 20 predicted proteins | sample 1430881 | NCBI WGS metagenome assembly PDWJ01 (sample SAMN01162460, study PRJNA174530) | Oral metagenome, whole genome shotgun sequencing project. | biome: Marine environment; feature: Marine mammal; material: Swab sample of the gingival sulcus; isolation source: swab sample of gingival sulcus... | reverse complement strand
GCTGTATGCTTATAAGGTATTAATAGTCGTTTCCAACTGCTATCCCTTTGTATGGGGCAGGTTACCCACGCGTTACTCACCCGTCCGCCGCTTTCCACGACAACACTCGCCCGAAGGCTCGTAATCACCGCTTCTCGCTCGACTTGCATGTGTTAGGCACGCCGCCAGCGTTCATCCTGAGCCAGGATCAAACTCTTAAATATAAAAAGTTGTTTCCTGTCAGTTTGTTCAGTATTTTCACCTTCGGTGAAAACCGCTCGCTTCCGCTCGCGTTCGACCATCTTGTCGATACTCACTGACTTGATTGGTTATAGTGTCAATCTCACTGTTTTCCTTCATTAATCACTAGAGTATTCTCTCTTAATTAACGGGTACATTGTTTAGTTTTCATGGTTCAAGTACTGTTGCAAATCGCAAGACCTTTATCAGCGTCGTGCTCGCACGAGCGATGATACTGTGCTGAAGCGATTTATTTCGTGCGCGTCAGTGAAGTGGATGCCACAAGCTGCTTTAGCAGCGGCAATCGCCTTAGCGATTGGGCTTTTGTTGGCGACTCATTTATACTATCACTTCTCAGCGCAATCGTCAACCCCTTTTTTTGAAGTTTTTTCGATTTTTGTCTGCGCCGCTTGCGGTGCTGTGCTTCAAGTGAACGCATACAAATATATACCATCGACGTTGATTCGTCAACCCTTTTTCAAAACTTTTTTGGATTTTTTTTATAGCTTTTTTTCTTCATATTATATATAGTATTTCGCTAATTTCTACTACTATATATAGTAGGAACTGAATCGCTTTATCGATGTTCTAAGTTTTGAGTTTATATGTCTGTTAGTTTTTTATACTCTTTTTGAAACTTCTTGATTATCTTTTTTTCCATTCGCGATATCGTCATTTGTGAGACGCCGAGTTCACAGGCAACGGCTATTTGTGTTTTGCTTTCAAAGAAGCGATCGCGAATTATTTTTTCTTCGGTTGGATTTAGCTTTTCAATACACTTATCGATAAACTCTTTGTTGTCTACAAAGTCAAACTGTTTATCTTTTTCACCGATTATATCTAATAGCTGAATGTCTTTATCGTCACCTGAACTATCGTATGTTATGTCGAGTGATTTCGGCGTGTAAACTTGACTGGCTTCCATTGCTTCTATTATTTGTTCGTCCGTACAGGACAAATAAGAAGCGATGTCTTTTATTTTTGGTACGCGCTGTAAATCTTGTTGCAATTTTACTTTTGCAACGTTTATCTTTTTAGACAGTTCCTGAATTCTACGCGGCACGCGCACTGCCCAACCCTTATCTCTGAAATATTTTTTTATTTCGCCGATAATCGTCGGGGTGGCAAAACTGGAAAATTCAAAACCTCTGTTTACATCAAAGCGTTCGATAGCATAAATTAGACCCAGCGCGGCAACTTGAAATATATCTTCATAATCAATGCCCCTATTGACGTATTTTTTCGCCAATATTTCGCTGATGTAAAGGTGACGATTGACTAATTCATTTCTTATTTCAAGACTTCTATCTTCGCTATAGATTTTAAACAGCTCTTTGGTAGTATATTTTGCGTATTCAGATTTTAGCTTGCCATTTTTTTTCATCTGTTTTATCCCATTATTGCAAACGTTTAATCAACTTTACAACAGTTCCCGAATTTGGTAAAGATTCAACGACGACTTCGTCCATTAATGATTGCATGATAAATAAGCCTAAGCCATTGCCTTTTAGTTCTTCGATACTGGGGCGCTTATAGTTTTTATAATCAAATCCCTTGCCGTGATCGACTATTTCTACTGTCAATTGTTTTTCTTCTAAGCAAAAATTGATAATGAAATCTTTTTTTGTGTTGTCACTGTGTTGTATGATATTGTTACAAGCTTCTGAAACGGCGAGTTTAATGTCTTCTACTGTTTCGATGTCGAAATTTAATTTGTTGGCTACTGCTGATGACGTCATTCTCGCCAAGACGACGTATTCCTTTTTACACGGTAAATTTAATGTTATTTTGTCTGACATGCTCATCCTCTCTAACTGACTTCAAACACTGTGTTAAGTCCAGTGATGTTCAATAATTTATTGATGTTCTTTTTGGGGTTTTTTATTTTCACCAAGTGACCGTGTTCTTTAATTCGCTTGTAAATACTTATCATAATGCCGAGACCTGTGCTGTCGATAAAAGTCAATTCTTGACAGTCGAAGATGATATTTGCCATTTTTTCATCGATGGTCTTGTTCAAAATATCTTTAAAATTCGCCGACGTCTCCAAGTCTAATTCACCGGCGATTTCAAATAGCCAACTCACTTGTTCTTCTTTAAAATGTTTCTTTACCCTTAATGACATTTTGACCTCCTATTGTTCTTTTTGATCCATGTCAATAATTTTGGCAAAAGCAACCAATTGATCGTCGTCTTTAATTCGCATGACTTTAACGCCACTGGTATGACGACCTAATACTGAAATATCTGCAACTTTAATGCGAATGATTACGCCCGACGTGTTGATTAAAATCAATTCGTCATTTTGATCGACGACTGCCGCACCAATTAAATTGCCGGTTTTTGCCGTGGTGTTATAGGTTAACAGCCCCTTTCCGCCGCGCGTCTGACAACGATATTCAGATAGTAGTGTGCGCTTGCCGTAACCACCTTCACTGATAACCAATAATTCTGCGTCTTCTCTCACTAAATTAATTGCCACTAAGTAGTCATCGTTAGCGAGCGTAATGCCCTTAACGCCGGTAGCCGTACGCCCCATATCTCTGACTTGACTTTCGTTAAAGCGAATTGCCTTGCCCTTATGAGTGACCAACATAATTTCGTCTTGCCCGCCGGTGTATTTAACGCCAATTAATTCATCGTCCTCTCTTAGGTTGAGCGCGATAATGCCAGTCGTGCGCGAAGTGTCGTACTTTGAAACGGCAATGCGTTTGACGACACCGCGTTTTGTCGCCATGGTGAAATAGCCTTCATCAAATGTTTTTACCGGAACAATGGCGTTAATTTTTTCGGATTGATCGAGCGGCAGTAAATTAATTATCGCTACGCCCTTTGACAATCTGGAGCCCTCTGGTATTTGATAGGCTTTGAGTTTATAGACTTTACCTAGATTTGAAAAGATTAACAAATCGTCGTGCGTCGATGTCGTAAAGATGTCTATGACGAAGTCTTCTTCACGAGTGGAAAGACCCGATTTGCCGCGACCACCTCTATTTTGCGTCGAATAAATATCGACCGGTACGCGCTTTATGTAGCCTTGTTGTGTCAAGGTTACCGTCACTTCTTCTTCTTCGATTAAGTCTTCTATGTCTATTTCATTGTAATCGATTTCGATTGACGTTCTTCTTTCGTCGCCAAACGTTTCTTTTAATTCTCTTAAATTGTCAGAAATTAAGTTTAAAAGTAGTTTTTTATCATCCAGTAGTGCTTGGCATTCGGCAATAAAAGCTTGTAAATTATTGTATTCGTTTTCTATTTTTTCGCGCTCTAAACCCTGTAAGCGACGCAAGCGCATGTCGACAATTGCCTTTGCTTGAATTTCTGAAAGGCTAAAGACTTCCATTAATTGAGCTTCGGCGTCATCGTAGGCTGCTCTAATTATTTTAATAATTTCATCTATGTTGTCGAGCGCAATGCGATAACCTTCTAAAATATGCGCGCGCGCCATCGCCTTATTGCGATCGAATACGACGCGTCTAGTTTCGACGTCAATTTGATGATTGACGTAGTGCTGTAGTATTTCTTTTAAATTGAGTCTTTGCGGTACGCCGTCTACTAGGGAAATCATATTCATGCCAATAGTCGATTGCAGCTGAGTGTGTTTAAATAATTGATTGACGATAACCTGCGGATTGACATCGCGCCTTAATTCGACGACAATGCGAATGCCCTCGCGATTGGATTCGTCTTGTAAGCCGGTAATGCCGTCAATTTTTTTATTTTTTACCAAATTGGCAATGCTTTCGAGTATTTTTATTTTATTGACTTGATAGGGTATTTCGTTGAAAATAATCGAAACTTTACCGTTTTTAGCCTCTTCAATTTCGTATTTTGAACGCACGATAACTTTGCCTTTACCAGTTTTGTAACCCCTGATAAAGCCACTCATACCCATGATGGAAGCGCCGGTTGGAAAATCGGGACCCTTAATGTGTTCGAGTAATTCTTCAATTTGTATTTCGGGATTTTCGATTAACGCCAAAGTACCGTCGATTACTTCACTTAAATTATGTGTTGGAATCGTCGTCGCCATACCGACGGCAATGCCGTTGGCGCCGTTGACTAGTAAATTTGGAAAGCGCGCCGGCAATACGTCGGGTTCGGTTTCTTCGCCGTCAAAGTTTGGTCTAAAATCAACGGTTTCTTTATTGATGTCTTTTAGCATTTCAGATGACAATTTGGTCATTTTTGATTCTGTATAACGCATCGCAGCGGCATTGTCGCCGTCGATCGAACCAAAGTTTCCCTGACCTTCTATTAAGGTGTCGCGCATTGCAAAGGGTTGTGCCATGCGCACTAAAGCATTGTAAACCGCACTATCACCGTGCGGGTGGTATTTTGCCAAAACGTCACCGACGACGCGAACGCATTTACGAAACTTTTTGTCGTGCGTTAAACCGAGTTCGTGCATTGCATAGAGTATGCGACGATGCACCGGTTTTAAACCATCTCTAACGTCGGGTAATGCCCTTGAAACGATAACGCTCATCGCATAGTCTATGTAAGATTGTTTCATTTCATCTTGAATATCGATATCTATTATGCGATTTTTTGTGATATTTTCATTTTCTTTCATCAGATAACCTCATTAAACGTCTAAATTATTGACGTATTTTGCATTTTTTTCGATGAATTCGCGACGCGGTTCGACATTTTCACCCATTAATGTGTCGAATATCATGTCGGCTTCAACGGCATCTTCAATTGTTACTTTTAAAATTATTCTATTTTCAGGATTCATGGTCGTTTCCCACAATTGTTCCGGATTCATTTCACCGAGACCTTTGTAGCGTTGAATATACGGTTTTGCCGTCTCTGGCAACGTTTTTAAAACTTCTTCTTTTTCATCGTCGGAGAATACATTGTATTCTTTTTTGCCATAAGAAATTTTGTAGAGCGGTGGCTGCGCGATGTAAACATACCCCTGCTCTACCAAAGGACGCATATAGCGGAACAAAAATGTCAACAACAGGGTTCTTATATGCGCACCGTCGACGTCGGCATCTGTCATTAGCATTATTTTGTGATAGCGCAATTTTTCTATATTAAAATCTTCGCCAATGCCGCAGCCAAAGGCGGTAATCATATTTCTAATTTCGTTTGAATTGAATATGCGCGAAAAATTGGCTTTTTCTACGTTTAATATTTTACCGCGCAAAGGCAGAATTGCCTGAATGACGCGATCGCGACCGTCTTTGGCTGAACCGCCGGCAGAATCGCCCTCGACGATAAATATTTCACTTTTTGCTGGATCCTTTTCTTGGCAATCCCACAGTTTACCGGGCAGGCTAAAGCCGTCTAATAATCCCTTGCGGCGCGTCAATTCTCTGGCTTTTCTAGCAGCTTCGCGCGCTTTTGCCGCTTTGATACACTTGTCGATAATAATTTTAGATTCTTGCGGATGTTGTTCTAAATACGCCGCTAAAGACTCGCCGGTAATCGACTCGGTTACGCCGCGCACTTCGGAATTGCCCAGCTTTGTCTTGGTCTGTCCTTCAAATTGTGGGTCTTCAATTTTAACGGAAATAATTGCCGTTAACCCCTCTCTGATATCTTCGCCTTGAAGGTTGCTGTCCTTTTCTTTTAATATGCCTTTTTTTCTGGCATAATCGTTGACGACGCGCGTCAAAGCAGAACGGAAACCACTTAAATGCGTGCCGCCCTCGTGCGTGTTTATATTGTTGGCAAATGTAAATACATTATCTTGATAACCGTCTGTATATTGCATTGCCACTTCTACGACAACGTCGTCTTTGGACGATTCAAAATAGATGACTTCTTCGTGAATATAAGTTCTATTTTTATTTAAAAACGCGACGAATTCACTGATGCCGCCCTCGTAGTGGAAGGTGTCAGTTTCATCAGTGCGCTGATCGAACATGACTATTTTGATACCCTTATTTAAAAATGCCTGTTCGCGCAAGCGATTTTTTAACGTGTCATAATTGTATTCTGTAATGTCAAAAATTTGATCATCCGGTTTAAAAATAGTCTTGGAACCGGTCTTATCAGACTTTCCGATAATGTGAAGCGGTTTTGTAGTCTTGCCCCTTTCAAATTCTATTGCGTAGATATTGCCTTCTCTTTCAATTTCGACGCGCATGGCAGAGGATAGTGCGTTTACAACAGATGCGCCGACGCCGTGCAAACCGCCAGACACTTTATAACCACCACCGCCAAATTTACCGCCGGCGTGTAAAACTGTATGTATGACTTCTACAGCAGGTATATTCATTTTTTTATGAATATCGACTGGCATGCCCCTGGCATTATCTTTAATTATAATGCTGTTATCTTTTGTTATTGTCAGTTCTATCGTATCACCATAACCCGCCAACGCCTCGTCGATACTGTTGTTGACGATTTCATAAACCAAGTGATGCAGCCCGCGTGGTCCAGTCGAACCAATATACATTCCCGGTCTTTTTCTAACTGCTTCAAGTCCTTCTAATACTTGAATTTGTTCTGCGTTATAACTCTGTTCAACCTTGCTAGGCATCTAAAACCTCCTGCGATGACTCAATAGAACCATCGACTATATAATGTTGCCGATATGGGGCTATATTTTTATTGCTCAATCCATGTAAATCGGTTGTAGTCAATAATGTCTGCGTCTTTTTTATTTCTTTTAACAATAATGTTTGTCTCTTTGTATCGAGTTCACTCATTACGTCATCTAACATCAATATTGGTATTTCTTCAATTGCCGATTCTATTATTTCTATTTCAGCTAATTTCATTGCCAAAAGCGCCGTGCGCTGTTGACCTTGCGAACCATACTTTTTGATTTGTCTGTCATTTAGCATGATTATCAGATCATCGCGGTGGGGACCAAAGGTCGTATAACCATAGCGAATGTCTTTTGCGCGATTGTGTACAAACTGTTCGTATAAATAGGTTTCGATTTTATCTTTACCAATTGATGAATCAAAGTCGTAAGCGATTGTTAAATATTCGCTTTCCTCTGAAATTTTAGCGTGAATGGGCGCCACTGTGTCATTTAATTTGGCGACGAAATCGAGCCGTTTCAATACGATTTGACTGCCGTAATTTGCCAATTGACGATCCCAAATATCAAGTGTATCGTCGGGCTCGTTTAGCATTTTTAAGTGCTTGTTTTTTTGATTTAAAATGCGATGATAGTGAATTAAAGCATTCAAATATTGCTTGCTGATATGCGATATTTCTCTATCGATGTATTTTCTTCGCTCCGAGGGACTGCCCTTAATTAAGCGCAAGTCTTCCGGCGCAAATAATACGACGTTTAAATAGCCTATTAATTCAAATGTCTTTTTAATGGGAACGCCGTTAATTGTAATGCGCTTTTTGTTGTTTTTGGCAATGACTACTTCGATGCACTGTTCGCGATTATTTTTAAAAAAATCTAGTTTAATGCGACAAAACTCTCGATTTTTTTTTATTAGTTCGGCATCGTTTTTTGTTCTAAAAGACTTGCCGTTAATCGCAGTGTAAATTGCTTCTAAAATATTAGTCTTGCCCTGTGCGTTATCGCCAATTATAATATTGGATTTTTGATTGAATGAAATCTGTAATCTTTCAATGTTTCTGAAATTTACTAGTGAAAGTGCCTTTATGTACAAAATAATATCCTTAATTTGTGACTTCAATTTTCATTTTTAGCGCTTGATATGTAATTTCTACTATGTCGCCTACTCTTATTTTTTTGCCCCTTTGCGTGCAAATTTCACCGTTAACTTTGACGTATTCGTCGACGATAAGCGCCTTTGCCTGCGAACCGCAACCGGTAACGCCGGCGTATTTAATTAATTGATCTAATTTGATATATTCTGTATTAATAGAAATTTGTTCCAATTTTTACTCCTAATTCATAATTCTGATGGGCAACAACAAATAAGTATAATGCTCGTTATCTTCCGGTCTAATTATACAAGGACTAATATTTGTCGTCATTTCGATGTAAATGTTATCTTCTTCAATGACCTTTAATACATCTAACCAATATTTAGGGTTAAATCCTATTTTTAAATTTGGACCTTCTAAGTCAATTTTTATTTTTTCGTTTACGCTGCCCTTTTCGGTTTGCGAACTGATACTTAAATAATCGTCCTCGACATTGAACAGCAAAGAAGTGTTTTTGGCGGTTATCGTCAGCAACGATGCGCGATCGATGGCGTGAAATAATTCTAAACGCGAGCACTTTATTCTAAGTTTGTATTCATTTGGTATTATTTGTTGATAATTTACAAATTCACCTTCTAGTAAGCGAGCGATTAAAACGACGTTATCAATTGAAAATTTGATGTATTTTTCGGTTATATAAATTTCTATCTGCGATTCTTTTACGTCGCTCGTTATAATCTTTAAGAGTTCATTTAACGCCTTCGCCGGCACGACTAAATGATGTTTTTTATCGCTGTTTACGTGGATGTCTTTTATTGCTATTCTATATAAATCGATTGCTACCATCGTCATATTGGCGTGATCGACATCGAATAGAACACCTGTTAATATCGGTCTGTTTTCGTCGTGTGAGGTCGCAAAAATTGTCTGTCTTATCATGTCGGTGAGAATGTATTTGTCTACTCTAATTTTGTCGTCCGGATTTACCAATGGCAATTCGGGAAACTGAGCTGGGTCGTTTGCTTTTAAATTGAATGCAGAGTTTAAACAATCTATTTTTACGGTTTCGTTTACTTGTTCGATTGTAATCGTTTCACTTGGCAGTTTTCGTATGATATCGTTGAAAATTTTGCCATCTATTACAATTTTACCGGGTTCTAAAACTGTTGCTTGTATTGTCGTTTCAATAGCTATGTTTAAATCGTTGCCGGTCAATGTCAATTTATCGTCATGCGCCTTTAACAACACACTTTTTAATATTTCTCTTGTCGTGCGCGTTGAAATTGCTTTTTGAACAATATTGAGTGCACGCGACAATTCGCTTTGTTCAATCATTATTTTCATAGAGGACCTCCGCGTCATTTAAAGGTATTCAGTATATAAAAAACAGTAATAGTATTAGGGGGGTGTAGATTTGTTTAAAAACGGTTCTAGTTACGCTGAAAACAAACGTTCACTTTGTATATAAAATGTGGATATTTTGTACTGATTCTTTTAGATTTCCACAGTTTTTAATTTTTGTTTCTTTCCACATTTTATTATACACATATTAACACATATTTGTTGATTATTGTGATTCCAATTTTATTTGTTGTTTGATTTGTTTGATTTGTTCAGATAATTCTTCGTTTTCTCTGAGATCGTTAATTATTTTGTCGCAGGCGTGCATGACGGTAGTGTGATCTCTACCGCCAAACACTTCACCTATTTTGGGCAAAGACATATCGGTCAATTCTCTACAGAGATACATGGCAATTTGTCTAGGATAAGTGATTGCGCGCGTTCTTCGCTTAGAATTTAAGTCGTTTACTTTTATATTGTAGTAATGAGCGACTGATTTTTTAATCATGTCATAGTTTAGGTGTTGCGTCTTTTTGGTTTTAACGATATCCTTGAGAGCTTCTTCTGCCAACTCCATTGAAATTTCACTATTTGATAAATGGGCAAAGGCAATTATTTTCGTCAATGCGCCCTCTAATTCTCTGATGTTTGACTTTATGTTTTGAGCGATAAATTCGTGTATTTGATTGCTTATTTCGACCGACTCTTGTTCGGCTTTCTTTTTTAGTATGGCGATTCTGGTTTCGTAATCGGGTGGTTGAATATCTGAAATTAAGCCCCACTCAAAGCGCGAACGCAATCTGTCTTCTAATGTTGGTATCTCTTTTGGCGGTCGATCGGAAGACAGAATGATTTGTTTATTTGCATCGTGTAGCGCATTAAACGTGTGGAAAAACTCTTCTTGTGTCTTTTCTTTACCGGCGATAAATTGAATGTCGTCGACCAATAAAATATCGACCGTTCGGTATTTATTTCTAAACGATTCATTTTTATTGTCTTTAATTGAGTTTATCAGTTCGTTTGTGAATTTTTCTGATGTAACGTAAACGATTTTAGCTTGTCTATTATTGTTTTGTATATAGTTGCCGATGGCGTGCATTAAGTGCGTTTTACCAAGTCCGACGCCGCCGTAAATAAATAACGGGTTGTAGGCTTTGGCGGGGGCTTCGGCGACTGCCAGTGAGGCTGCGTGTGCAAATCTATTGCTGTTGCCAATGACGAATTCTGAAAAAGTATATTTGGGGTTTAAGCGCGTACGATCTACAAAACTATTGTTGTTGATATCTACGTAGTTGTCGTCTTCTCCCCCTAATATGATGAATTCAACATCCATATTTTTGCCTGAAACTTGTTTTATACAGTTTTCTAAAATAGTTGTATAGCGACTTTCTAATATACCTTTATTAAATTCATTGGGAACGCCTAAAATAAAGACGTTACCGTTTATTCCCTTGGGCGTAATTGATTTTATCCACGTATTGTAACTAACTTCATTACTCAATTCATTTTTTATAATATCTGAAGTTTGTCGCCATATTTCTTTATAATCTTTCAAAAAATGCCCCCGTTCTTGATATAATGATACTCGTACGTTAATTTTATCAAAATATAATGCTATAATCAATGAGTAATATAGTATAACTTAGATTATTATCAATTACTGTAAAAAGTATTTAATAAATATTTTCTTGACACCTTTAAATGTTAAGAGTATAATAATTTAGCATGGTTTAACGGAAATAGAGAGCGTTTTTTTTTATTTACATAAAGGTGTAAGGAGGTGTTACTATTGAAGCGCACATATCAACCAAAGAAAAGACAGCGCAAAGTAGGCGCAAAGTAGAACACGGATTTAGAAAGAGAATGAAAACTAAGTCCGGCAGAAATATACTTAAAAAGAGAAGAAGAAGGGGCAGAGCGAAATTATCTGCATAAGTTTGCTAGAATAGACCGCATATTGTGGTCTTTTTTACAATAGTAGAAATTTTGTTTTAAAGCATTAGGCGATCAATTACTTATACTGAAAGCTTACGGTAGTGTACATTATATTATGTATAGTGTATAATAAAGTGAATAGCCGAGGTTAGTTGTGAAATTGTTAACCGTAAAGAAAAATATCGAATTCCAGCGCGTCTATAAACGTGGACAATCTGTACCGGGTGCGTTTATTGTGATGTATCGCTTAAAAAATAATTTCGGCTATAATCGCTTTGGCATTACAGTCAGTAAAAAAGTTGGCAAAGCCGTAGTCAGAAATAGAGTAAGACGGCTGATAAGGCAGTCAATTGTAAATCACAATCACTTATTCGAAAGTGAATATGACTACATTATTGTCGCGCGCGTTAGGGCAAACCGGGCAAGTTTAGCAGAAATCGAGAAAAATTTGCGCTATTTAATAGCCAAGAGCAGAAAGAAAAATAAAAAATGAAATATTTGTTTATCGGGTTAATTCGCTTATATCAAATTTTCATTTCACCTTTATTGGGAAGTAATTGCCGTTTTTACCCAACTTGTTCACATTACGCAATTGAGGCTTTTCAAAAATATGGTGTTTTTAAAGGATTTTATTTAACAGTAAGACGAATATTGAAATGTCACCCTTTTCATCCGGGCGGACATGATCCACTACCATAAACGAGGGGGAAATTTTGTTTGATTTTTTATACCAGGGATTTGGTTGGCTTTTAGGATTTATTTATAGTTTTACCAGTCATTATGGAATTTCTATTATTTTAATGACAATTGTGGTCAAGCTCGCCTTATTTCCATTAACTCAGGCGCAGACTAAGTCGCAGCAGAGCATGAATGAATTGCAGCCCAAAATTCAAGAATTAAATAGAAAATACAAGAACGATAAAGAAAAACTAAACGAAGAAACGTTAAAATTATACAAAGAGCACAATGTTAATCCACTTGCTGGTTGTCTGCCGATGTTAATTCAGTTTCCAATTATTATTGCGCTGTTTGGCGTGTTGCGCGATCCGTTAAAATACGTCTTTGCAAATAATGTAGAATTGTTTAATAAGGCGACAAATCAGGCTTTTTTGTGGATTAAAGATTTTTCTCAACCGGATACATTAAGTACGATTATCAATTTGGATTTTGCTCAAAAATTACCGGGATTACTGCCAATATTGGCAGCTGTACTAACTTATATAAGTTTTAAGACGATGAGCAATAAACCGCAAAATAATAATAAAGCAGGTGCAAATGACACTGCGAACAACATGATGAAGAGCATGCAGCTATTTATGCCATTGATGATTCTTTGGTTTGGTATGACGATGGCAGCCGGTTTGACTTTGTATTGGGTAGTGAGCACCGCTTTCCAAATTGGTCAGCAGTTAATAATTAGCAAAAAAAAGACGGAGGAGGTCTAAATGAATAGGTGTGAAGTCGTTGCCAAGACTCCGGACGAAGCAATTGAGAAAGCTTTGCTGGAATTGCAAACCACGATAGATAATGTCGATATTGAAATTTTTGAAGAGGCTCCCAAGGGTTTATTTAGCTTTTTAAAGGGTAGCGAAGTTCGCGTTGTAGCAACTAAAAAGACGTCGTTAAAAGATATTGCAGTAAAGTTTTTAGACGATGTTTTAAAGTGTATGAACATCACTGCACAGTTTGATGTACAGGCTACAGAAAAAGAAATAAAAATTGAAATTTCAGGTGAAAATATGGGTGTTGTCATCGGCAGACGCGGTCAAACACTTGATTCTTTGCAATATTTGGTCAGCCTAGTTGTAAACAGGCACACTGATGAATACGTTAGAATATTTTTAAACACCGAAAATTATCGCGAAAAGCGCGAAAAATCATTGATAAAATTAGCTAAAAAATTGGCACAACGCGCTAAAAAATATCGCAAAGATGTCGCTTTAGAACCGATGAATCCGTACGAGCGCAGAATTATACACGCCTCTTTACAAGAAGATAATCAAGTCGATACGCGCAGCGAGGGAAAAGAGCCGTATCGTAAAGTTGTAATTTTTCCCAAGAAATAATAGTATATTATATTATCTACGCGGGCTTTTTGATTGGTCCGGCCCAGCATGTGCTGGGTTTTGTTTTTTGAAAGAGCTATGAGAGGCTTACTATGAATGAAATTATAACGGCAATCGCAACTGGTTCTGTCACGAGTGCAATTGGTATAATCAGAGTAAGTGGCGCCGGCTGTATCGACTTAGTGTCGCAGGTGTTTAAGGCGCCGAGCGGGAAAAAACTAAGCGATTTTGACGAGCGCTATATGGCATATGGTCACATTGTCGCCGAAGGTCGCGTCTACGACGAGGTGATGACCGTTTATTATTTGGGACCGCGTTCATATACCAAAGAAGATATGGTAGAAATATTTACGCATGGCAGCAATGTTTCACTGCGCGAAATATTGCAATTGTTAATATCAAAGGGTGCCAGTTTGGCAAAGCCAGGTGAATTTACCAAGCGCGCCTTTTTAAAAGGCAGAATCGATTTGACTCAGGCTGAAGCCGTCATGGACATGATTGGCGCCAAGACAAAGGCGGGTTTCGACATCGCCATCAATCAATTGGGTGGTCATCTCGGTCAACACCTCTACGCGATTATTGAAGAATTGACTGATATGATGGCTAAAATTGAAGTGACAATCGACTATCCGGACGAAGATGTCGAGATGATCGCGCAAAGCGAAATTATTCAGTCGCTTAAAAATATCGATGCGCAGTTTGATGAATTGCTGGCGACCTACGAGATGGGTAAAATCATGCGCGACGGCTTGTCGCTGACCATTGTCGGCCGCCCCAACGTCGGAAAGTCTTCGTTACTAAATGCGCTATTGCGCGAAAACCGTGCAATTGTCACAAATATCGCCGGTACGACGCGCGATATTATAGAGGAAACCATCAACGTCAAGGGTATTCCGATACGATTAATCGATACCGCCGGCATTAGGCACACTGACGATGAAATTGAAAGAATTGGCGTCGAAAAGAGTAAAATGCACGTTAATAATGCCGACGTCGTCATCGTGGTATTGGACGGCGCTGAAAATTTGACAGCAGAAGACGAATTGATTTTGCGAGCGGTTGTCGGCAAGCCCTGTATAGTAGTCGTCAACAAACACGACTTGCCTTTGGTCTTGTCGGTCGATGAAGTTAAAAATTATTTGCCAAATGCGGCAATTGTCTTTACGTCAACTATCGACTCGTCGGGCATCGAAAACTTAGAGTCGGCGATGTACGACCATTTAATTGGTGAAAAACACACCGAATCAGAAGATGTAATCAGCAATGTTAGACACTATGAAGCCGTTGTAAAAGCGCAAAACAGTTTAAAGCAAGCGCTCAGTTCGTTACAAAACGGCATGACATTAGATGTCATCGATGTAGATGTGGGCAATATATACAGTGCAATTGGCGAAATAACTGGACACACTGTACACGAAGATGTAATTAGTAGAATATTTGAAAAATTTTGTTTAGGAAAGTGATAAAATGTCTTATTTTGAAGTAGATCAATACGATGTCATTGTCGTCGGTGCCGGACACGCCGGTTGTGAAGCCGCATTGGCAGCTGCGCGACTGGGCAAAAAGACGCTGTGCTTGGCAATAAATTTAGATAGCGTCGCCATGATGCCCTGTAACCCGTCAATTGGCGGTACCGGCAAGGGTCATTTAGTGCGTGAAATCGATGCCTTGGGCGGCGAAATGGGCGTCAATATCGATAAGACGCTGATTCAATGTCGCATGTTAAATATCGGCAAGGGTCCGGCGGTGCATTCGCTGCGCGCACAAGCCGATAAAAGACTCTATCACAGTGCGATGAAACAGACGTTGGAACGCACTGAAAACTTGGATTTAATCGAAGACGAAGTCGTCGAGTTAATCATAGAAGACAAAGTCGTCAAGGGCGTTAAAACAGTTAACGGTTGCCTTTTTAAAGGTAAAACAGTCGTTTTGGCAACCGGCACTTATTTGGCAGCAAAGATTTTTATCGGCGATGTCGTCAAGCGCAGTGGTCCGAGCGGCATGTCGCCGAGTGAATCGTTTGCCGATTATTTGCGCGCGGCAGAATTTGACATTAGACGCTTTAAGACCGGCACGCCGGCGCGCGTCAATCGCAATTCAATTGATTTTTCAGATCTTTCAGTGCAACACGGCGATAGTGAAATTGTGCCGTTTTCGTTTATGACGCCATCTATTGAAATTGATCAAGTGCCCTGTCACCTGACCTATACGAACGCAAAAACACATGAAATTATCATGCAAAATATTGAAAAGAGCGCAATGTATTCGGGTAATATCGAAGGGGTCGGTCCGCGCTATTGTCCTTCTATAGAAGACAAGGTCGTGCGCTTTGCAGATCGCAGTCGTCACCAAATTTTTATTGAGCCAGAGGGTTTAGACACTGACGAAATGTATATTCAAGGTATGTCGTCCAGTTTGCCGCTCAGTGTTCAAATTGACTTTTTGAGAAGTATAAAGGGACTCGAAAACTGTTTGGTGATGCGCCCGGCGCACGCCATTGAATACGACTGTATAAATCCGTTGTCGTTAAAGCCGACACTTGAATTTAAAGCGATTGACGGTCTGTTTTCAGCTGGTCAATTAAATGGTTCAAGCGGTTATGAAGAAGCGGCCGCGCAGGGATTGGTCGCCGGCATTAACGCCGTGCGCAAGTTAGATAATTTAACGCCGCTGGTGTTAGATCGTTCGCAGGCTTATATCGGCGTCTTAATCGACGATTTGGTCACCAAGGGTACCAATGAACCATATCGCATTATGACCGGTCGCTGCGAGTACCGCCTATTGTTGAGGCAGGATAACGCCGACGAGCGTTTGACGCCACTCGGCTATCAAATTGGCTTGGTCGACGAAGCGCGCTATCGCAAGTTCGTCGATAAGAAAATGGCAATTGAAGGTGAAATGACGCGTTTAAAGTCGACTAAAATTAGAGCCGAACAAATTAATGTACTGCTCGATGCTATGGGCTTAAAGCAACTCACAATGAGCGTTACGCTGTTTGACTTAATGCGCCGACCGGAATTTGACTACGAAGCGCTCGCCCCAGTCGACGTCGAGCGCCCCGCCCTACCCAGTGCGATAAAAAAACAGTGTGAAATCATTATTAAGTACGAGGGTTATATTAAAAAACAAGTCGAGCAAGTCGAAAAGTTTAAACGCATGGAAAAGCGCTATTTGCCGGAAGGTATTGACTATCAGACGATCGACGGTCTCAGAATAGAAGCCAGACAAAAACTCAATCAAATTAGACCGCGCTCTTTGGGTCAAGCCAGTCGTATTTCGGGGGTTTCTCCCGCAGATATTTCAGTTTTATTGGTCTATTTAGAACAAAATAAGGGGACGCTGTAATGTATAGTGAGTACAAAGCTGCTTTTTCAAAAATTGGCATAGAATTAACGGAGTTGACCTATCAAAACTTATATCAGTACGCCACTTTGATTCAGCAGACAAATAAAGTGATGAACTTAACAGCAGTAGATGATGACGCCGGTATATTGTGGCGTCATTTTATTGACAGTTGTCAGCTATTTCGCTATATTTCGATAACTAAAAGCGATAGAATTGCCGATATCGGCAGCGGTGCCGGTTTTCCCGGCATGCCCTTGGCAATTGTGTCTGGCGCGCAGACTACTTTAGTAGATGCACTTAATAAGCGGATTGACTTTTTAAATGGCGTCATTGACGAGCTTGAGTTAAATAATGTCGAAGCCCTGCACGATCGGGCGGAGTCCTTTGCACGACGACCCGAATATCGTGAAAGTTTTGACTATGTATTTTGTCGTGCAGTTACAGAATTACCCGTATTAATTGAGTACGTCGTGCCGCTATTAAAAGTCGGCGGTCGCTTTATAGCCTATAAGTCAAGTGATATAAACACTGAAGTCGGCGCGAGTAAAAACGCACTGAAACAGTTAAATTCTAAAATAACAGAAATTTTTGAATATACAGATAATAATAACGTTTTACGCACTTTAGTGTGTATTGAAAAACTGTCAGCGACAGTTGATAAGTATCCTAGGCGAGTCGGCATACCGGCTAAACGCCCACTTTAGTGCGTTGTGAATAATCTGGGGAGAATGTTGATAAACAGTTCGATTAGTCAACTTTTCCACATATTTTTTCCACTAATCTGATTTTTTCTTTATTAATTGTCAATTTAAGTGTAAACTAGTATTAGACAATGTATTTATTCAGTCAAGTTGTCATTTCGAGTGTAGCACGAAGTGCGAAATCGAGAAATCTCGGTTTTTAAATTCGAGATTTCTCCACTTCATAGGCGTTATGTAATTATGTTTACTTCGTAGACGCCGCTAGTTTAACAGCTAATTGGTTACGGTAATTCACAAGGTGGAAATTATGGGTAAAGTAATATCGATTTTTAATCAAAAAGGTGGTGTTGGCAAGACGACGACGAACATCAATTTAAGTGCTTGTCTTGCCTATTTGGGTAAGCGCGTATTAATAATAGACAGCGACCCACAAGGCAATTCTACGAGCGGTTTAGGCATCAATAAAGATAATACTCGCTATAATTTGTATGATTTATTGACTAGCGATGTCAATCCGCTCGACGCGGTAATAAATAGCGGTTATCAGAATTTAGATATTTTACCTTCTAATATTCAGTTGGCTGGCGCTGAAATTGAGTTGATTAACGCCGCAAGGCGCGAATACGTTCTGATGGGAATCGTCGAAAAGCTAATAGATCGCTATGATTACATTTTTATTGACTGCCCCCCTTCTCTCGGGTTGTTGACAATTAATTCACTGACCACATCTGATAGCATCTTAATTCCCATTCAATGTGAATACTATGCGCTAGAGGGCGTATCACAACTGATCAACACCTATAAAATCGTTAAAAAGAATCTCAATAAGTCACTAGACATTGAAGGCGTTGTGATTAGCATGTACGACGTGCGCAATAATTTATCTCAACAGGTTGTCAGCGAGGTTAAAAAGTATTTTCAAGATCGCGTATATCGCACGATGATTCCGCGCAACGTCAGGTTGGCGGAGGCGCCGAGCCACGGAATGCCAATCTTGTATTACGACGATAAATCGAAAGGATCAATACAGTATATGGAATTGGCAAAAGAGTTTTTAGGGGATGATTATGAACAATAAGCCAGCATTGGGGAAAGGATTGGGCGCTCTATTGGGCGACCGCTTTGAAGAAGAGATAATTACTGATGTACACGAATTGCAGGAAGTGGATGTGAATTTAATTACGCCCAACCCCCTGCAGCCGCGCAAGAATTTTGATCGTGATTCAATTAATGCACTTTCAGAGAGCATTGTACAACACGGCATTATTCAACCACTGTTATTACATGAAGTAAAGCACGGCTACGAAATTATTGCCGGCGAGCGCCGCTGGCGCGCGGCAAAGCTGGCAAAGTTAAAGACGGTGCCGGCGATTATAATGAACCCAGACGAACAAAAACTGTACGAAGTCTCATTAATCGAAAACATGCAGCGCGAAAATCTGAACCCAATTGAAGAAGCGCTGGCGTTTCAGGCGCTATCGATGTCTTTTAGCATGACACAAAGCGATATTGCTGCAACCGTGGGAAAAAGTCGCAGCTACATTAGTAATAGTCTGCGCCTTTTGCAATTGAGTGAATCCGTACAGCAATTGCTCGTAAACAAAAAACTATCTGCAGGACACGCCAAGGTTTTAGTCGGTTTGCCGGAAAATAAACAAGAGGAACTGGCGAACAAAATTATACAGCACAATTTGAATGTTAGAGACACCGAAAAGTTGATAAACACCGCTAAAAAGCGCACTTCTGTGAACAATAAAAGTCAGGATATGCACTACAAATCATTTATAAGGGATTTGGAAGATGCGCTCGGTAGCCGCGTTCGCGTCAGCGCCAAGGGTGGAAAAGGTCATATTGAAATTCAGTTTTATAGCGATGAGGATTTTGAACGCATTTACAATATGATTGTGGATTAAAAGATGATGTTTCACGTGAAACAATTTAGTGGCGGCGCAAATACTTTGGACATAACCGCAATGTTTCACGTGAAACATTGCGGTTATATAGAGGAAATATGAGATATCTTTTAATAGTCAACAGTTTGGCTGGAAAAGGCATTAGTGTAGCAAAACACGAGAGTATAAAGCTCAGAATAGCAGAGTTGGGCGAAGTTAAAGCGTATTTATCCGATTCGATAAGTGAATCTAAGCAAGTGATTTCCGATAATAAATCTTGGTGCGATTCTGTTATTTTTGTCGGTGGTGACGGAACTTTTCGCGAAGGCGTAAAGGCGCTTTCAGAATTAAAGATCGATGTTCCCGTCGGTTTTTTACCGATGGGCTCGGGTAATGATTTTGTTAGATCACTGGGCATACCGCGCGATTTCGAGCGCGCACTCGATTTGATAGCGAAGAAAAAAACGCGACAAGTACACGATTGCAAGTTGAACGATAATTATTTTATTAATGTCGCAAGCGTAGGTCTTGATGCGGCTATTGTTGAAAGACAGAAGAAAATCAAAAAACGCGTCGCAGGTCCGCTCTCTTACGTGATTAGTGTATTTATTGAGATTTTTACGTTTAAGCACAAAAAATACAATTTGATAATTGATGGCGTTGATAAAGGTAGTGACTACATGTTAATTGCCGTGGCAAATGGCAAATACTATGGTGGAGGTATGAAAATCGCACCGGACGCTTCACCGTTTAAAAATGATTTTCAAATTCTCGCATTAAGACAGATTCCGCGCGTTTTGACTTTTTTTATATTCCCGATGATTTATTTTGGCTGGCACCCGTCGTTGTGGTGTGTCGAAAGCTGGCGCGGTAAGTCGGTCGAAATATATATTGACCAAGCAGTCCCCATTAATTCTGATGGCGACACAGCAAATGGCGATGAAGTGAAAATTAAAAAAAATACGGCCTTTCTTCCAAAAATTTACCTCTCAGATTCACATAAGTAGCGAAAAAACGGCTGTAGTCATATATTGGTATAGGTGAAGAAAAAAAGCTTTCAGAAGGGCAAACAAAGGCATATGAGCAAAGTTGGAATTGAAAGAGACAGTGCTGTCTACAATGCGTGGCGATCGTTTGTAGCCAATGGTCAAATAAAGAGTGATGTCATCGGTAGCGCGCTTGCCGTTAAGTGGGAGCGCTATCGCTTGCTTGGCTTGCGCGCAAGTAGCGATTTAACAGAATTGCCAAAAAATACTAGGCAAAATAAGCGCAGTTTTTTTGCGGACTTAATCGCGCATTCAGAAATTGATACAGATGAATATAATTATAGTGCAATTATCGTCGATGATGAATGCGTTATTGAAGATGTTTTTAATATCGATGCTAATTTGTCGATACTCGCTGCTGGTGTAGTCCTTAGAGAGTCACAGACCGGCAATTTATCGTTATATGAATCGATTTTAAATAAAAGAACGCGTTCTGTTTTTGGGTCTGAACACTACTTAAGTCAGTTTCACGATTATGTCGACATAACACTTCCCTTCAAGTTTGATAAAAAGTATTACTATTTTGTAGTTTTTATCCCCTTAAAGCAGTATAGCGAGCAATTTTTAGAAAAAACAGCTGAAGATTTAAAGCGCTGGCAAATGATTTGGAAATTAAGCAATCAAAACAACGTGGCGCCAGCGACTGAATGCCTGCGCGTTACAATTAATCGCGAAGCTAAGTTGTTAGAATCAAATGATCACAAAAACTACAAAATTGGCAGCTGTTTCAGCGAGCGCTTTGTCGATTTCAATTTCGATCAGCTGTTAGCTGAGGGATTATTATATAGTGAGGATGTTCTAGCTGGTCAGCGCGTCGTCATCGTGTTATTAAAACAAAACCAAGCGAGTTTTGAACTGGCAATCCAGCGCACGAGTAGCGCGTTTGAACACTATCTACATTTAGACATATTTAATTCGCTTCTAGCAAAACAGACGCAGCATGAATCGATGAATCAGTACGTCACGGATTTTTCAAATCAGTTTGAGCCAATTTTGTTAATCGGCAATCAACACGAGGCGCTGAGCGATGGCGTTAAGGCGTTTTTAAATAGCGGCTATTATGGTGAACACTACTTTGTCGTCGATGCCTCTCTTTATAATATTAAAGACGATTCAAAGGCGCTAAAGTGGTATCGCGATCTCAGCCAGTGCTGTATCGTATTGAAACACGTCGAGTGTATCGATTTGAAACAACAAAACGATTTATTGCAGGTGATTCGCGACAATATTGTTTCATTACGAAACAACAGGGTGCAAATTTTAATTGTTGCGCTATTGCAAAGTGATAGAGCTGATATCATTTCAGCGCAAATAAAAGCGTATTGTCAAAATACAACAATCAATTGTTTCAAAACAGAACACAAGATAGCAGGCCAATTAGATTGGTCAGATCGTAATTACACTTTGGAAAGTCTCAGTGCAATAGAGGAAAAAGCGATAAGAAATACATTATTGGCGACCGGGGGCAATATTTCAAAGTCTGCAAAAATATTAAAAATTGGCAGAACAACACTACACAGAAAAATCAAACAGTATCAAATTGATACAAATATGTTTTATAATGATACAATATAGATTTATAATGAAACAATAATGGAGTGTTCCAAATTGAACCATCTCGATATCAATCAAATAGATGAATTTTACATGCGGGCGGCAATCGCCGAGGCAAAATTGGCGCGCGACCGCGACGAAGTGCCAATTGGCTGCGTCATAGTGAAAGACGACCTAGTCATTTCGCGCGCTCATAATTTAAAAGAAACCATTCAAATGGCGAGTGGTCACGCCGAGGTTTTGGCAATTGACCGCGCATCGCATCGCTTGGCGTCTTGGCGTTTGACAGATTGTACGCTCTATGTTACAATTGAGCCCTGCGCGATGTGTGCCGGCTTAATCTATCAGGCGCGCATCAAACGCTTGGTCTTTGGCGCCGCCGATCCCAAAGGGGGGGCTTGTGGCAGCGCCATGAACGTGCTTGAAAACGCCTATATCAACCATCGCGTCGCGGTGACTGCCGGCGTGTTGCGCGACGAGTGTGCAACGATTATGCAGCAGTTCTTTCGTGCCAAACGATGACGAGGAGAGATGTCCGAGTGGCTAAGGGGCACGCCTGGAAAGCGTGTAAGGCTTAACGGCCCCGCGGGTTCGAGTCCCGCTCTCTCCGCCATATAAAAATGGGCTCAGATTATCTGGGCTCATTTTTATAATAATAATTGCTCTTTAGGGCAATTATTATTTCACATCGCGCGACAGTGCGATATTTCATGCCGATTTATCGGCATTTCACTCGACGCAGTCGAATTTCATTTATTTAGGTTTTTGATAGCGTTATATTAATAAAAATATGTTGTCGCTAACGCGACATGAAATATCTCTACGAGATATATTGTGCCTTCGGCACATGAAAGGCAAATTTTATTTCACATCGCACGACAGTGCGATATTTCATTCGATGTAGTCGAAACATGCCCACGTAGTGGGTATTTCATTAGGGCTTATTTTTATAAGGGGTACTGTTCAGTCAAATGTGTAATGCTTTGTCATCTCGATGTTACCTGAATTATCCGGATGCGAACTTAATTGGCAAATGGCTAGACGGGGACTAGAGACAATGACAACTAGCCAAATAAAAAAGCCTCACAGCTGCAACTGTGGGGCTTTTCTTGTGAAACCGTGACTAGTACTAACTTCTTTGTAGCCCCATTATAACATATATC
>PDWJ01002010.1_pt1 | contig 22873 bp, 12 predicted proteins | sample 1430881 | NCBI WGS metagenome assembly PDWJ01 (sample SAMN01162460, study PRJNA174530) | Oral metagenome, whole genome shotgun sequencing project. | biome: Marine environment; feature: Marine mammal; material: Swab sample of the gingival sulcus; isolation source: swab sample of gingival sulcus... | reverse complement strand
GGTCGAAGCGCCACTTCGAGCGGTAGATGAGGCTCAGGGTCAGGTTGACCACCACCACGGCCATGGTCAGCTGGCCACCGGGCAGGGGGATGGGGCCCAGCCACAAAAGCCAGTTGCCGAAGTACTTCTGCTGCGCCAGATACAGGCCGATCTCAGCCTGAGCGACGGTGCCGACGACCACCAGGACGATCAGCCAGATGCCGGCATAAAAGAAGATGGACGCGTGGCTCAGGGCGCGCAGGACTCGGTGGACGGGCTGCAGCGTCGTGGACGCCTCGCCGCCCGCCGGGAGCGGGGCGCGCCGGGGCTCGGCGGCGGCGCTGTCGCTCATGGCGCCTCCGACTTGCGGATCGACGCGCAGAACGCGAGGAAGGCCGGGGTGAGCTGCTCAACGGCGCCCGCGGGCGCGGTCAGCTTGACGAAGAGGGTCGCGCCGGCGTCATCGAAGACCGCCGCGAGCATGCCCTGCCCCGTCTCGGGGTTCACGATGGGGAAGGCCCGGAAAGGGCCGATGGGCGCCTGGCCGTCGCGGGCCAGGGCCTTGATCTCCGCCTCGGTGGCGGCGGCGAGCCCGACCTGGCCGCGCCAGCGGTTGACGTTGGCCACCAGGCCCCCGGCCGCGCCGCCGAGGCGCACGATCGAGGCGTCGCCGGCGCCCTCGAAGCCCTGGGGCAGGGGGACCACGAAGCTCGCCAGGCGCATGCTGCTGCCCGCCCCCGCGGTCCAGCCCTCGGGGGTGGCCCACGCCAGCGGCGGCGCCTTGGGCGGCGGCGGCGTGGCGACGTTCGAGGGCTTGTCGCTCGCGCTGAGCGTGGGCGGCGTGGCCGCGGAGCCCGCGTCGCTGGCGGTGGCCGCGGGCACGGCCGGCGCCGGCGCCTTGGCGACACGGTATCGGCGGACGTCTTCGTCCGCGCCCTTGCAGTCGGGGGTCATCGCCCCGAGCCAGAGCAGGGCGAGGACGGCGGAGGCTCCACGCATAGACCTTGCTCCCACGATCGAGCGGTTTGTTGTCGTCACCTGGTCGAGCGGGGCTGGCCCCCCGCCTTGAGGCGGGGAATCCTCCCTTCCTTTGCAGCTTGCGTCCAGCACAACCGGACCCGCCTCCGCTACAGGGCCGCGACGGCGAGCGCGGGCCGCGGCGGCCGTTAGCAGCCTCTGCGCGCCGCGAGTCGGCTCGCGGCGCGATCGGCCGCCCACACGAGCGCGGCGAGGCCAAGGCCTGGGTAGATGGGCTCCAGGTCGAGCCAATAGGCGTCGCCGATCCTGCCGCTGAGGAGCCAGGCGAGGGACAGGGTGAAGGACGAGGCCATCGACACCAGCGCCGCGCGGGGGGACATGCGCAGGCCGGGGACGAAGGCGCCCACGACCGGCACCAGGAGCGTGCACGTGGCGACGGTGCCGAAGGCGTGCCACAGGCTGACCACCGACTCGGAGGCTAGGGCGATGCCCACGGTGGCCGCACCGGTCGTGACCAGGCCCACGCGGGTGGCCGCCGTCACGTCCAGCTGGAGGGGCAAGCGCGCGAGCAGGTCCCGGCCCACCGTCGAGGCCGCGATGAATAGGTAGCTGTCCACCGTCGACATCACCGTGGCCAGCATCGAGATGTGGAAGAGCCCGACCAGGCCCACCGGCAGGGCGAGGGCGGCCAGGCGCGGGAAGGCCTCGATCGCCTGGTCGGGGGGCAGGTCCGCGAGCAGCGCCCGCGCGTACAGGCCAGTGGCCGTCGTAAGCAGGTCGAAGACCAGCCAGAAGAGGATCGATAGGAGCAGGCCTCGGCGCGCCACCTGGGGCGACTCGGCCGCGAAGCAGCGCTGATAGAAGGATGGCTCCACCAGGGTCGCCAGCGCGATGACGTACCAGACCGCGACGGCCTGGGCGGTGCGCCCGCCGCTCCACGACCAGTGCGCGGGCGGGACGTTGGCCGCCAAGAAGGGCAGCGCGCCGTGGTCGGCGATGAGCACCCCGAGGAGCATGACAAAGCCCGTGAACATCAGGGCGAATTGGAGGAGATCCGTGCGCACGACGGCCTCGAAGCCGCCGCGCCACAGGTAGACCACCGAGAAGACGCCGCCGAGCACGATGCCCCAGTGAAGCGGCAGGCCGAAGGCGAGCTCCAAGAGCACCCCGAAGCTCAGCACGTAGGCCGCCGGCAGCGTCGTCGCCAGCACGACCGCCGCGCCGAAGCCCCCGGGCCCACGGCCATAGGCCTCGTGGAGCTGCTCGGGCAGGGTGAGGGAGGCCGCCTTGCGCGCCCGCGCGGCCACAAACAGCGCGAACAGCGCCGCGGCGACGTAGTAGGGCACGCCGAAGACGATCCAGCTCGACAGCCCATACTTGAAGGTGTACTCGCCGACGCCGAGGATGCCGCCGTACCAGGTCGACACCATCGTCGCGACGAAGCCGAAGAGCGTCAGCCGACGCCCGGCGAGGAGGTAGCTGACGCCCTGGCGGCGGTCGCCCCGTGAGCGGCGGCGCTCGCGGGCCATGAGCCCGATGGCGAGGGTCGCCAGAAGATAGGCGGCGACGATGACCTGGTCGAGCGGAGACACGCTACACGCGCCCCGTCGGGGTGGGGCTCTTCGCGCTCCGAACGCCCCGGCTCACCGTCGCCGCCCGGCCCATCGCCCCCTTACTCCTCGGGGAGCAAGAGGCTGACGGACGACTCGCCCTCGTTGGCGACCACGATGAAGCGGCCGTCGGGGGCGGCGGCGACGCCCTCGGGGCGGATGGTGCTGCCGTCCTCGTCGAGGCCGCCCTGCTCGTCCTGGCCGACGGCGACGACCTGGCCGAAGGTCGGCGCGGCCGCGTCGGTGACGTCGTAGATGAGGACCGCGCCGCTGTGGCGCAGGGTCACGGCGAGGTAGCTGTTGCCCTTGAAGACAAAGGCCGACAGGGAGTCGGGGCTGAACAGGGGGTAGCCCTCGGCGACCACGCGGGGCAGGGTCGGCGGGAAGTCGCCCTCGTCGAGCTCGACGCTGGCGAGCACCCTGCCGTCGCCGGCGATGGTGGTCAGGGTGTCGTTCCACTCGCCCGCGATGGCGAAGCGCTCGTGACCCTGGCCGTCGACGAAGCGGGTCACGCCGTCGGGCCAGGCGCCGGCGCCCAGGGCGTTGGTGGGCAGGGACACGATCATGATGTCGTCGGAGGTCGGGGCGGCGTTGCCGGCGAGGTCGGAGACCTTGAAGATCGCGACCTCGTGAGAGTCCTGAAGGGTCGCCACGACCAGGTCATTGTCAGCGCCGAAGACGACGGACTCGGGCTCGCGGGGGCCGGTGTCGCCGTCGATCATCTCGACGCGGTGCAGCTCCGTTGGGCTGGAGGCGCCGGCGCTGACGTCCACGACGCTGATGGAGGGGGTGGCGCCGTCGACCTCGCACTTGCCCCAGGCGTCGGGGCCATCGCGCTCGTTGGCCACGGCGACCAGGGTGTCGTCGTCGGAGATATCGACGGAGTCCGGCATCGGGCCCACCGGGAGCTGGGCGAGGACGTCGCCGAAGCTGTCGCTGTCGGTGGCGTCGATGAAGACCACCTCGCCGCCACAGGCCGTCTGGGCGCCGGCGCCGTCGGTCTCGATGATGGTGCGCGTCAGCGCCGCCCAGGTGCCGTCGCTGGACACGTCGATGTGGGTCAGCTCGCTCTCGGTGGTGTCCTCCTCGAAGAGCACGCGGTCCCGCGTCTGCGACAGTCGCCCGTCGCTGGTCACGCTGACGCGGGTGACCTTGCGCGCCTTGGACGACACGAGGATCGCCGCGTCGGAGTCGCCGATGACCTTGATGACCTCGGCGTTGTCGCTGGCGCCGGCCAGCAGCGTCTCGGCCAGGGCGGCGCGGTACTCGGTGACCGTGGTGGTGCCGTCGCCGCCGCCGCTGTCGGAGTCACAGCCCGTGACGGCTGCGGCTCCTGCGAGCAACGCGAGGCTGGCGAGGTAGGCTTTGAGTCGCTTCATGGGTCTGTCCTTGGGTCTTGAGCCGGAACAATCGGCAACGCTGGTGGGGAGCGCGGCGAGGCGCTGCGCTCTTGGGGGGCGGGGCGTGGGCGGTCAGAAGCGCAGCTCGGCCTGGACGAGCAGCTCGTCGTTGCGGAAGGCGGCGTTGGCCACGTCGAGGGCGGGGACGCCGTTTTGCTCGTCGATGACGTAGTATTCGAGGCGCAGGCGCAGCAGGTCGCGGTAGACCATGGTCTCCAGGGCCAGGGTCAGGATGTCGTAGTCCCAGCTGACCGCGTTGCTGAGCGCCGTCGAGCGTAGGGCGCGCCCGCTGGCGCCGACCACGGTGCTGTCTTGGATGAGGTAGCGCTCGTAGCGCACGAGGGGCTCGATGGTGTGGAAGACCGTGGGCGCCTCGCGCAGGGGGATCTGGTAGGAAAGCTGGGCGTAGAAGCCCCAGCGACGCAGCTGCCCCTCCTGGGAGGCGATGGCCTCGGCGAGCGCGTGGAGGCGGTGGCCGTCGTAGCCGAGGCGCCCGCCCGCCCACCAGAAGGTGCGCCCGCCCTCGGCCTCGGCGTCGTAGCCCGGGTAGTCGCGGTAGTTGGGTAGGCCGGCGCGCAAGACGTCGGTGCCGGCCTCGGAGGCGAGCTCGCCGACGAAGCCGAAGGCGTCGAGGTAGGCGCCGTGGACGCCGAGGCGGAGGCGCCCGCCGGCGACGGGGCCGTTGCCGCTGAAGGTCTTGGCGCCGCCGTAGGACAGCACGTTGATGGTGCCGGCCTGGGAGGTCGACTCCTGGACGCCCGTGAAGGACAGCGGGCGCATCATGGCGAGCGAGGCGCCGAGCTCCAGGGTGACGTGGTCGCCCAGGTCGGCCACGCCCTCGTAGGCGAGGTGGATCTCGGGCTCGCGCCAGTAGATGGAGGCGATCAGCGGGTAGCGCTCGGTGCGGCGGTTCACCTTGACGATCGACGTGTGGTAGCCGAGCTCCACGTGGTGCTCGAGCCACTGGGGCTCGCGGACGCGCAGGTCGAACCAGGCCGCGCCGGCGGAGGCGTCGCGGGCGGTGAACTCGAGGACCGAGTAGACGCCGAGGCCCTCGGCCAGGCCCACGCGGAGCGCCAGCCAGAAGCTGTCGATCTCGACGTTGGGGCTGCGGGTCCCGATGGTCCGGGTGTCCGTCGGGCTGTCGAAGCCCGGGCCGCCCTCGCCCTGCAAGTCGTGGAGCTCCAGCTCGAGCTCACCCTTGAGGGTCAGGTGTATGTGTTCGGAGCGGATCTCTACGTTCTTGGGCGAGTTGCGGTCGGCGAACTCGTCGAAGGAGGCCGCGGCCGGGGTGGGCGCGTGGGCCACCAGCGCACACGCGGCGGCCAGCGCGAGGGGGGCTCGGAGGTGGCGCGCGGGATGTGTCATGAGGCCTCCGCGGCGCGGGCGACCTTCACGAGCCCGTTGCGGGGGGCGCGTGCCGGCCTGTGCGTTCCCTACGCCGGTATTACCCGGATCAGGTCGTGCGGGTCTCTCTCAGGCCCCCTTCATCTTGAAGCGCAGGCCACCCCGACGACAGGCGAACAGCGGTATACGCCCCGACTTCACTGGACGCAAGGGTCCTGTCGCTCCTGCCGTGCCTGCCGTGCCGCCTCGGAGGTGGCGGGCGCCCGCCAGCACGCGGCGGCGCTGGGTCGGCCCGCGACCGAAAGGGGGGTGACCCGCATCACGAGGTCGCCGTTGGCGCTCGATCGCCGCGCGCGGAACCGTTTGGGGTTTGTGATCGCGTAGGCTCGCGGAGTCCGCGAGGCCCGCTGTCGCCGGTGAAGACGCGGTGGGTCGACGCGGAGCGCCCCTCGCCGTGCCGCGGGTGACGAGCCTGTAACCCGCGGACACCCCTGGCCGCGCGGCCGCGCGGGTGGGTACCCCATGACCGGATCACAGGCGCCGCCGGCTGCCTCTTGCGGCCGCCCGCGCGCGGAGCAGGAGCAGGAGCAGCGAGGCGAAGGGCAAGGGCAGCGGCGTGCCTGCGCCGACGTCGCATCCCTCGCCCCCGACCCGACGCTCGGCCAGCGAGGTCGACATCCGAACGCTGCTGATCTCGGCCGTAGCGTCGCCCAAGGGGCCGACGGCCTGCTCGCCCTCGATCACGTCTGGCTGAGGCTCCACGGGGCCCTGCCCGCAAGCAGCCGCCGCCTCGCAGGGGCCCCAGGCGCCGCCACCGTGACAGCGTCGCGCCCCGCTGGTGCAGTCGCCGACGGGCAGGTCGAGGGTGCAGGGCTCCTCGGCGCCGGGGGAGCAGAGGTCGCAGATGAGCCCCTCGTCTGTCTCGCCGTCGCAGTCATCGTCCTGGTCGTTGCAGACCTCGACGGGCAACGCGCCGCAGGCGCCGCAGGCGTTGGTCTGGCCCTCGTCGGTCTCGCCGTCGCAGTCGTCGTCGACGCCGTTGCAGCGCTCAGCGGCGCCCGGGTGGACCTCGGCGTCGCCGTCGTCACAGTCGGGCCCGGGGGCGTCGAGGGCGCCGTCGCCGTCGGCGTCACCCGTGGTGGTCCCCGAGGCGATGGCGGCGATCGCGTCGATCTCATAGACGCCGGTCGCCGCCGGGGAGGGGTCGAGGCACAGTCCCGTGATGGTCCCGGTCCACTTGGGGTGGTCGCTGAAGTCGACCTGAACCGGGGCGAAGCCGTCGGGGCTGGCGGGGGTGATGAACCAGGCGGATTTGGCGTCGTCGAGGCCCTCCTCGGCGTCGGTGGTGAACAGGAGCTGGGACAGGCGCGCCTCGGGGCTCCGGACGAGGAGCTGGACGGCCTCGCGCTCGGCCGCCGACCAGCGCGCGGTGGTGTTGCACAGCCGCGGGTCGCCGCCTGTCAGCTCGACCTGCGCGGCGCCCTGCGCCACGGTCAGGTGTGCGGCGCCCTCGGCCCGCCAGCCCTCGGTCTCGGTCGCCTCGACCCCCTCGAAGTCCCAGCGGCTGCGCGAGTAGACGTCGTACTGGAACTGGGCGCGAAGGAGGCCGCCGGCGCCGTTGAGCTCCACGGGGTCGTCCCAGCCGGTCTGCTCGCCGTACCAGCCGCCGACGTGCTGGATCCAGGCGCGGACGTCGGGGTGGTCGACCTGGCCGATGGAGTAGTCCTTGGCGCGGGCGAGGAAGCGGATCTTTTTGCCCTCACCGCCGGCGTAGTGGCGGGTGGAGTAGGTATAGGAGGCGGGTGGCGGGGCGGTCTTGGGCGGGTTTTCGGGGTCGGTGTCCGCGTTGGAGGGGATCCAGGTGGCCAGGTCGTACTCGGGCCAGTCGGTGTAGATGTCGTAGCTGACGGGCTCGAGCCAGGGGGACTCGAACCAGACGTGCACGAGGACGCTGTCGCCCGACTCGGTGGCGGCGGCGCCGGCGGCGTTGTGGATGAACACCTCGACCACGAACTGCTGGCCCTGGTAGAGGTCGAAGACGCCGTCGCTCGAGCCCTCGGCGCGGAAGTCACGCTCCTGGCCGGAGAGCGTCGCCGTCTGGATCCAGATCGACATGTCCGGGTCGGGGCTCGTGACCGCGCCGCCGGTGCAGGGGCCGCCGCCAGGGCCGCCGCCCCACCACTCCCAGTGCCAGTGCTCGCTGGCGACGGTGCGCGTGAACCCGTAGGTCGGGCCGTGGGCGACGAGCCAGTTGTAGTTCGCGGTGCTCCAGCCGCCGGTGTTGAGGTCGAGGGCGTGGCCGCTCTGGTGGTTGGAGTAGCCGGGCACCGCGGCGAGGTTGCAGTTGTTGCAGTTGCAGTTGACGTAGCAGTCGTACAGGTACTGCTGCTGGGCCATCGTCCGGAAGCCGCTGACCACCGACAGGTAGACGCCGTCGGCCTCGGCGGCCTTGGCCATCACCCAGTAGGCGTTGGCGGTGTTCACCTCGACGGGCTTGCCGTCGACGGTCACCACGCTGATCGTCGAGGGGTTGCCGCTCGAGTAGCCCGTCGTCGTCGACTGGTCGCAGCTGATCGAGACGGCCTTGGCCGTCGGCGAGACGCTCGACAGCGCGCTGACGACGAGCGCCATTAGGGTCGCTACACCGACTCGCCAACACACGCTGCGCTCCTTCGGTCGCACGCTGCGCTCCTTCGGTCGAGGTCCTCGGTCCAGGGTTGCTCGCGAATCGAAGCAGAGTGCGGCCGCCACCGCAAGCAGGAGGCGCTGGAGGTGCCACAGGGTTGACATCGACCTGAGGGTTTTGTTATCAGATGAACACCTGAAGGCGAACACCGGAGAGAACCCCACCGGCGGCTCATCGGCTTCGGGTAGCCACAGCCACACCACCCCCCTGAGTTGCGATGAACGCCAACCAACGAGGGACTCCCCCCAAGCGCCGCTTTGTCTGGTGGGGCACGCTCCCGATCGCCCTGGCGATCCTATTCGGCTCCTTGGTGGGGCTGGGCGGGTTCACCTTTGGCTACGGCGAAGGTGCGGCCTACCTATCGAGCGACCCGGCGGCTTGCGCCAACTGCCACGTCATGAAGGGCCACTACGACACATGGCAGAGCTCGGGCCACAGCCACGTCGCCGCGTGCAACGACTGCCACCTGCCGCCGGACTTCATCGGAAAGTGGGTCACCAAGATGGACAACGGCCTGTTCCATTCGCTTGCGTTCACGACCGGCGGCTTCCACGAGCCCATCCAGATCAAGCCCCGAAACCGGCGCGTCACCCAGCGCGCCTGTATCCACTGCCACGACGACCTCGTGCACTTCATGCTCCCGGCGGACGAGGGCGGCGAGACGCTGAGCTGCGTCCACTGTCACAGCGACGTGGGTCACGCCGGGCGCTGAGCGCTTGCTCCTTGGCGACAACGAGAGGACGACATGAGCCACCCCCATAGTGGGCCTGACGGCCCCCCCCTTGTCCCGAGGCCGCGCCCAAGGCGAGCAGCAGGAGGCTGCTCTTTTACGGCGTGCTGGTCGCGGGCACCGCGATCGCGACGCTGATCGTGGCCGCGGTGCTGGTGACGATCTTCGAGCACAAGCAGGAGGCCCGCGTCCCCTTCGTTCGGGTCGTCGAGGTGAACGAGGTGAGCACCGATCCGGAGCCCTGGGGGCAGAACTGGGCGCATCAGCTGGACGGGTACAAGGCGACCGCGGGCGATAAATTCTACGGCGGCTCGAGCGCCATGCCGGCCAGCAAGCTCGAGCACAGTCCGTGGCTCAAGCGCCTGTACGCCGGCTACGCGTTCAGCATCGACTACCGCGAGGCGCGGGGACATGCCTACATGCTCTACGATCAGGCCGTCACGGAGCGCGTCACCAAGCGCAAGCAGGCGGGGGCATGCCTGCACTGCCACGCCTCCAACACGGTGATGTATCGAAAGGCGGGCCTCGAGGCGATGGGCCAACCCGCCGATGACGCCGCGCTGGCGGCCGGGCTCAACATGCCGGCGATCATCGAGGGCTTCAAGGCGGTCAGCCGCAAGCCCTACGATGAGGTCCTCGCGATGGTGAAGGCCGTCCCCGACGGGACTCCGGGTGAGAACGCGCCGGTGTTCCCCGAGGACGACGGCGGGGCGGCCGCCGCCACCGGGCACGACGAGGCCCACTCGGTGAGCTGCATCGACTGCCACGACCCCGAGACGATGAAGACCCGCGTGACCCGCCCCGGCTTTGTGCTGGGCATGCAGGCGTTGGCCGAGGGTGACGCGCCCGTGCCCCACCTGCCCAGCGTCGAGCGCTGGCGGCGCGGAGATCGCAGCGAGCCCTATGACCCCAACAGGGACGCCAGCCGGCAGGAGATGCGCTCCTTCGTCTGCGGGCAGTGCCACGTCGAATACTACTGCGCCAACAAGATGGTCCTGACCTTCCCCTGGGGTCACGGGTTGAAGGTGGACGACCTCGAGCGCTTCTGGGACGAGACGAAGTTCCCCGACGGGTCCGACTTCTACGACTACAAGCACGGCGAGACCGGCGCCCCCATCTACAAGGCCCAGCACCCCGAGTTCGAGCTGTGGAGCCAGGGGATCCACGCCCAGAGCGGCGTCAGCTGCGCCGACTGCCACATGCCCTACCAACGCGAAGGCGCCATGAAGGTCAGCAGCCACAATGTGCGCAGCCCGATGGAGTCGGTCGCCACCTCCTGCCAGACCTGCCACAAGGTCGACGAGGATGAGCTGCGCCACCGGGTCGCCACCATCCAGGCCCGCACGACCCGGCTCATGGATCGGGCGGCCGCGGCCATGACCGACATGCTCGACGCCATCCTCGAGGCCAAGGCGGCGGGCGCCACCGACGCCCAGCTCGCCCGCGCCTACGATCTTCAGCGCAAGGCGATGTGGCGCCTCGACTACATCAGCAGCGAGAACTCCAAGGGGTTCCACGCCGACCAGGAGGCCGCCCGCACCCTGGGCGAGTCCATCGACTACAGCCGCCAGGCCCAGGCCCTGGCCCTGCGGCTGCGCGCCCCGACCGCGCCGAGCACCGAGGGGCTGCCCCGCGAGCCGGTCAAGGGCGTGACACCGATCAAGGGTGAGGCCGCGAGCCCCGCCCCGGCCGCGAGCTCCGGCGAGGCGGCGAGCCCCGCCCCGGCCGCGAGCCCCGGCGAGTAGACCGCGTCGCGCGCGTCCGCGGCAGCGGCATACGCGTCGCGCGCGCCCGCGGCATTGCGATTCAACCACGGAGCCGAACCGATGATGCACGATCCGCGCCACTTGTTCGGGAGCAAGCCGCTGCTGACGCTGACGCTGTCGCTGTGGACTGCCGGAGGGCTCAGCGCTCCCGGCGCCGCCTTCGCTGCCGGCGGGCCGGAGCCCGTCGCCGCGGTCACGCCCTCCGGTCAGGTGCTCCTGCGCTACCGCCACCATCAGGGGCACGACTTCGCCGCGGGCGGCACGACGAACACCGTGCGCCAGCGCACCCGCCTCGGGCTTGCCCTCGACTGCCAGGGCGTCATCATCGCCTTTGCCCAGTTGCAGGACGTGCGCACCTGGGGCGAGGAGGCCGACACGCTGGGCGACTACGACGCCGACGGCCTCGACATCCACCAGGGATACCTCCAGGTGTCCCCTGCGCGCGGCCTGGCGATCCGCGCCGGTCGTCAAGAGATCGCCTACCTCAACCACCGCCTCATCGGGACCGTCGCCTTCCTCGAGCAGGCCCGCTCCTTCGACGCGCTGCGCCTGATGTACGAAAGCCCCGACGCCCCGTTCACCGCCGACCTCTTCTATGCGCGCACCCGCCACGACGCGCCGGACGACTTCACGGGTGCCACCGACGTCGCCGCCGGCTTTGCTCGCTACGCCCTGTCGCCGGCCTTCGCGCCCGCGCTGGTCGCCGTGCTCGACATCGGGGGGCCGGCCGACCGCAGCCGGGTCACCGCGGGCGCGTTGGTCGAGGGGGCGGTCGACTTCGGGCTCGGCTACCACCTCGAGGGCTACTACCAGGTGGGCGGCGGGGCCGGCGATCTGTCCTTCGCCGCCTGGTTCTTCGCGGCCCACCTCCGCTATCGCCTCGCCGACGTGCCGCTCCGGCCCGCCCTGGAGCTCTTCGCCGAGCTCGCCAGCGGCGACGACGATCCCGGCGACGCCGAGGCGCGCTCCTTCGACACCCTCTTCGCCACGAACCACAAGTTTTACGGCGAGATGGACTTCTTTCTGAACCTGCCCGCCAACACCGCCGGCCGGGGCCTGGTGGACCTCGGCGCCCGGCTCCGCCTCGCGCCGGCGGAGCCCGTCTCCGTCGCCGTCACGGCCCACCTCTTGTCGGCCCAGCAGGATCGGGGCGCTGAGGGATCCTATGGCACCGAGATCGACGTCAAGGCGGCGTGGGCGGCGTCGAAGCACCTCACCCTCGACGTCATGTACGGCCTGTTCCTACCCGGCGACGGCCTCACCTTGGGCGGCGACTCCGATCCCGAGCACTTTGTCTACATGACGGCCGACGCGGCCTTCTAGGCGGCCCCCCGCGGCGCACCCGGACGTGCCGAGCGCCTGCCGACGCGCCGACAATCCACCCGCCCGCCGCACGGTCCGTTTGCGTGTCCGGCTCGCGGCGCGCAGTCTCTCAGTTGCGGGGAGCCCACAGGGCAGACGCAGCGGAGGACGCGATGGATTGGGACACCTTCTGGGGCGACGCGTGGCCGTGGGCCTGGCCGAGCCTCGTCGCCATCACCTGGTTGGTACTCAGCTCGCTGGCCTCGCGGCGCATGCTGACGATGCTGGCCAAGCGCGCCGAGACGACCGACAACCCCTACGACGACGAGCTCGTGCCCGCGCTCAAGCGGCCGCTGATGCTCGTCGTGGTCATCGTGACGGTGATGCTGTGGGCGGAGTTCACGCCCCTGCCCGACAGCCTCGCGCACATCCTGGGGGTCGTCACCCAGTCGCTGCTGACGCTGACCATCGTGATGGTCGTGGACGCGGTCCTTCAGACCTGGCTCGTCGTCAAGGCGCGGAGCTCCCGGGTGCTCGCCACCAGCGGCGGCGTGCTGCGGGTCTTCGCCCGGGTCGTCGTCTACATCATCGGCGGGTTGATGGTGCTGGCCTCGATGGGCATCGACATCACGCCCCTCATCGCGTCCCTGGGCGTCGGCTCTTTGGCCATCGGCCTCGCGCTCCAAAAGACGCTCGAAGACTTCATCTCCGGTCTGTTGCTGGCGGCTGACCAGCCCGTCCGCGTCGGCGACTATGTCGACGTCGATAGCCTGTCCGGCACGGTGCTCAGGATCGGCTGGCGCAGCGCCCGCATCGAGACCCGCGACAAGATGCACGTCATCGTCCCCAACTCCGTCCTGGCTCAGTCCAAGGTCGTCAACCGCAGCCGCCCCACCGAGCGGGTCGAGTTCACCGTCGGCGTCGGCGTCGGCTACGAGAGCGACCTCAAGCACGTCGCCGACGTCCTCGCCGAGCTCGCCGACAGGGTCCACAGAGACTCGCCAGACGCCGCCGAGGGCTTCAGCCCCATCGTGCTCGTCGAGCGCTTCGGCGCCTCGAGCATCGACTTCGTCGTCTGGTGCTCCGCTGTGCGGTGGCTGCAGCGGCCGGCGCTGATGAACGCGATGATCCACGCGATCCACGCGCGCTTCCGCGAAGAGGGCATCAACATCCCGTTCCCGATCCGCACCCTGGACCTGCCCCCGAGCTCGCCCCTGCTCAAGCTCGCCGAGCCGGCGCGGCTGGACGACCTGCGCGACGAGGGCGAGGCGCCGTAGCGAGATGCCTACAACTGCGGACTATTTTCACATGCCGGCGGGCGCCAGGCTACGATCAGTCAGGCAATGTCGGGGTCGGCGTCGTGGCACGCTTCTTGCTTTGTCGAGGCTGGACCACGCCGCGCCAAGCGACGAGCGTGAGGAGGTAGGCGATGAGAGGAGCACTCGTTTCGACCGCTGCGCTGGCGCTCTTCGCGGCGGCGTGCGGTGACGGCGCAGACATGGCGCTGGTGGGTCTGAACAGCCCCAGCCCGGTCATTGGCAACATGGACCGACACAGCGCCAGCCTCACGGTGGTAGAGGCAGCGCTCAGCGGCGAGGTCGACGGCGATGTGCTGCGCATCACCCTGCCGCTGGAGCGGCTGAGCAGCGCGGCCGTCCGCGGCGACGCGACGGTGGCAATGATGCGCCTCGATGGGACCGAGATCGCGTCGGCCACCCAAGGCTTCGATCTGCACGAGGCGCGCGGCGAGGTCACCGTCGACCTGCCTGCCGACGCGCTGCCGGACGCCGGCGCGAGTGAGGCCGACGTGGTCGTCCGTTGGTCCATCGACGCTGGGACCCGCGAGGTCACGGGATACAAGAGCCTCCTCTACGTCATGCCCAAGGTGGATCTGCGGGCACGCCTGCCCGACAGGATGCTCGTCGAGGCAGGCGCGCAGGTCCGCGTCTTCGCGGTGGACCCGGTCACCAACCTGCCGAGGTCTGGCGTGCCGGTGCGGCTGGCGCTCTACGCCACCGACGACCAGGGCGAGCCCACCGGCGAGCCCCTCGAGGTCGCCGGCGAGACCGACGAGGACGGCAGCGCCGTCTTGCCGGTGCCGGGCCAACAGGAGGATGGCAGCTACTGGTTCGCCGCCCACGCCGGCGGCAGCTTCGCCATGGCCCTGACCGAGGGTGACGTCGACGTCGAGCGCGCCCACCGCGTGCTGGTGACGACCGACAAGCCCATCTACCATCCTGGCCAGACCATGCACATCCGCGCGCTGGCCCTGCGCCGACCCACCCTGACGGCGGAGGGCGCCCGCCCGTTGACCTTCGAGGTCTACGACGGCAAGGGCAACATGGTCTTTCGCAAGTACGCGGAGACCAATGACTTTGGCGTCGCCGCCGCGGACTTCAAGCTCGCGACCCTGGTCAACATGGGCCACTATCGGATCAAGGCGATGGTCGACGGCACGGCCACGACGAAGACCGTCGAGGTGGGCCGCTACACCCTGCCGAAGTTCAAGGTGAACGTCGAGCTCGACCAGCCCTTCTACCTCATCGGCGACACCATCGGCGGCGTGGTCGACGCGCGGTACTTCTTCGGCAAGCCCGTCAGGGGCAGCGTCTCGGTGAAGGGGACGTCCTTTGACGTCGAGGCCGTCGAGCTCGCGAGCGCCTCGGGCGCTCTCGACGAGGACGGGCGCTTCCACTTCGAGCTGCAGCTGCCCGACTACCTGGTGGGTCAGCCCCTCGAGGGCGGCCACGGCCTCATCGGCGTCACGGCCGAGGTGACCGACGGCGCCGGGAACACCGAGGACAGCGAGCTGCCGGTGGTCGTGGCCAAGTCACCTGTCGACATCGTGGCGGTCCCCGAGTCCGGCGGCGTGGTCCCCGGCCTCGACAACCTCGTCTACCTGTTTGTCACCGACCCGCTCAACCGGCCGCTGGATGCGGCGCTGACGGTGACCGTCGCAGGCGCCGAGGTCGCGGTGGAGAACGTCGGCACCGGCATCGCCCGCTTCGGCGCCACCCCTGAGGACGCCCTGTCCTTCCACGTCGTCGCCGAGACGATCTCCGAGACGGCCGAGGAGCGCTTCGAGCTCACGCCGGGCGCGGCGGATGGCGGGCTGTTGTTGCGCACGGAGCGGTCGCTGTACCGCGTGGGCGAGACCGTGCAGCTGCAGGTCTTCAGCACCGGCGTCGGTGGGCGCGTCTTCATCGACGTGGTCAAGGACGGCCAGACGATGCTCACCGAGAGCCTCGAGGCCGTCGACGGCGTCGCGTCGAAGGCCCTCGACCTCGATCCGGGGCTCGTGGGCGACGTGCTCATCGAGGCCTATCAGGTGACGGCCGACGCCCGGATCCAGCGCGACAAGAAGCTCGTCTTCGTGCAGGACGCGCGTGGCCTCGATGTCACCGTGACCGCGGACAAGGCCACCTACCGCCCGGGCGAGGAGGCCACGCTGACCTTCTCGGTCGCCGACCCCCAGGGCGCGCCGGTCGTGGCGGCGCTGGGCGTGCAGATCGTCGACGAGGCGGTGTTTGCGGTGACCGACAACAAGCCGGGCCTGCTCGAGACGTACTTCCTGGTGCAGGACGCGCTGCAGGAGCCGAGGTATCAGATCGACGGGTTTGACCTGCCGCTGACGCCGGTCGTCACCGGGGACCCGATGGACTCGGTGACTCAGGCCCAGGCCGAGGCGTCGTTCGCGGCGCTGGACACGGAGGCGGCGGCGGGCTTCTCCTCGTCGTGGGATCAGCTCAAGCGCGCTGTCCCCGAGGTGGTGGCGCCGCGGCACGCGGCGGTGCTCGACACCATCAAAGAGACCATCAAGGACCTGGTCAGGGCGGGCTCGCTCACCGAGGACAACGCCGCGGAGGCCCTCGCCGGCCAGTCGGTCTTCTGGGACCCCTGGGGCAACAGGTACCGCTTCACCACCGAGGAGGACTGGCAGGGGATCCGCGCGCGCGTCCGCTCTGATGGGCCGGACGAGACCGCGGACACCTGGGATGACTGGTCGGCCGAGTGGTACATCGTCGACTATGCGATCGATGAAGACTTCCGGCAGGACGCGCAGAATGGGACCGGCGGCGGGATGCCCGAGGACATCGCGCCCAGCGACGGCGGCGAAGAGGGTGGCGGGGTCCGCGTCCGCAAGGACTTCCCGGAGACCCTGTACTACAACCCGGCGCTCATCACCGGCGACGACGGCGAGGCCTCGGTGACCCTGACGATGGCCGACTCGATCACCGAGTGGCGGGTGTCGACCCTGGCCAACACTCAGGCGGGCGCCCTCGGCAGCGGCACCGACGCGGTCGTGGTCTTCCAGGAGTTCTTCGTCGATGTCGCGTTCCCGCCGACCCTGACGCGCAACGACCAGGTCAGCTTTCCGGTCAGCGTCTACAACTACCTCGAGACGGCGCAGTCGGTCACCGTCACCCTGACCGAGGCGCCCTGGTTCGAGCTCCTCGGTCCGGCCCAGGCGACGCTGCAGCTCGCCGCGGGCGAGGTCACCTCGGTGTCCTTCCCGGTGAAGGTCCTCGAGGTCGGCACCCACGCCCTGCGCGTCACGGGGACCGGCACGACGATGAGCGACGCCGTCCAGCGCCTGGTCCAGGTGGTGCCCGACGGCCGCGAGGTGCGTGAGAGCGTCGGCGGCGTCCTCGAGGGGACGGTGACCTGGGAGGTGGCCTATCCCGACACGCTCATCCCGAACAGCCACGACCTGCGGCTCAAGATCTACCCGGGGGTGATGGCTCAGGCCGTCGAGGGCCTCGACAGCATGCTGAGTATGCCGAGCGGCTGCTTCGAGCAGACGACGGCGACCAACTGGCCCAACACCCTGGTGCTCGACTACCTGCGCCAGTCCGGCCAGACCAGCGCCGAGGTGGAGCTGAAGGCCCTCGACTTCCTGCAGCAGGGCTACCAGCGTCTGCTCACCTTCGAGTGCACCGGCGGTGGCTTCGTCTGGTTCGGTGATCCGGCGCCGGCCAACGTGGTGCTGAGCGCCATGGGTGTGCTGGAGCTCAGCGACATGGCCCGCGTCATCGACGTCGACCCCGCGGTCATCGAGCGCACCATCAGCTGGATCGAGAACGCCCAGGGCAGCGACGGCTCTTGGCATACCGACCAGGGCAGCGAGTTCGCGACCGTCCAGTACGACGACGTGAAGACCACAGCCTGGACGACCTGGGCGCTGGCCGAGAGCACCTACGACGGCCCTGCGGTCCATGCGGCCCTCACCTGGCTGACCCCACACGTCACCGACAGCGGCGTTGACAGCTACAGCCTCGCGATGGCCGCCAACGCCTTTGCGAACGCGGAGCCCAGCGGCTCGACCACGCAGGCGGTGCTGAATGCGCTGGCTGATCGGGCCGTGACCGACGAGGACGGCGGTGTCCACTGGGTCTACGAGGGCGAGGGCTATAACTACGGCGGCGGCGAGGTCTCGGGCGTGTCCGCCACCGCCATCGAGGTCACGGCGCTGGCCGTCCAGGCCTTCATCGCCGGCAACGCCCACCTGGACCTGGTCGAGGACGCCATCGCCTGGCTCGCCGGCAACAAGGACAGCCTTGGCAACTGGGGCACCACCCACGCCACCATCCTGACCCTGCGCGCGATGGTGAGATCGCTGCAGAACAAGGTCGAGGAGGGCGAGGGCACGGTGACCGTCAGCGTCGGTGGCGTGGCGGCGCAGACGCTCGCGGTGACCGAAGAGAACCACAACGTGTTCCACCAGCTCGCGCTCGGGGACGCGGTGAGCCTGGCGGACGCCAATGAGGTCGCGGTGACCTACGAGGGCACCGGGCGGCTCATGTACCAGCTCGTGTGGTCCTACTGGCAGCCCGCCGAGGTCCTGGCTCCGGCCCAGAGCGACGTGCTCGACATCGATCTCAGCTGGGACAAGACTCAGCTACATGTGACCGATGTGGCGACGTGCACGGCGACGGTCACGAACCTGACCTCGGCCGGCCTCGACATGGTCATGGTCGACGTCGGCGTCCCGCCGGGCTTCACGGTCCTGACCGACAAGCTCGAGGCGTACAAGGAGTCCGGCGCCATCATGAGGTACGAGCTGCCCGGCCAGCAGGTGACGTTCTACCTCGACGCCATCGCCCCCGAGGCGACGGTCCGGCTCGCCTTCGACGTCCAGGCCAACTACCCCGTCGAGGCCCAGGCGACCGGCTCGTCGGCCTACCTCTACTACGACACCGAGGAGAAGGCGGAGGCCGACCCGGTCGACTTCGAGGTCGACGACTGACGGGCGGGAGCGGGGAGCCGGCGCGCTCCCTTGCCCCGGAGCGCGCTCCCTTGCCCCGGAGCACACGGCCAGGGCCCCACGGTTCGCCCGTAGGGCCCTGCCTGCTAGCGGCGTCGAGGGCGGCGCCGGGTCACATGCACTTGTTGAGGTCGTCGGTGGTCTGCGCGTTCATCAGGCACTCGGCCTGCTCTGCCGTGGCGGGCTTGGAGACGCACTCGCGCTGACACTCCTGGCTGAGGAAGTCGAGCTGCAAGGTGGCCATCTCGCGGGCCATCGTCGCGCCCTCTTCTCCCATCCCTTCGAGGACCTCGTCGCTGCGGGACTCGCGCTCGACCGCGCCTAGGTACAGGCGGGTGACGTTGTCACAGGCCTTGGCGCAGTCCTCTCTCGTCGCTTTGGCGGCGCAACCCCAGCCGCCCCCTCCGAGGGCAACGACGACGACAACAGCGCTGAGGAGCAATCGCATCCAGGTCCTCCTAAGCGGGCGCGGAGCGGCGGCGCGAAGCGGGAGCTATACAACCCGCGGCCCCCCGCTTTGTCAACGGCGTGCGTCGATCGCGTCGATCGCGTCGATCGCGAGGTGAGCGAGCCGGACCGCGGCGACGCGACACGGCGGCCGACCCCCCGCGTCGCGCAGGCACCCGGTGGCGAGACCGCTCGCGATCCGGCGAGGCCTTGGTCAGCGCCGCTGAGATGTAGCAACCGCCTGGGTCCGGACCTTCCCAATCGCGCGGTCGCAGCGCGACCGTCTGTCGCCTTTCGGCCGATCCGCCGACCGGCGGTTTCGACCCGAGCTGTGGCGCGTGGGTATCCCTGTCGGGTTGTCGTCCGGCGGCCACCGCCGGCGCGGGTTACATCCGGTCGCCGCCCGTCGCTGTGCATCGCCACAGGTCCAAGCAAGAACAGGGCTTGGCCGGTTCGGATCGGTCTAGCTGAAGACCGTGTCGGCCGCTTCGAGGCTTTGATGAACGCTCACAAGACTCGCGTGCTGCTCGTGGACGACGAGCCCACCGTCCTGACCTCGCTTGGGCGTTGGCTCAACCACGGTGGTTATGGGGTCCTTACGGCCTCGGACACCAGCGGGGCGATCTCGGTCTTGGAGCAGCACCGGGTGGACGTGGTCCTGTCGGACATCGTCATGCCCGGCGCCGGCGGGATGGCGTTGCTCGACGAGGTCTGCGCCCGCTGGCCGGGGCTCAAGGTCATCCTGATGACGGGTGTGCCGAGCGTCGAGACGGCCAGCGAGGCGGTCCGCCGCGGCGCGTATGACTATCTGGTCAAGCCCATCGATCCGCACCACATCAGCCAGGTCATCAGCCGCGCCGCCGAGCTCAAGGCTCTCGAAGACGACCACCGGCGGCTGGCCGGCGAGAACGCCCGCCAGCGCGCCCAGCTCGCCTATCTGCTCGCGGAGCGCACCGCGGAGGTCGCGGGTGCTCGCGAGGAGCTGGCCGTTGAGAAGGAGCGGCTTGAGCTCGCGCTCGCCGGGACCCGGGCGGGGTTGTGGGATTGGGGTGTCGGCGAGGGCTCGCTGATCGTCAGCCCTCGTGTGCCCGAGATCCTCAGCGTCGACCCCACGAGCCTGAGCATCGCGACGCTGCTTCGCAACAGCGTCGTCCATCCGGACGACCGCGAGGGCGTCATCAATGCGTACCGGGAGCACGCCTCGGGCTTCGCTGACGTCATCGATACGGAGCTGCGCATCCGCGTGCCTAGCGGCTGGCGCTGGATACGGCTTCGCGGTCATGTTGTGCAGCGCGACGAGGACGAGCAGCCTCTGCGCCTGGTGGGCACCATCGTGGACGTGAACGCGCGTCATGCGGCGCAAGACGCGCTCCGCGCCCACATGGAGCGTGCTCTCGTCACGCTCCACTCGATCGCCGACGCGGTCCTGACGACGAACGCCATCGGGGTGGTCGAGCAGCTCAACCCGGTCGCCGAGTCGCTCACGGGCTGGGCGTCGGAGGACGCGCGGGGGCGTCCGCTGGAGCAGATCCTCGACATCGAGTTGTCCGACTTCGACACGGTCGACACTGGCCTGAGCGAGCTCCTCGAGGCGTGTCTGCAGCGTGGCGAGCGCTTCACGACCTCCGACGGTACGCGGCTGACGGCCCGCAATGGTCAGCGTTTCTCGGTCCGCTGCTCGCTGGCGCCGATACGCGGCTCTTCGGGCACGCCTGAGGGTGCGGTCCTTGTCGTGACCGACGTGACCGAGCGGCACGTGCTGTCGCGGCGCCTGCGCTGGGAGGCGACCCACGACCGGGTCACGGGCCTGACGAACCGGTACGCCTTCGAGCACCGTCTCGCGGCGGCGCTGGAGAGGCTCGAGAGCGAGCCTCAGGACCACGAGCTCGTGGTCCTCCACCTCGATCTCGATCAGTTCAAGGTCGTCAATGACTCCGTCGGTCACGCGGCCGGCGACGAGCTGCTGCGCCAGGTAGGCCGCCTGCTCGGGGAGCACGTCCGCACGATCGACACCGTGGCGCGCTTTGGTGGTGACGAGTTCAGCCTGCTCCTCGAGCACTGTGACATCGCGCGCTCCACCGAGATCGCGGCCCGCATCAACGAAGCGATCCGCAGTCATACCTTTGACTGGCAGGGTAAGACCTTCGAGGTCACCGCGAGCATCGGCATCGTGCCGCTCGAGTCGGGCATCGGCGACGTCAACGAGGTCATGTCGCGCGCCGACGTGGCCTGCCACATGGCCAAGGATCTGGGGCGACATCGCTATCACGTCTACCGCCTCGAGGATCAGGCGGTGATGCAGCGTCATGGCGAGATCCGTGTCGCCTCGGAGATCACTGCTGCCCTGCAAGAGAACCGATTCTGCCTGCACGCGCAGCCCATTGTGGCGCTGTGCAGCGCGGACCGCAGCCCGCACTACGAGCTCCTGGTGCGTATGCTGGACCGCGACGGAGGGGTCGTCCCGCCGATCAACTTCATCCCGGCGGCCGAGCGCTTCAACCTGATGGCGGCCTTGGACCGCTGGGTCATCCGCGAGGCCTTCAAGGCGGCGGCGACGCCTGGCAGTCCCCTGCAGGGAGAGACGAAGATCGCCATCAACCTGTCGGGCGACTCGCTGTCGGATCCTGGGCTCCTCGACTACGTCTGTGGGGAGCTCGCCAGCAGCGGGGTCCCCTACGACCGGATCTGCTTCGAGATCACCGAGACCGCCGTCGTCAGCCGGATGCACCACGCCAAGCGCTTCATGCGCACTTTGCGCGCCGAGGGTTGCGAGTTTGCCCTCGACGATTTCGGCACGGGGCTGTCGTCGCTGACCTACCTCAAGGAGCTCCCGGTCGATTACCTCAAGATCGACGGGGCGTTCGTGAAGAACGTCACCCACGATCCCATCGACCATGCCATGATCGCGGCGCTCAACCAGCTGGCGGAGCAGATGGGGATCCTCACGATCGCCGAGTACGTCGAGTCCCAGGAGATCGCCGACCGCCTGCAGACCCTCGGCGTCAACTACGTCCAGGGCTACCACTTCGGGCGTCCCACCCCCATCGACCAGATCGTCGCCAAGCGCCCATAGGCACGAAGCGCTCGGGGCGGGTTGTCGACCATCCCGCGCCCATGCACGATGTCGGCATGCCGTTAGTATCTATCGCGTGCTCTTTAGTAGCGGAGCGGGTCGCCCTTTGCGATGGCAGGCCGGGACGATGAACGTCCTCATCGTCGAGCCTGACCCCGACGTCGCGGCCGCCCTGGTGCGCGAGCTCGGTGGTGAGGCACACGCGGAGGTCACCGCGAGCCTCGCCGAGGCGCGGAAGCACCAGGGCGACAGCGCCCCCGATGTCGTGCTGGCCGCGGCGGAGCTCTTCGAAGGCCCTGACGCCGAGCAGCTCGCTGGCGAAGCGGCCGCGCGACCGCTGGTGTTGATGCTCGACGAGGGGCAGCGACCCAATGAAACAGCGGCCATCCGCCGCGCCGTCGGGCTGATACTCAAGCGCCCAGGGGGGCGCGACAGGTTGGCCCACTCGCTGCGCCAAGCGATCCTCACCTGGCGAGAGCGCGAGGGCAGAGAGCGTGCGGAGGCGGCGCTCCGCGCGAGCGAGGAGCGCCTGCGCGCGACCCTCGAGTCGCTCAGCGACCTCGTCATCGTGCTCGACCTCGATACACGGATCATCGACCTTCACGCCCCCCTCGAGCTCCGCGACCAATACGGTCGGACGGACTACGAGGGGAGCGGGCTCGACGCCATCCTCCCCGAGCAGCTCGCGTCCAGCCTGGAGTCTGCCGTCACGCAGGTCATCGTCGCGGGCGTCCGCCACGAGGTGAGCCTCAGCGCCCTCACCGATGATGGCGAGCAGCACTTTGAAGCCCGGGTGAGCCCGCTGCGCGCCGACCGCGACGTCGTCGGGGCCACGGTGCTCTTGCGCGACGTCACGGCCCAGCACGAGGCGGCCGGCGCCCGCAGCCGCCTCGAGGCTCGCCTGAGTCGGGCTCAGCGCCTCGACACCGTCGGTACGCTCGTCAGCGGCATCGCCCACGACTTCAACAACATCCTGATGCCGATCATGATCGGCGTGGAGATCGTGCGCGACGCGCTGCTCGCCGACAGCCCAGCCCTCGACGAGCTGGAGTCGATCCGTGCGGCCGGGGTCCGCGCTCGCGACCTCATCGCGCGGCTGCTGGCCTTCAGCCGAGACTCGGTGCCGGCCCGGCGCGCGGTCGACCTGGGCGAGGTGATCCGCGAGGCGCTTCAGTTCGTGCGCGCGACCCTCCCCACCACCACCACCCTCGTCGCCCGGCTCCCCGCCGACGCCGTGATGGTCCGCGCGGACTCGACCCAGATGCACCAGGTCGTGATGAACCTATGCGT
>PDWJ01002007.1_pt1 | contig 22894 bp, 27 predicted proteins | sample 1430881 | NCBI WGS metagenome assembly PDWJ01 (sample SAMN01162460, study PRJNA174530) | Oral metagenome, whole genome shotgun sequencing project. | biome: Marine environment; feature: Marine mammal; material: Swab sample of the gingival sulcus; isolation source: swab sample of gingival sulcus... | reverse complement strand
GACATCAAAGGGCAGCAATCTGCAAGTGCTGCCATACGTCTCTATATCCTGTTTTACCCTGGCCGCCTCTTCGTGGGAGCTCTGATAGTTGAGCCAGATATTATACCCCTTTTGTGCCAGATAACGGGCAATAGCTGCGCCAATACCTCTGCTGGCTCCGCTTATAAATATATTTTCATTTTTGAAATCGGACATTTTATTCTATTTACTGTGTATGTTATTGTTTAAATATATTGAGTAAAATCAACGAGTTTGTGCATATCTGAAAAAGTCGTTGAGAAAGGCTTTTCTCCAGCCCTGCAACTGCCTGATGTTGCCGGCGGGACAGCCATTGTCAAGGAGTTTCACCAGTTTCTTCAGTTCTGAACTGTTGCCGATCAGTGAGGGATCGAGCCCCTGCATGGACGATTTCAGCTGAATAAACTCAACCAGTTGTTTCAAGGTTGTCGTATTCTTTTTTGTCAATCGCTGCTCACGGGGAAAGACGGGCTGTTCTTTTTCTGGCACGGCCATCCCTCGTGCAACTGCTGTTATGATTTCATCTCCCCATCTCTCTGCTGCCCGCTTAGAAAGCCCGGCTTGGACCGTAATTTCATCAAGAGAATGTGGTTTCTTTTTCGATATTTCTAGAAGAATACCATCTTTAATAATATGGCCACGAGGCTTGTCTGTTTTTCTTGCCATATGTTCCCGCCATACGCAGAGCTCTCGTAATATTGCAAGAGACTGAGAGCTCATTCCCTTTGCACCACGAATTTTTGTATACCGTGTGTCCTCGGTAATACCGTTGTATGCTTCAGGGGAATTGAAAAGAGAGAGCTCTTCCTGGAGCCATGCCTTTATTTCAGAACCTATTATTCTACTTAACAGGATGACCCGGACAGCCCGAAGATAGCGAACATCATCCATGGCATAAGCAACCTGTTCCGGGGCAAGCGGCCTTTTCAGCCAGTTTGTTCTGGTTTCCGTTTTTGGCAATGAAATATCCAGGAGTTTCTTTACAATGCTACCAAGGGAAAGGGTGGCAGGAAGCCCGGCAAAACCAGCCGCCAGTCTGGTGTCAAAAATATTGATGGGAATGGAATGTGTATGTGCTTGGAGGATGGCCAGATCCTGATTGGCATCATGGAAAATTTTTACAACTCCGGGGTCGTGGAGTAGTTCACCAAGCGGCGATAGATCGCTGATGGTTATGGGGTCAATCAGGTAACACTGTTCATCAGAGAGTGCCAGCTGAATAAGACCCAGTTTAGGTGCATATGTTCTGCTCCAGACGAACTCACTGTCGACGGCGACAGCATCTTTCTGCCGTGCCTGTTCGACGAGCTCTGCAAGCGTCTTCTTTGAAGTAATCATACCGGTGACATGTTCTTGCTCTGTCATTTGCTTCTTTCTGCTGAGATCAAAGTGTGTCCTTGTTATTTACAGTACCCTACAAATACAAGATGTTTAAGAAAATACAAGCAGAAATATTGTTTAGCCATACTGATTAGTTGTTTATGGTATTGTATATGGAAACGATGCTGCGGATAAAAAAGTATCAATAAACAGGTGATATGAAATAAAAAATTTACAGAGATACTGGTCTGGAGCATTGACAGTTTTTATTATAGTCTTTATTCTAGATAATAGTTACAATACAATATATTTGATTCTTTATGCTCTTGGTATAATTTGAAAAAATGAAAAAAAATCTGCTTGAAGCCCTGGGTGACAGGGGAATATATATTGTGAGGGATCTGGGCAGGATGGGGATATTCCTTTTTCGTGCTATTTATGGTGCCAGTAAGAGACCTTTTCGTCTTAGGGAGTGTATCAGGCAAATACATTTTGTGGGGTTTGGCTCTTTGACGGTGATTTTTTTTACAGCTATTTCAACGGGTATGGTACTTGGTCTTCAAGGGTACTATTCTTTAAGCAAGTTTGGTGCTGAGGCAATGCTTGGCTCGGCAGTATCATTAACACTTATCATGGAACTTGGTCCTGTTCTCACCGCGTTGATGGTAGCGGGACGAGCTGGATCTGCCATGTGTGCTGAGCTTGGCATTATGCGAATTTCTGAGCAGATAGATGCCCTTGAATGTATGGCTGTAGATCCTTTCAGGTACCTTATCAGCCCCAAATTTATAGCATCTGTTATCTCTATACCGCTGTTAACTGCTATTTTTGATGTGGTAGGTATCGCCGGGGGCTACCTTGCCGGGGTTAAACTCATGGGGGTAAATCCGGGTAGCTATTCTCAGGGGATGATCTCGGCGGTAACAACCCATGATGTGTGGCTTGGCTTTGTAAAGTCTATCGTCTTTGGCATCCTGGTTGTGTGGATTTGTACAGCCAGAGGATATTTCGTTAGAGAGATCCGCGGGGTGGGTTTTGGAGCAGAGAGCGTTTCCAAAGTGACCACCCAGGCCGTTGTGCTTTCCTCTATTTCGGTGCTGATTTTTGATTATCTGATGACGGCGGTATTATTATGAGTGCTGCAGCTATAGAGTTTAAAAATGTTGTAAAACGTTTTCACGGGCTGAATGGTTTGACACAGACCGTGCTGGATCATGTCTCTTTCAGTATTCCATCAGGAAAAACCACTGTGGTTGCAGGTGGCAGTGGTCAGGGAAAGAGTGTTACCTTGAAATTGGTACTTGGACTGCTCGATGCAGATGAAGGGGAAATTCTCATCAATGGTGAAGATATTGTTGGTATAACCGGAAAGCACCTGGAAAAATTGCGGATGAAGTTTGGTGTTTTATTTCAGGGTGCAGCCCTTTTTGATTCGATGAGTGTGTATGATAACGTTGCACTCCCGCTTCGGGAACGAACAGGGATGACCGAAAACGAAATACGAACGCAGGTTTCTGAAACATTGGAGCAACTTGAACTCCGTGGTCATGAGGAAAAATACCCGGCCCAGCTCAGCGGCGGAATGAAAAAACGGGTAGGGCTTGCACGGGCATTGCAACTGAAACCTGATATTATGCTGTTTGATGAGCCTACAACCGGACTGGATCCTGTTATGAGCCAGGAGATCTATCAATTGTTTGCGACAACACAGCGGCAGGTTGGTTTTACATCTATCATCGTTAGTCATGATATTCCTCGGGTGCTTAATCTTGCTGATCAGGTAATCATCCTTGAAAAGGGAAAGATGGATGTATTTGAGAGTCCTGAAGAGATTCAATGGTCAAAGAAGGATCATATTAAAGAATTTGTAACAACGACAATGGGACATATTTATCAAAGTGGGCTGGTGGAAAAATGAAAAAAGCGAGACTGGAAGTAATTGTTGGAATTTTTATTATTGTTGGTTTTCTGGCCTTGGTGTATCTCGCCTTTAACCTTGGTGAGGTTGCTCTGTTCCAGGGCAGTAAGACATACACGGTAATTGCTGAGTTTGACAATGTTTCGGGTGTTAAAAAAGGAGCCAGTGTTCAGGTTGCTGGCGTTGTAGTTGGTGAGGTGAAGAATATTCGGCTAAACGACGGATATGCCAATCTGGAGATGAAACTGGATAAAACACTTGAAGTGCCGACAGACACCATTGCCTCTGTGAAATCACAGGGAATTATCGGCGATAAATACATTCAGCTAACCCTCGGCGGTGACAGTGAGATATTGGAAGAGGGGGGAATCATAGTGGAGACGGAATCCACAGTGGATATCGAGTCACTGATCAGTAAGTTTGCCTTTGGCAGCGCAAAGTAAAAATGTTTTTTTAAAGCTATGAAAAGGATATTCTTCATATTCCTGCTGGTATTGTTTTTAGCAAGCTCCTGTGCCAAAGTTGATACTGGTAATCACACTTCTCTTTCTGATCGAGGCAGCCAGCAAGAAGAGCAGTTTGACGAGGTTTTCGATGATGACCCCTTTTTGGATGATGATTTTGAGGACTATGTTGACATATATGATCCGCTTGAGCCGTTGAACCGGGTATTCTTTACCTTTAATGACAGGTTATATGTTTATGTGCTTAGCCCTGTTAAACGTGGCTATTCCCATGTCGTTTCACTGGAATTGCGTCAACATTTCGGTAATTTTTTTCACTACCTCGCGACCCCTGTCCGCCTGGTCAATACCTTGCTCCAGGGACGGTTTAAAGATGCCGGTACCGAGCTGTCCCGTTTTGGTATCAATACAACATTAGGGGTGTTTGGTTTCGCAGATGTTGCAGCCAGGGAGTATGAAATCCTGCCCGTTCAGGCTGATTTTGGTCAGACACTGGGCTCATACGGTATGGGAGAAGGTGTATATCTGTATTGGCCAGTCTTGGGTCCATCCAACCTTCGTGATACTGTGGGGATAGTGGGTGATATGATATTAAAGCCACCGTTTTATACAGATATGGGAACCTCTGAGGTGATTATGTATAATTTATTTGAAAGGGTTAATACTCTTTCCATCAGCCCTGATCTCTACGGTGAACTGGTTGAATATTCATTGGATCCGTACAGTGCGGTGAAACAGTCCTTCTATGATTACAGGAGAAACAAAATAAAAAAGACAATTGAGACAAGAAGTTTCGAATGATGTATTTATTATGATGACTTTTTATAGGAAAAAAATATGAAACTACAGATGAATATGAAAGGCTGTTGTCTTTCTCTCTTGACGCTTTGTTTTATGGTTGTGAGTTCTTTTACCGCTTCAGCTGTCCAGTCACCCACTGGACAGCTGAAACCTTCGCTTGACAAGATTGTACAAATTTTACAGGATCCGAACCTGCAAGGGGATACGAATAAGGTCGAACGTCGCACAAAAATCATGAAAAATGTCCATGAAAGATTTGACTTTGCTGAAATGTCAAAACGGATTTTGGGCAAGACCTGGCGGAATATTTCAGAAGAGGAACGTATCCATTTTACCTCTCTGTTTACCAATCTTCTGGAAAACAACTATATCGGAAAGCTCGAGAATTATTCAGGGCAGGCTGTGAAATATACAGGGGAGCGTATTAAGAAAAACCGGGCCATGGTCACAACAGTTGTTGAAAACAAGGGTGCGCAATACCCCGTTGATTATATCCTCGTTTTACAAGGTGAAAAATGGATGGTCTATGATATCAACATTGAAGGTGTGAGTCTTATCAGAAATTACAGAGCGGAATTTTCATCCATACTTCGTAAAGATAAATTTGCTGGCCTTATAAAAATTCTGGAAGAGAAGAGCGCATCATGTAAGTAATGGTATATTTCATGTGCTATTTTTTTATGAGGGAATCATGATAAAACTCGCATTTCTTTCAAATGAGGAGCAGAAAAAGCTCATAGAGTATATGGAGGAAAAACAGGTGAAACAGGGGGAACACCTGTTTGTTCCAGGTGATGAGGCTGATGGTATTTCTTTTATTGTAAACGGACGTTTAGGTGTTTTTGCCAAAACCGGATTTGAAGAGAAGGTTCAGGTTGTTGCCCTGCTGGAGCCTGGGGCAGTTGTAGGGGAAAAGGCCATTATTGCCGGTGATGGTGGTAAAAGAAGCATGACGATTACAGCAATTGAAGATACGCGTCTTCTCTTTCTTTCCCTGGAAACATTCGCCTCTTTGGAAAAGAACGCGCCAGATCTGGCAATGATTTTAGTTAAATCTCTTCTTCGTGCATCGTCACATAGATTGCAGGCTACTTCTGACAGATTGGCGCATGTACTCTAATATTTGTCATTCACTCAAAAATTGATTTTTTATAATGTTTTGTTTTTTTTTCTGGTCATTGAGTGAAAAATTGTTTATTCTCTCCATTTTTGACTTTCCGTATTGAAGTGTTGAAGTCTGTATTATGGAGAAGTCTACATGAAAATATCATTTCATGATATTGCTCAGGGGAGAACGCCGGAAGTCACCATTGAGCAAAATAGTTTTGAGGACCTAGGTTTTACGGTAAAAGAGACTCCATATGTTTCTCTTACTGGTCAAGTCCTTGATACTTTAACAGCACGTGTTACTGGAGAGCTTAGAGCATTTTTTGAGACCTCATGCAGCAGGTGCAATGAATATGTTGAGTATACTGTGGAAACGGATTTTTCTTATCTCATCAGAGTGGGAGTTGATTCCGCCCTGGCTGAGAAAGAAAAAGAAATTTTTGATGATGATGTTACCACTTTATTTGTAGATGAACCTCAGATTGATGTGACTGAGCTTGTACGAGAACAGTTTCTACTATCATTACCTGAGAAAGTAGTATGTAGTGATGATTGTAAAGGACTCTGTCATAGATGTGGCGTATCTCTTAATGATTCATACTGTGATTGTCACACAGTTTTACAGGAGTCACCCTTTGCAGTCTTAAAAAAGCTCAAAAAGCAGTAAGTATTCTGCTTTATTTCTGATTTGGAGGAAAAAATGGCATTACCAAAGAGAAGGCATTCGCACTCAAGAACCCGTAAGAGAAGGTCGCATGATGCCTTGAAGGCACCTGGTATAACAGTATGTGAAGAGTGTGGAGAACCCAAAGAGCCTCATCGTCTTTGCGGCAGTTGTGGTACATACAAGGGCCGTGCTGTTTTTAACCTTGATGCCGATCTCGACTAGGAGCATATTGTGCGAATCGCTCTGGATGCCATGGGGGGCGACTATGGTCCAGAAGAGCTGATTGCCGGAGCTTCACTTGCCGCTGCCCATGCAGGTGTTGAAATAACACTGGTTGGTGATAAGAGGCTTCTTCTTGATCATGTCGATACTCTGGTTACAGAGACAAAAATACGATCTGCAATAGAAGTTGTGCATGCATCGCAGATCGTGGGGATGCATGAATACCCTGTGGATGCAATTCGTAGGAAACCGGACTCATCCATTATGGTGGCCTTTGATCTTGCCCGGCAAAAGAAGGTACAGGGCGTTGTCAGTGCCGGAAATTCTGGAGCAACGCTCGCTGCGGCAATGCGAAAACTTGGCAGGATAAAAAATGTTTTAAGGCCAGGTATTGCCTCAATGTTTCCTACTTTGAAAAAGCCGGTTGTCCTTATGGACATAGGGGCAAACGTAGATTGTAAGCCAATGCATCTCTTTCAGTTTGGTGTATTGGCTTCAGCATTTTCCACCTTGCATGGCATAGAATTTCCGCGTGTGGGAATTTTGTCAATTGGGGAAGAAACTGGAAAAGGAAACAGCCTTGTCAAGGAGACCTATGAACTCCTTGCTGAAAGCTCGTTGAATTTTATTGGCAATGTGGAAGGTAGAGATGTCTACATGGGGGATGTGGATGTCATTGTATGTGATGGTTTCGTTGGAAACAACGTCTTGAAGGTAAGTGAAGGGCTTGCCGAAGCAATCATGCAGATGATGGGCAAAGAGATTGCTAAATCAACCATGGCCAAAATTGGATTTCTGTTAGCAAAACCCGCCTTAAAACGATTTAAAAAACGGGTTGACTATGCTGAATATGGCGGCGCACCACTGCTTGGGATAAATGGTACAGGTATAGTGTGTCATGGTAGTTCCAATGCCAACGCCATAAAAAATGCCATTCTGGAAGCCGTGAAAATGGTTGAAAATGATGTTAACACGAAAATAAAAAACGACCTTGCGATTATAAACTGAGTTCGGTGAACGCATAATGGGCTGTGTTATTTTGGGGACCGGAGCCTGTCTGCCTGAGAGGGTTCTTACAAACCATGATCTTGAAAAGATGGTGGACACAAGTGACGAGTGGATTCGTGCGCGAACAGGTATCGAAACCCGTCACATTAGTGGTCCTGGTGATTACACCTATGTGATAGCTGCAAAGGCGGGACAAAAGGCTCTGGATATGGCTGGATTAGGTGCAGCTGATATAGATGGTATCATTGTTGCGACAGTTTCCTCGCATATGCTTATGCCCTCCTGTGCCTGTTTTGTCCAGGCCGAGCTGGGTGCTGATAAGGCCTTTGCCTATGACCTGAATGCAGCCTGTTCTGGTTTTGTATATGCGCTTCATATGGCAGAAAAATATATCGCTGCAGATGTGAATGCCAAGATGCTTGTAATTGGCGCTGAAACACTCTCCAGCAGAGTTGACTGGCGGGATAGAAACACCTGTATCCTCTTTGGTGATGGTGCTGGTGCTGTAGTTTTAGGTGCTTCCACAAATCCAGACAGGGGTGTGATCTGCTCAAGGCTGTACTCAGATGGAAGGCTCTGGCAGCTTTTGCATATGCACACGGCTGAAAGTTTAAATCCTGACCTGAAGGTGGATGGATGGCCGGGGTGTCATCTGGTCATGGAGGGAAAGGAAGTGTTCAAACATGCAGTAAATGCAATGGAAGATGCCGTTCGGGAACTCTTTGATACAGCCGATGTGAACAGCGATGATCTTGCATTACTCATTCCGCATCAGGCCAATGTACGTATTCTCAATAAACTCATTGATAGACTGGATATCCCTCGGGAAAAAATTGTAATAAATGCACCCCGATATGGTAATACATCTGCTGCATCAATTCCCATAGCGTTAGATGAAGCAAACCGCGGCGGACGGCTGGCATCAGGGGATTTGGTGGCTCTTTGCGCTTTTGGCGGAGGGTTTACCTGGGGAGCATCCCTGTTAAAGTGGTGAATAGGAGATAGTATATGGACTATTTTTTGTCAGAAGAACAAGAGATGATTGTTGATATTGCCAGGCAAATCAGCGATGAACGGATTATTCCTCAACGAGCAGAGCTGGATGAAAACCATGCTTTTCCCAGAGAGATATTGAACGAAATGGCCCAGGCTGATCTTTTCGGAGTACCTATTCCAGAAGAGTATGGTGGTTTCGGCGGGGGATGTTTTGATATTATTCTTGCTGTTGAACAGCTTGGCAGAGGATGTATCGGAGTGGGAACCGCCTATGCTGCCAACTTTCTCGGCACCTATCCTTTAATCTTTTCCGGTTCTGAAGAACAAAAACAAAAATACCTGCCCGAGGTTGCAGCGGGAAGAAAGTTTGCAGCCTTTGGTCTCACTGAAGCAAACGCCGGATCGGATGCCTCAGGTATCAATACTACCGCTGTATTAGATGGTGATGAGTGGGTTATTAACGGTACCAAACAGTGGATCACCAACGGCGGTGAAGCGCAAATATATACTGTCATCGCGATGACAGACAGGAGCAGAGGTGCACGCGGTGCATCCATGTTTATCGTGGAAGCCGGGGATCCTGGATTTACCTTTGGGCCAAAAGAGAAAAAAATGGGTATCAGGGCTTCTTCGACCACCGAGTTGATTTTCAAGGATTGCCGTATCCCGAAAGATCGTATCATCGGCAGACAGGGGAGCGGTTTTATTACTGTAATGAAGACATTGGATGCCTCCAGACCAGGTATTGCAGCCCTTGGTGTCGGTCTTGGCCAGGCGGCACTTGATGAGGCTGCCAGCTATGCCAAACAGCGTGTTCAGTTTGGAAAACCCATTATAGCCTTTCAGGCAATTCAGCATATACTTGCCGATATGGCTACAAATGTCGAGGCTGCACGGGCTCTTACCTATGCTGCTGCAAAGCATATTGATAGAAATCCTAAAAATGTATCCAAGGCCTCAGCCATGTCAAAATTATTTGCAACAGATATGGCAATGAAGGTGACAACAGATGCTGTTCAGGTAATGGGCGGATATGGGTATATGCAGGAATATCCCGTTGAAAAAATGATGCGTGATGCCAAAATCCTGCAAATCTATGAAGGCACCAACCAGATCCAGCGTAATGTCATCGGCCAAGAGCTGAACAAGGAGTATGCCAGGTAGCAGGAGATAATAAATAGAGTCTTCGACAAGTATTCCATGATAGATACGTATCATAGTTCTGTGCGAGACTGCTCGTTTGAGATTTAGACCTTGGAAGTACTATGAAAATTGTAGTTTGTATTAAACAGGTTCCCGATGCCAGAGATGTACGGCTGGATCCTGTTACAAATACCCTTGCCAGGGAAGGGGTGCAGTCAATCATGAACCCCTATGATCAACATGCTCTTGAAGAGGCCGTTCGCATCAAGGAGAAAGTGGGGGGTGAGGTAATTGCGGTTACCATGGGCCCGCCTCAGGCCGAAGATATGCTTAGACAGGCTGTATCCTGCGGTGCTGACAGAGTTGTGCTTGTTTCAGACCGTGCCTTTGCCGGGGCTGACACCTGGGCAACCTCGTATACGCTGGCAAAGGCCATCTCATTTCTTGGTGATGTCGACCTTGTATTATGTGGCAAACAGGCCATTGATGGTGATACCGCTCAGGTGGGGCCAGGACTTGCTGTTCGTCTTCAGATCCCTTATCTTACCTGTATCCAGAAAGTGAGAACTGCAACAGACAGGTCTCTGACCGTTGAGCGTATGATGGATGATGGTTTTGATGTGGTGGAGGTGGATATGCCCTGTCTGCTGACTGTTGTCAAGGATATCAATGAACCACGAGTTCCTTCTTTGAAAGGAAAAATGAAGGCCAAAAAGGCTGAAATATTGACTCTTGGAGCTGCTGATATTGAAGCAGATCCTCATTGTATAGGACTGCCGGGATCACCAACTCAAGTTGTCAGGGTTTTTCCTCCCAAGCCGCGTGGCGAAAAGGCAATTTTTGCAGGAACGCTTGATGAACAGGTTGATCAGCTGGTAGATAGGCTAAAATCCTATCTCTAGGAAAGAAAGGTTTGCAATGCTGAAGATAAATGAAGAATTGTGTATCGGCTGCGGTGCCTGTGAGTATCAATGCGCCTTTGGAGCCATTGAGGTGGTTGATGGTATTGCCCAGGTTGGTGATTCCTGTACACTTTGCGGGGCATGTGTTGAAGAATGTGGCCTGGAAGCACTTTCAATAGATACCAGTGCAGCAAAGGTAAAAACAGATCTTGACAGTTGGTCAGGCGTTCTGGTGTTCTGTGAATTTAGAAATTCCACCCTTGCGTCGGTGGCGCTTGAGCTTTTGGGAGCAGGCAAAAGGCTGGCGGATGTCCGGGATGTGCAGCTCTCTGCTCTCCTGGTAGGGCATGATACCGGTGACTGGGCAGATACACTCATTGGTTATGGTGCTGATATTGTATACAGGATTGACCATGCTGATTTTGCATCTTTTTCAGAAGACCGCTATGAAAAAATTGTAACCAGGGTCATAGCAGAGCGTAGGCCAGAGATAGTGCTTGCCGGAGCAACCGCAATTGGCAGGTCTTTTATCCCGGGGGTTGCCACAAACCTCAATGCCGGTTTGACTGCCGATTGTACGGCACTTGCGATCAGAGAAGAAGATGGTGCCCTTTTACAGACACGTCCGGCTTTTGGCGGAAATATTATGGCGACAATTGAATGTCCCAGGTCACGTCCGCAGATGGCAACTGTGCGTCCCAAGGTGATGAAGGAAAATGAGTTTGACTGCTCGCGAGTTGGTAAAATTATTGATGTTGAACCATTGGCAGAAGAGCTGAAGAGTTGTATTCGCGTGGTGGAAAGTGTTGTGGCAGAGCAGGAAAATGTAAATATCCAGGAATCAGATATCCTTGTATCCGGCGGGAGGGGGCTTGGCGGTCCTGAAGGCTTTGAGACCTTAAAAGAGCTTGCTGAGGTGCTGGATGCTTCTATTTCTGCTACCAGAGCCGTTGTTGATGCCGGCTGGATAACCTATCCCCACCAGGTGGGACAGACAGGAAAGACTGTGGCTCCTAAGCTCTATATTGCCTGCGGCATTTCAGGTGCAATCCAGCACGTTGCTGGTATGCAGTCTGCTGAAACCATTGTGGCAATCAACAGGGATGAGAATGCCCCTATTTTTGATGTGGCTGATTTTGGCATAGTTGGGGATATTAAAGAGGTTGTACCAAAGCTTGTAAAACGATTGGAGGCACGGCAGAAATCATGAGTCTTGAGGGAAAAATCGCACTTGTAACAGGCGGCAGCCGGGGGATTGGCCGAGCTGTTTGTGTCACCCTTGCTGAAAAGGGAGCCAAGGTATATGTAAATTATGTATCCAGACCTGATGCGGCAGAAGAGACCCGGCAGATTATAGCAGAAAACGGAGGATCTGCTTCTATCATACGCTTTGACATTGGCAGTGGTGACGAGGTTCAGGATGCGGTCAAGAATATCATTGAGCGGGAAGGTGCTCTTGATATCCTGGTAAATAACGCAGGGATCACCAGGGATGGTCTTATTGCCAGGATGAAAGAACGTGACTGGGACGAGGTGCTGAACACCAATTTAAAAGGAGCCTTTCTCTGTTCTAAGGCGGTTTCTAAAACCATGATGAAAAAGCGATGGGGACGTATTGTTAATATTACCTCTGTCGTTGGTTTTTCAGGGAATAGCGGACAGGCTAATTATAGCGCTGCCAAGGCTGGTCTCGTTGGTTTGGCAAAGTCGCTGGCCAGAGAGTATGCCTCACGCAATATCACTGTAAACTGTGTGGCTCCGGGATATATCCAGACAGAAATGACAGCGGAACTGAGCGAAAATGTGCGTGCGCAGCTTCTTAAAGAGATCCCACTGCAAAGTCTTGGTGAGGTGGAAGATATAGCTGCTTCAGTGGCCTTTTTGGTTAGTGATGACGCAAGATATATTACAGGCCAGACAATCCATGTGAATGGTGGTATGTATATGTAGATAACGAGATTTGATTTTCTCTTGCTATCTCTATTGTTATTGTATTATTTTATGCGGGATTTTTGCTTTATCCCCTTTATTTTTGTATGTATTTACAATGAGGTGGTAAGAAAGGACGACCTTTTTTACCGATATTTTAAACGATTAGGAGAATAAAAATGGCTATAGATCAAGAAATGGTCGATATCATTGTTGAACAGTTAAGTGTTGAAAAAGAAAAAGTAGTTCCCAACGCATCATTTGTAGATGACCTTGGTGCTGATTCATTGGATCTTGTGGAACTTATTATGGCGATGGAAGAAAGTTTTGATATTGAGATTCCTGATGAGGAAGCTGAAAAGATTGCCACAGTTCAAGATGCAGTTGATTATGTCAACAATCTGAAATAATCTAATGTTTCGTATACAAACAGGATTTTCATTCAACACCAGGTGCGCAAAATCTCCGGGAGATTGTATGAAAACTTTCCTTTAGTTTATTTTAGAAAAGGAGAATTGATGTGAATCGAAGAGTCGTAATCACAGGAGTGGGCCTTGTTACACCCGTTGGCATAGGTGTACAGGAAACGTGGAAAAACATCTGTGGTGGTGTTAACGGGATCGATACAATTACCCGGTTTGATGCCAGTGACTGTCCCGCGCAGATTGCTGCGGAAGTTAAAGAGTTTGACTCTGAGAAATACTTCGAAAAAAAAGAAGCAAAGCATCTGGATCTCTTTGTACAGTATGGCCTTGTTGCAGCACGCGAGGCCATGCAGGACAGTGGCTTTACCGTAACTGAAGAAAACTCCGGTAAATGCGGTGTAATCACTGGCTGTGGAATGGGAGGCTTACCCACCATTCAACATTATCATAAGGTCCTTTTCGATAAGGGACCGAAGCGGGTAACACCGTTTTTTATACCTATGGTAATTGCCAATATGCCATCTGGTCATATTTCTATGCATTTTGGTACTACTGGACCAAATCTTACCTTAACTACTGCGTGTGCCGCCGGTACACACGCGGTTGGCGAAGCCGTAAAGCATATTAGAAGTGGTTTGTGTGATATGGTTATTTCTGGTGGCGCCGAAGCTGTTATCTGTAAAATGGGGGTAGCCGGGTTCAGTGCCATGAAGGCTCTGTCCACCAGAAACGATGAGCCGCACAGGGCTTCCCGTCCCTTTGATAAGGATCGTGATGGATTTATTATGTCCGAAGGCTCTGGGATGCTGATCCTTGAAGAGCTGGAGTCTGCTTTACAACGTGGAGCAAAAATTTACGCTGAGGTGGTTGGCTATGGATTGAGTTCTGATGCATATCACATTGCAGCTCCGCCTGAAGATGGTGCCGGAGCAGTAAAAAGTATGCGCATGGCCTTGAAAGATGCTGGTCTTCAACCGGAAGAGGTGGATTATATCAACGCACATGGCACCTCGACGCCACTCAATGATCGGTGTGAAACAGTCGCCATAAAACAGGTTTTCGGTGACCATGCCTATAACCTTGCGATTAGTTCCACCAAATCAATGGTGGGACATATGCTCGGTGCCGCCGGTGGTATTGAAGCCGTATTTACAGCGCTCAGTATTAAGGATCAGATCGCTCCCCCGACAATTAATCATCAGGAGCCCAGCCCTGAGTGTGATCTGGATTATGTTCCTAATATATCACGTAAAATTAATATTAACGCTGCCCTTTCAAACAGTTTTGGCTTTGGCGGAACAAATGCCGTTATTGTGTTGAAAAAATACAAATAATAAACCAGAATTCCCAAAAAATATCATGAAAATTGCAATAGGCTGTGATCATGGTGGATTTGAACTGAAGGCTGCAATCATTGAAGAGATAAAATCGTTGGGCCATGAAGTGGAGGATTGTGGCTGTTATTCAACAGATTCTGTTGATTATCCGATCTTTGCTGAAGCTGTCTGTGAAAAGGTGAAGACAGGCGTGTGTGGACGCGGTGTTCTCATATGTGGTACAGGGATAGGCATGTCTCTTGCTGCAAATAGACATCGTACTATCCGCGCAGCTCTGTGCCATGATTATTATACAGCCAGGATGAGCAGAGAGCATAATAATGCCAATGTGCTCTGTATTGGAGCACGGGTAACTGGCCTTGCTGTGGCGCTTGATATGATTACAGCTTTTTTTACAACTGAATTTGAAGGGGGAAGACATCAGCGGCGAATCGCTATGTTTAGTGCATGATGTCGTTTTCTTCTTATGGTCTGAAACTGGTATTTTGGATCTTATCGGAGTCCTCTATGTTTCACAAAGAGAGATGGATTGGTAAGATGTAAGTAAAATAAAAGCGGAACTGCTTTCCTGTTTTTATAAAATATACGGGTTGGGGAAATAACATGAATCATTTAAAGACTGTTGATCCGGAAATATACGGCTGTATTCATCAGGAATATGACCGACAGAATAACCAGCTTGAACTTATAGCTTCCGAAAACATTGCCTCTCAAGCGGTGATCGAGGCTCAAGGGTCGGTGTATACCAATAAGTATGCAGAGGGGTATCCTGGCAAACGCTACTATGGCGGCTGCGAATATGCTGATATTGTTGAAACCATGGCCATTGACCGGGCAAAAGAAATATTTGCCGCAGAGTATGTAAATGTTCAGCCGCATTCAGGGTCGCAGGCCAATATGGCTGTTTATTTTGCGACCTTGGATCATGGTGATACGGTTCTGGGAATGGATCTTGCCCACGGCGGCCATCTGACCCACGGTTCCGCCGTGAGTTTTTCAGGAAAAATGTTCAACTTTGTCTCCTATGGTGTAACCAGAGACAGTGAGCAGATAGACATGGAAGAAGTTGAGCGCATTGCTGTTGCCAATCGCCCGAAGATGATTATTGCAGGGGCCAGTGCATATCCGCGTCATATAGATTTTGCCGGATTTCGGCGTATTGCTGACTCTATTGACGCACTTTTCATGGTGGATATGGCCCATATTGCTGGCCTTGTTGCTGGGGGCGTTCATCCATCGCCCGTACCCTATGCTGATTTTGTTACCTCCACTACCCATAAGACTTTGCGAGGGCCACGTGGCGGTCTCATTCTTGCGAAAGAAAAATTTGCAAAGATATTAAATTCTAACATCTTTCCTGGAATCCAGGGTGGTCCTTTAATGCATACCATTGCAGCAAAAGCTGTATGTTTTAAGGAGGCCATGGCAGAAAAATTTAAAGAAGATCAACAGCAAGTTGTGAAGAATGCCAGGGCTCTTGCTGAAAACCTGATAAATTGTGGTTTTCGTCTTGTTTCCGGTGGCACAGATAATCATCTCATGCTTATTGACTTAACGTCAAAAAATATTTCAGGTAAGGATGCAGAGGAACTGTTGGGTAAAGCCGGTATTACTGTTAATAAAAATGCCATTCCGTTTGATACGGCATCACGGTTTGTAACAAGCGGTATTCGTATGGGAACACCTCTTTTGACAACGCGTGGTTTCAGAGAAAAAGAGATGGAAATGGTTGCTGAATATATTGACACTGTAATTGAGAAGCGTGATGATAGAACAATTCAGATTGTGCGAAACAAGGTGCATGATCTGTGTAAACAGTTTCCCATGGAAGATATTGTTGTCAGGCCTTAATCGTCTATAAAAATGAGCTCTCAACCTTGACCAGGAGGTGCTATGAAATGTCCCTATTGTGGCAATCTTGATAATAAAGTTACCGATTCCAGGCTGAATAAGGATTGTACAATTACAAGAAGGAGGCGGTCCTGTCTCTCCTGTAATCAGAGATTCACCACCTATGAGCGACTCGAGGTGATGATGCCCCTGCTGGTGAAAAAAGATGGGAGACGGGAGGCGTGGGACAGACAGAAAATGGTGGTCGGTTTGGTAAAGGCCTGTGAGAAACGTCCTGTGAGCCGTGATCAGATCGATGAGGTTGTTGATGATATCGAGCGCAGACTTCAGGATCTGGGAGCTAAAGAGGTGCTGACCAAGGTGGTGGGGGAATGGATGATGGAGGATCTTGCCCGTCTGGATGAGGTAGCCTATGTCCGTTTTGCTTCAGTATATCGTCAATTCAAGGATGTTGATGAATTTATGGATGAATTGAAAAGCATCCTTGACTCACGCCAGCGGGAACAGAGTTAATGGCGGAGGTAATGGCTGAGAATGAAGATGAGAGGTATATGCTCCTGGCTATTGCCGAGGCATGCAAAGCTCAGGGAAGAACCTCTCCAAATCCCTGTGTCGGAGCTGTAATTGTCAAAGATGGCGAGATTGTTGGTACGGGATATCATAAAAAAGCCGGCACTCCGCATGCGGAAGTGCATGCTCTTCGTGCAGCTGGTAACAGTGCCCGGGGGGCAACCATCTATGTGACCCTTGAACCATGCTGCCATACCGGAAAAACCCCGCCCTGCAGTGAAGCATTGGTCAAGGCGGGTATTGGCCGTGTTGTTATAGGAATGCAAGATCCAAATCCTTTGGTTAACGGAAGAGGGAAAGACTATCTCGAGAATTATGGTATTTTGGTGACCACAGGTGTTTGTGAAGATCTCTGTAATTCCATCAATAAACCCTTTGTGAAATATATCACTACAGGAATGCCCACAGTCACTCTCAAGGCGGCGGTGAGTCTTGACGGACGTCTCTCTTACCAGAGAAGGGTGCCGGGTAAAATTACAGGCCCGCAATCACTAAAAAAGGTACATGAACTGCGTAACCGCTATGATGCTATTTTAGTGGGCAGACACACCGTAACAAGTGATAATCCCAGCTTGACAACACGACTGGTAGAAGGAGGGGGCAGGGATCCTGTACGTGTCATTTTGGATACAAACCTGCATACATCTCAGAACGCAAAGGTTTATCACGTACGCTCCTCAACAGAGACCTTTGTGTTTTGTGGTGAGCACTGCCGGACTAACAAGGTTCAGGCCTTTTCGGCTGCTACTGGTGCCAGGGTATTTCCTGTATCCTGTGGTACGGAAGGATTCATCAATCTGACAGCTGTTTGTAAAATGCTTGCGAAACAGGGGGTGCTAACTGTACTTGTGGAAGGCGGCGGTATGGTTCATACTTCTTTTCTTCGTGCGAAACTGGTGGATAATGTATGCCTTTTTATGGCCCCACTCTTTGCAGGCTCAGCGGGTAGTCCGTTTCTTGAAGGGCTGGAAATTTCGAGTGCAGACAGTGCCATACGTCTTGAAAAACCGATGTATACTCCAATTGGTGAAGATATACTGGTGGAAGGCAGCTTATCTCGAAATTTTCATGAGATTTCCTGAGAGATTTTTTGCCATTTCTTTTGCAACTCCTCAAGGTTGGGAAAGGTAATCCGTAGTGAAACCTCATCACGTTCAAAAGCCTGAGAATGCTCAACTTTACAATTTGAGGGAAGGTTGAGATTGTCTACTTTTTTTGCAAAAGACGCTGCTGCTGCATGCAGCATGGGAAAGTTTTTCTGATAGCAATAGGTGAGTAACTGTTCACATTTCTGGGGTGGATTCATTTCGGGATGATTGACAATTTCAGCGATCTGTGGTGAGCTGAGAAAGGCAATGAATGATATTTCATTTCTCTGAAGTGTTTCAAAGATTTCCTGTAAAAGACGCTTTTGTTTGTTTTGACCCGGAAGTATGGCTGCAAAGAGCTGCATAAGCATTTCCTGGTCATTTTTCTGGAACTTGCAGAGAGTAGTCAGTGCTTTCTCAGATACCAGGCCATGATGAACGGATTTTTTTACTGTATCACTGTACCTGTCTGATTGCAGAAGATACTGTCTCCCTTTTGTAATACGGCCTGGTGGGAGTGATTGGAAAAATTTTTGAATACGCCGTTCATGACCTAAAAGCTTTTCTGTAAGTGCACAAAAATGCGCCTGCTCAAAGAAGCTGAGTTTTCCATCTAGAAATTGATCTTCAAGAAGAAGTGACAAGATACCTTCATCACTGTAGTTGGCTGGCAGTATCCTGCAAAAGCAAGAGTTCTCTTTGAGATACTTTTCAGCAAAATACAGCCGTTTTCTTCCAGAAACAATATCATAGGTGGTCTCTTCTTTTTCCAGAAGTATGGGTGGATGCAGTATTCCAGAAAAGTAAAACGATTTCAGCAGCTCATCGGAGAGAGTATCGCTTTTAAGGTAGGGATGCAGGTTATAGTCACCTGAATCAAAAATTGCTGTCAGGGGTATGGCTTGAACCAGAGATTGCATTGTCTTTGATAAAGAAAAACCATCCTCTCAGGAAAATGAAAGGATGGCACATAGGTTTATCCAGCAGATGAATAGCAAATCAGAAACCAGTGAAAAACCATTTTTAACAGGCTAGTGCTAGAAAAGGTTTATCATCTGCATGTCATAACTTCCAGTAATATAGAACAGGTAGATGGTTATCTATTTATTTTGTCACGTAAAATACCAGATGGTTTGAATGTAACCACTCTTCGTGCATCCAGTGTAAGTTCATCACCGGTTTGTGGATTTCTTCCTCTCCTGGCATTTTTGTCCTTTACATTGAATTTACCGAAGCCGCTTAAAAGTAGATCTGATCCAGAGATAAGTGAGTCTTTTGATATTTTCAAGAATGTTTCAACGGACTGTGTAGCTTGAGCTTTTGTCAGATTTTCATGTTTTTTGTACACTTGTTGAACAAGATCAGCTTTTGTCAGAGTCATAGTTCCCCCTTAATTGAAATTATAATTGTTTACTTTATTTTTCTGTTTGTCATACCACAGAGGCAATTTTGAAAATAGGCAGATACATGGCCACAACGAGCCCGCCAATCATTCCCCCAAGAAAAACCATCATAAAAGGTTCAATCATAGCAGTGAGATTTTCAACAGCCTGATCTACCTCTTCATCGTAAAAATCGGCGATTTTTTCAAGCATGGTATCTAAGGCACCAACAGATTCACCTACGTTAATCATTTGGACAACCATATTGGGGAAGACCCCGGTTTCGGCGAGTGGTTCAGCGATGGGACGACCTTCTGCAATGGCATGTGATACACGAAAGACGGCACGTTCAATGATCTTGTTTCCCGCAGTCTTGGCCACCACCTGTAATGCCTCGAGGATTGGAACACCACTTTGCAGCATGGTGCTCAACGTACGTGTAAATTTTGCGACAGCAACTTTTCGGATTAACGGTCCAAAAACCGGTGCATGCAGCAGCATCTTATCAATGCTGATCCGACCCTTTTCCGTGCCATATATTTTTTTGAATATAAAAATCACAAATATCAGACCAATGATCATAAAAATGATATTGGCTTTTACAAACTCACTCATAGTGATAACAATTTGGGTAGGCACTGGTAAAGTTGAACCAAAACTGGTAAAAAGTTCCGAAAAAACAGGGATAACAAAAATAAGTATTACTGCCAGGATAAGAATAGAGATTGCCAGACAGATGGTGGGGTATGTCATGGCACCTTTAATCCTCTTTTTCAACGCCATGGCTTTCTCCATGAAGATAGCGAGTCGTTGGAGAATCGTGTCCAGAATACCGCCTGTTTCGCCGGCCTCGATCATATTGGTAAAGAGGTTGTCAAATACTTTCGGATGTTTGCGCATGGAGTCTGCGAACGTGGTACCCGCTTCGACATCTCTTTGGATTTCTCGTAATGTCTTTTTCAGTGTGGAATTGTCCTGTTGTGCTGCAAGAATACCCAGACCTTGAACCAGGGGCAGACCGGCATCTATCATTGTGGAAAGTTGTCTGGTGAAAATGACTATATCCTTTCCAGTTACTTTGGGTTGAAATAATGCGATATTTTCGAGAAGATCCTTTGGCTTTTCTTTAACTTTAGGGTCGGTGATCCGCATCCGCTTGACCATGCTGATTGCAGTAGCAAGGTCTGGGGATTCTATTTCACCTTTTCGCTTTTCCCCATAGGAGTTTACTCCCTTCCAAATATAGACAGGCATCGTTGTTCTCCAGCAGAAATCGATTTTTGTAGATCGCTCTAAAAACAAGGCAAGAGCAAAAAATACATATAATTCTATATCAGCTGGTGGAAGAAAACAAGAAAAGCAATTGCGATTTCATGTTCTTTCCATCCGACTGATAAGGAAACTGTTGCATGGGCCTTTCATCAGAAACTATTTTTCCCCTGATACGTAACTCTTTCATAACATGCCTAGCGTTCCACTGGTGATACATCTGTCTGGCGGGCTGGGCGAGAAAGACTCTCTGTTTCACCGATGAAAAGATTATAATGCTTAATAAAAATAAGTATATAATATATCTTCAATCATATAAAGATATCTCGCTTTTTTTATAATGTAAATGCAAAAAATCTTTAATTTTGGGTTTGGAAGGAAGAAAATAGTAAAAAAATAAAAAAATTCGCCCATTATTAAATATAGAAATGATGAAAATAATGCAGATAAAGTGTGTTACATCCAGCGATAAGTGAAACTGTAAAAATCGCTGAATCTCTTGATAGACCGGGGCTTCAGGAAAAATGGGTGAATTTCTGCAAAAAAATATTCTTGTTGTTTTTCAAAATATTTGGTAATATATTATATTTTACTTAATTTTTATAAGGGTTGCCTGTTTGGAGTGCACGAGTTCTGGTATGAACCATGCGCCAGATATCTATGAATTATGAAAGTACTGCTCTGAAGATAATATAATCAGGGCGGAATAGATGATACTGCCAGGAGGATGTTATGCAGAGTGGATGTACGGTAAATTACAGCGATGGAAAATTCCAGCCAATTATCGAAGATTGTCATGGGTGTGAACGTGTGGTAGATGAAAGCGGCAGCCAGTACTGCCAGGCTTACATGAGCCCGCAGGCAAAATGGAAATTGGGGATTTGTAATTTTGCAACACATAAAAAGCCTGAGATTGAACAGGTTAAGGTTCGCATCAATCCGCTCAAAGCTGCAAAAAGAGCTTCCAAGGCAAAATAGATTTTTCTCGCATTAGGAAAAAGCCTGTTTTCCTTTCCTGGAAAGCAGGTTTTTCGGTTTTACATATCAAGTCGAATATTGTTTTTACGCTTTTTGAAGGTATCTCGCGTAACATGTATTCATTTTATTCTTATACTGTGTTGCCTCATTTTTTTGATTAGAGTTAAAATGATATTTGTCGGTGATGATATTATGAACACCAAGTCGTATACGAACAATAATTCTTGAAAAATCAGTAAGGATGAAATAACCTGTTAGAGGAAGGTGGCAGTATACGTATGAGGTTTTATTTTTTTTAAATATGTTGCCATCCTCCACCTGACTAAATGAGTGGTGATGCAGGAAATGTAGTCAAGTTGCAAGCTGGATTTGGTTTGGAAACTTACCGTATGCCGTTATATTGTATGACCAAGGACTACGTTAAAAACAAAAGGGACTAAGATGGAAGACGAGAAGAAGAATATTTTACTGGAAAAACATAAAGATATTGCCCGAATTGACCAGGAATCCAAGAGAACGCATGGTTGGTATGTTCGAGTACGGTTTCTGGGGAAGACACATTCCAAGTTTTTTTCTGACAAAAAGTGTGGGGGGCGTTATTCAAGCTTGCTTTCTGCTATTTCATGGCGAGATAAGACTGAGAAAAAACTTGGTAAAATACGTACAAATAAGCATATGGTTACTGTTAGTAACTCGGGGACCGGTGTTGTTGGGGTTCGTTTAAACGAAAAGTTGAATCGTTATGAGGTGAGCTGGGTTACTGAAAGTGGGAAGCAGGGCAAGACCTCTGTCTCCATTACCAAACACGGTAAGAAAAATGCCTTCAACAAGGCATGTTCTATTCGTAAACAAAAAGAATTTGAGAGATTGGGATACACATCTTAAACAAGATTACCTGCTGTATATGATAGGATTTGGTGGACCCCATTCAGGTCTTTAATCTGCTGAAAATAGCTGGGGAATTACATAACTTCTTGACAAGATAGTGTAATGAGGGTTAAATGGAAGGTTCGTTAGTCAATATAAGTAGAGCATTCGAAAGAATAATGCAAAAGAGGTTGAGCGCATGTATGCAATAGTCCGAACCGGTGGCAAACAATATCAGGTTAGCCAGGGGGATAAAATTAGAGTTGAGAAGTTAGGTGGTAATGTAGGTGACACTGTTGAACTGGAAGACATCCTCATGGTTGTTGATGAGGAAAACATCAATATTGGTACGCCGGTAGTGGAGAACGCTAAAGTTACTGCTAAAATCGTTGAGCAGGATAGGGGGAAGAAAATAACTGTCTTTAAAAAGAAAAGACGAAAAGGATATCGCCTCAAGAGAGGACATAGACAACCTTATACTGCAATCAGCATTCAGGAAATCACCGTATAGATAGTCTTTTTAGAGATAATTCAATTTCTTGAAAGATGTAAGGAGAAAAGATGGCACATAAAAAAGCAGGTGGTAGTTCACGAAACGGTCGGGATAGTAAAGGCCAGCGTCGCGGAGTCAA
>PDWJ01002005.1_pt1 | contig 22899 bp, 17 predicted proteins | sample 1430881 | NCBI WGS metagenome assembly PDWJ01 (sample SAMN01162460, study PRJNA174530) | Oral metagenome, whole genome shotgun sequencing project. | biome: Marine environment; feature: Marine mammal; material: Swab sample of the gingival sulcus; isolation source: swab sample of gingival sulcus... | reverse complement strand
TCCGGGCTACGCCCTCCGCTCCGTTGCGGCCGAAGAAAGAGGCAGGAAATCCACCTTAAACAGAGAGGTTTTCTCTCTTGACAACCCAGGCCACCTCAGCCGGCTCCTGAAAAGGGGCCGGCCGTCTGGAATGTGCGTCAGTTATGGCGCACGATGCCAATGACCGCCACTGGACAGCCATTGAACCAACGCAGCCTGTGATTTGATTCCGGCGGTACCCTGCGGCAGTGGGAGAACAACCTATCATGTAAACATATTGTGTCCCGACAATAGTCGGAGAACAGCCTGTCATGTAAACATATTGTGTCCTGACGATAGTCGGCGAACAGCTTTTCACTTTACCATCTGATTGGATTCCGGTAATAAGTTGATCTGGGGTTTTCGAAGCTGCATATAGAGAGAATCGCTTAGACACAGATGAGAGAGTATATTCTTCTGTCAATTAACCTATGAATGCATTGATCTCTTGAAAATTATGTACCTCATCAGTAGAAATCCTTCTTCGAGACTTTCTTTGCCCGGGGTTTGGCTGGTCTGGATAATAACAAAATAAGCTCTATCTGCATTCTTCTGCTGTTTTGCAAAGCCCATCACTTGACGGAATTCATTCAACTCTCTGCCCAAGCTCAGTTTAAGCTACTGTTCAGGCCTGCAGGAAAACAGGCTTTCAGGCCCCTGAGCAAAAAGGGCACCTCCGTATATCGGAAGCGCCCTTTCAAAGGTACTGTGCTTTTACTGCTTTGCTGCTTCCATAAGAAGTTTTGCTATCTCAGGCCTTGTGAACTCAGGAGGAGGAAGCTGCCCGTCCTTGAGCATTGCCCGAACCTTTTTACCTGAGAGGAAAACCCTCTGGTCGGAACCGTGAGGGCAGGTTCTTGCAGTTGCCATGCCGTTGCAGGCATTGCAATAGAAAGCGTGCTCAAACTTGAGAGGGATAATCCCTATTTCCTCAGGAGTAAAGTTCTCAAATATTTCCTGTGCGTCATAGGTTCCGTAGTAGTCTCCTACCCCTGCATGATCCCTTCCTACGATGAAGTGGGTACAGCCGTAGTTCTTCCTTACTATAGCGTGGAAGATAGCCTCTCTGGGGCCTGCGTAGCGCATGGCAGCAGGAAAAACGCTGAGGGTTGTACGATCACCGGGATAGTAGAGATCGAGAATGGTCTCATAGCACTGCATTCTCACATCAGCAGGAATGTCATCGGCTTTGGTGGCTCCTACAAGAGGATGAACAAGAAGACCGTCCACCATCTCAAGGGAGACCTTCTGAAGGTACTCGTGGGCCCTGTGAATAGGGTTTCTCGTCTGAAAGGCCACCACACTCTTCCAGCCCTTTTCTCTGAACAATGCCCTTGTTTCCTCTGGAACGAGCCTGTGATCCCTGAATGGCTCTTCATCCCTTGTGTCCACTGCCTGAATTTTTCCGCCTATGTAAGTTCCGGAAATTGATTTAAGGTACTGCACACCTGGATGAGCCTCATCGTCGGTGAGAAGGGTCTTTCTGGCTTCCTCCATCAGGTCAGCAGTAAAGATGCTCTCAACTGTCATGGTTCCCCGCAGTGCACCGTTCCATGCAAGGGCAACAGAGTCCCCGGTTTTAACCTCAGGGTCGCCATCTTTCATGGCAAATACCACAGGAAGGCTCCAGACTGTTCCAGAGGCAAGCCTCATTTTCTCAAGAACAGATTTGTAGTCTTCTTCCACCATGAAACCCTCAAGGGGGCTCATGGCTCCGCAGCCTATCATTTCCAGGTCGTTCTTTTCCCTCTCATTGAGAGTGAGTTTTACTGCATCTGACGGTATCTGATTTGCTTCTATCATTCTGTTGATAAGCTTACCGCCATGGGGCTCAATCATCGTTTCCTCCATTACTGGGTTCTGTTCTGTTATCTGAAAAACTGCCTGTTACAGGCTGATATCTTGTGCCTGAGAGAGATCTGGTTGAAATACCCTGCTCCAGAAGATCCTGAAGTAGTGCCTCAAGAGGAACCAGATGCCAGTCTTCGTAATATCTGGATGACACCCTTGAAGCAGTATCAATTACAAGAACAGCAGGAAGAGCACTGACACTGAAGCAGTTCATTGCCTCCCACTCAGGGTCTGCCAATACCGGAAATTCAATCTGCCACTGTTCAACAAGAGAATCAGTTGCCGCAGGAGAGTTCCCCACTGATACAATTACACAGGCTATCGGCTGATCTGAGAAGGTACTGTCCAGATCACACAGACGGTTCAGGTCCTCCAGGTCCGACAGTGTGTTGAAATCGTTGAAGAGTATGACAATAACATGCCCCTTGAGCTCCATAAACAAACTTATCGGCTCTGCTGTATTGAACCAGACTCCATCTGGAAAGTCACTGGCAATCTCCATTCGGCCTGCAGGGGGCCGTTCAGGACTCTGTTTGAAGAGCAGCCCTGCCACAATGGTAAAAATTATCACACCGATGCCGAAAAAGATTGCGGCTCTGAGCTGCTTTCTCTTGTACTCGGAGTCTTTCAGATCACGGGCATACTGCTTAAACAAGCTTTCCTCCGTCTTTATTCCAAAAGAGGTTCAGGAGGAGGGGTAAGAGTTGTAAGGTCAAGGAGCCATCTCCCGCTGTGGAGCCTCGCAGGAATTATCTGATCCCCTTCAGAGGTGGCAATCCTTACAAGCACAGTGAGAGAATCCACTGTCTCCACTTCCCTCACTGCGCAGGACAGTTCTGAAGCCTCAGAAGAAGACTGCACCATACGGGTAAAGAGAAGCTCACCGGTAAGTTCAGCAAACTCTTCTTCAGTTACAGGAACAGAAAGAGACTGAAGATACCCTGAACACTCGGTGTAACCGAACCTCTGCATCACAACAGCTGTGGAATCCCAGGCTGCCTGAGTTTCAGGAGTCATCAGCTCCCAGGCCTCTGTCCATGAAGAATCTGCAAGAGCAATGGTGAACGCCTTGATCGAGTCGGATGCAGGATGGTTCCCGCATCCGGCCAGAAGAATCATAGACGCTGCAACTGCTGCCACAGAGATTCTAAAGAACATGAACCACCAGACCGCTTCTGAGTTTTGGCTCGAACCAGGTAGACTTAGGAGGCATCACATTACCGCTGTCGGCAACTGCCATGAGCTGTTCCACTGAGGTGGGATGCATTGAGAATGCCACTGTGTAATCCCCTGAATCAACCAGCTTCTCAAGCTCACCGGTTCCTCTGATGCCGCCTACAAACTTGATGTGGGAAGCGGTTCTGGGATTTTCAATGCCGAGAACAGGACGAAGAAGGTTTTCCTGAAGGATACTGGCGTCAAGGCTCTTTACAGGATCATCTGCAGGAAAAGAACCGGCTGCAGGCTTGATGGTGTACCAGTCACCTGCAAGGTACATGCTGAATTCCAGGCTGGATGCAGGCTCCTTTACTCCTGTTTTCTCAACGGTAAATAAACCTGAGATCTCACTGATGAACTGCTCAGGGGTTCTGCCCTTGAGATCCTGAACAGCCCTGTTGTAGGCAAGAATCTTCATCTGGGTCTCAGGGAAGATTACGGCCAGGAAGAAGTTGTACTCTTCCCTGCCTGTATGCCCCTGGTTTTTCTCTTTTCTTCTGGCTGCGATTATTGCGCCGGAAGCACTGCGGTGGTGACCATCGGCAACATAGAGGAATGGAATGTTACGGAAACTGCTCTCTATGCTGCTGATGTCAGCATCGTTATTGATAACCCAGAATGTGTGCTGAATACCGTCTTCAGCGGTGAAATCATACTCAGGCGCTCCTGCGCAGATTTTCTTCTGAAGTGCGTCTATACCACTGTCATCGGGATAGGTGAGGAATACAGGGCCGCACTGGGCATTCTGAGTCTCAATGTGGCGAATGCGGTCCTCTTCCTTTTCCTTCCTTGTGAACTCATGCTTTTTGATAACATCGTTATCGTAGTCTTCTGCTGAAACACAGGCAACAAGCCCTGTCTGTGTGTGGTCACCCATTATCTGACGGTAAAAGTAAAATGAAGGCTTTTCATCCTGTTTCATCAGGCCGTCTTCCATGAGCCTTCTCAGATTCCTTGCGCCCTGCTGGTACACAGCTTCACTGTAAAGATCCACATCAGGGCTGAGGTCAACTTCAGGTTTTACGACCCTGAGAAAGCTGAGAGGATTATCCTTGACCATATCTCTGGCTTCGCTGGAATCCAGAACATCGTAAGGGGGAGAAGCTATCTTTTCCGCGAACTCTTTACCGGGCCTGAGGCCTCTGAAGGGTCTGACTATTGACATTTCTTTCCTCCGGTAGCAGTAAGTCTTGTTAATTCCGCATTGACCATCTCCACAGCAAGGGAGATGAAATCGGTTTCCGGTTTCCATCCCAGAATCTTTCCGGCCTTTGAAGCGTCTCCGCAAAGGGCATCAACTTCAGTGGGCCTCATGAATCCAGTATCTGTTTTCACATAGTTTTTCCAGTTGAGATCAAGATGACCGAAGACTACCTCAAGAAACTCTCTTACAGAGTGCATCTCGCCTGTAGCAACAACATAGTCATCCGGTTCAGGCTGCTGCAGCATAAGGTACATGGCCTTTACATAATCCCTGGCGTGCCCCCAGTCCCGTTTGGCATCCAGATTTCCCAGAGTAAGGCTGTCACTGAGTCCCAGTTTTATTCGGGCAGCTCCAATTGCAATCTTTCTGGTAACGAAATTCTCACCTCTTCTGGGGGATTCATGGTTGAAGAGAATACCGCTTGAAGCGTGCATATTGTAGCCCTCACGGTAATTAACCACCATCCAGTGGGCACAGAGCTTTGAAGCTGCATAGGGGCTTCTTGGACAGAAAGGAGTCTTCTCGCTCTGAGGAGGAGGGCTGGAGCCGAAAAGCTCGCTTGTTGAGGCCTGGTAGAATCTGGTTGTTCCTGCCATTCCAGTCTCTCTCAGGGCATCAAGCAGCCTCACTACTCCAATGGCATCCACATCGCATGTGTACTCAGGCATGCCGAATGAGATACCTACATGGCTCTGAGCAGCAAGATTATACACTTCATCCGGTTCAGTCTTTTCAATTATTCTGTTCAGGCAGCTGGAATCAGTCATGTCGCCATAGTGGAGAAACAGCCTGTTGTTGTAAACAGAACTGTCCTGAATCAGATGTTCAATCCGGTTACGGTTAAAACTGCTTGCCCTGCGAACAATTCCATGTACCGTATATCCTTTTTCAAGAAGGAATTCAGTAAGGTAAGACCCATCCTGACCGGTAATTCCGGTTATCAGCGCTCTCTTCAATGCAATGTCCTTTCCCGCCGGGGGTAAAGCAGTCACTAAGATACTACTGCCGGTCTTTTTTGACAAAATCCCCTGAAAACAACTTTTTCAGAACCTTGCGCTCACTGTGATAACGGGGATCAAGGATGTTGGTTCCTGTATTCCTCAGATACTTTCGCCACTGTTTCATTGAGTGTCCTGCTTCTGAACAGAGCATGGCTCCTTCAAAGAGAATCCGCCATCTCCACTCACCCTCTCCTGCTGACCAGCTGTTCAGAATTCCTGTAAGAATCTTTGGAGTTTCACCGTTGTGAACCCTTTCAAGAAGAGCAAGCTCCTTCCAGGGAGAAGCTGTTTCTGATGAAACAGTTTTGACCAATTCACCTGAACGCCTTGCAGCCCTTTCTCGAAGAACCGGAGTGGAGGCAAGGGCCATACACTTTTCCGCATCCTTCCTGGCTTCCGCCATGATGTAAAGAGGACCCTGCTCCAGAGACCGTGCTTTGGCCTGTCTCCCTGACGAAAGACACCTGTCCCGTGCAATTGTAAACTGTTTTTCAGCAAGTCTCCATTTTCCGGTTCTTGCCAGTATATCAGCATAAAAGGCAGCGCCGCTGCCATCTCCTGAACCTGATTCAGCAAGTACACCGGCAACAGAAACCGCCTGGTCAAACTGCCTCAGTTCAATGAGCAGTGAAGCCTCAAGTCGCCTTAAGGAGCAGATTTTCACCTGATCGGTCTCTTCTTTCAACCTGTTTCTGGTAATCAGCAGTTGACGACCGGCGTTTCTCTTCTTATTAGGAGCCATTGTTGGTGAAAGGAGTTCCATTTCCAATGAGTGAAGTACTGGACAAAATTACAGGTGACTCAACTTCCGGGGCTACCGGAATATACATAAAAGTACTCAATCACATTGTACTCGGCTTTCTCAAGGGCGCTGATCTGCCGGATCTGCTCAGGGAAAAGGCCGGAGACATGGCTTCTCTCTGTTATCTGGCCCGAAGGCTGGAAAAAGAACCTCTTTTCAAGCAGAAAGAAGTGGCAAAGGAGCTGCAGAAACGCATCCGTACAGAATCTTCCGCTGCAGGCATTCAGCTTTACAAAGCACTTGCCAACTCAAAAAACCATATTCTCTGCCACTCCAACAGCGGCAGCGTAATGAGAGCCCTTGAACACCGCAAGAACAGAATTGAACTTATCTACCAGACAAAATCTGCACCAGGTGAAGAGGGTAAAGCAGCAGCAAAACTTCTGAAGAGCAACGGTTTCACAGTTAAGCTCATTGCAGATTCAAGAACAGGCAATGCAATCAAGGAAAATGCTGTTCCTGTTCTGGGAGCTGACTGCATAACAGAATCCTACTTCGTCAACAAGGTAGGCACTGCAAAAATTGTAGAGCAGGCCCTTAAAGCAAAAATTACTCCTGTGGTGGTTGCCGGCACAGAAAAGCTTTCAAGTGAAAAGGCATACGGCGACAGGCCATTCAGCGAGCTTTTCGAAAGGATTCCCCTGAACAAGGTTCGGCTTGTTGTAGGGGATCACACATACCGCATGTCCCGTGACAAAAAACGCTTTTACAAAGCTCTGGAAGACGGAGACTGATAAAAGTTGAAACTCAGGGCGGTCTACCTGGGTCACTGGAGATCACTTGAAAAAAAATGGCTTGAAGAATCAGGGCATTTCTCCGCCGATGAAAACACAGCAGTTGTAACAGCTGGTCAGCAGCAGTCTGAAAGGCTGGCAAGTCTTCTGCCTGGGACCACCGCAGGCATTCGCTTCTTTCCGGGAATACCCAAGTTTGCGGAAGCTGTATCCAACAGCATATCTGTTTCAGCGGTACCGGAACCTTCAGCCGTTGCACTTGCATTCCTCGCAGGTTACAGCGCGGTATCTGCCCCTTCTGCAGCAGGATTCTTTGAAAAACTGCTGGACAACGGCATCAACGCCGAACAATTTCATCTCAGTGCAATGAGCATCAAACCTCTGGACAATGAAGTAACCAGAACGGCAAACCTCTTCCTTCAGTATGAGAAACTCAGGAATACCGACTTCCCCTGCACACCTGATTCTGTTGTGAGAAAGGGGCCTTATGATTCACACAGATACAGAACTGTGGTTTTCTACGGATTCTATGATCTGAATCCAGGGCAGCGAAGGTTTATCAAACGGCTGTGTGCAGTGACTGATCTGATATGGTTTTCACCTGTTCACCGTTCAAGCCAATGGAGCAGTTCTTTTAAAAGAACTCTGGACTTCCTTGAAAAACTACCAGGCAGTGAAAATCGATTCTCAAGAACCGATTTGAACATCAGCCTTTCAGAAAAAGCCCAGTTTGCAGAAAACATGCTGCTGAGAAAGGCTCTTGTAAGGAACAACTCGGTGCATCTGATCACATGCGGCAGCGGAACAGCATTCACCTCTGCTGTGGTCCGCCAGATAGAAGGTCTTTCACTGGAGGAGACTGCTGTGGTAGCCTCCGGCGAGGAAGCGGAAAAGATAAAAGCAGAACTGTACTCCCGAAGTATTCCATGCTCTGCAGACCTGATGTTTAAAGCTTGCCATCTCCCTTGCGGAGCATTTGTAAAAAAACTTGTCGCTCTGGGCGACACCAGCTTTCACAATACTGAAATAAAGAAGCTTCTTTCCTATGGAATGATAACTGCTGAAGGAGCTCCAGGGCCTTCAGAGTATGCTGCAAGGGTTGTGGAAACAGGAGGCAGATTCGGTATAGAAGGCCTCAGAGCAACAGGTTTCTCCTTTGCAGGGTATATAGCAGACTTTTTTACAAAACTTCCTGAGACAGATGATCCAAAGGGATATCTCAGGCTTCTGACAGAGACCCTCAGAACACTGTGCCCTGACTCTCTTCCGGAATACATTTTCGACCAGATTTTGAAGGAAGATTTGTTTTCCGTTAAAGAGAAAGTTGTTTATCCTGTGTTCCGTCAAATGCTGGACATGGCCCTGGAGCAACCAGTAAAAGCAGCTGAGAAAAACAGAAACGGCATACGCATTGTCTCTCCGGAACAGATAAGAGGCTGCAGCTACAGAACGGTAATACTAACCGGGCTGGAAGAAGGCAGGTTTCCTGGAAAAACGGCAAATGATCCCAGGCTCCCTGTCAGAATGAAAAATCTTCTGCAGCTCTCTTCACCTGACAACAGAGAGCAGGAGGATGCCTTCCTTCTCAGACAGGTATTTGAATCTGCGCAAGAGAAGCTGATCATTCTTCTCAAAACCGTTGACGAGAAGGGCAATGCTGTTTCCCCCTCTCATTTCATAGCTCCTCTCACTGCAGAAAGCAGCAGGGAAGTTTACAGCCTTGTTACAAGAGAAGACAACACAGTTCTTCCTTCAGAGACACTCATCTTCCCTGAAGACCCGCCTTTTCTCAGTTCTTCCCTTGCCTCTCTGAAAGAGCACATTTCATATGACCCTGAAAATCCCCGCAGGGACCAGAAGCACTCCGGAGTAATCGGCCCAGGATTCTATGATCCACAGGTTATAAGTGCCACCACCCTTGAGAACTACCACCGCAACAGGTTCAGTTTTATGGAAAAGAAGCTTTGGAAGGTACAGGAACCGGAGAGTTTTCCGGTGCGGTCAGAGCCGGACAGTCTAAACAGAGGCAGCATGATTCACAACTGTGTAGAAACAGTTCTTGCAACTGGAAGGGCTCCTGCTGATGTGGTTGCAGAGCTTTCCAGGTCTCTTGAAATAATGCTTGGCTCCAGTGCCCTTGCAGACATATGGCGAGCCAGCACAGTGAAGGGTATAGAGGCGCTTCAGAAGGAGCTGGATGAGAGAAAACTCTGCTACAGAGATTCAGAGATAAGCCTCAGAGGAACAATTGCCGGTTATGCTGCAGCGGGCAGAATCGACCTTATCTTTACAACTGAAGCAGGAAGCCTGGTGCTTGCCGACCTGAAAACAGGCAGGGAACCTTCATGGAGAACGCTGAATCCGGTAAAACTGAAACTGTTTCAGCTGCCTTTCTACTATGAGCTGGCAAAACAGAACCTTGATATTCCTGTAACCGAGTGTCTCTATATCTACCTTCAGAGCAGCGGAAACCCTGCATTCAGGGAAATCGCCGCAGAACGACTTGAAGAACAGCAAAACGACTTTCATCAGCTGGTAACAGACACTGTGAAAGCCATGAAAAACGGAATGTTTCCCATGGAGAAGCTGTGAGCAGGCAGATTCCCGATCTTGCAGTCAGAAAGAGGATAGCTGCTGAAACCGAAAACAGTGTGGTGGTTGAGGCAAGTGCGGGAACAGGAAAGACCACCCTTCTTACAGACAGAGTCTGCAGTATAGCTAACAGCGGAATACCTCTGGAACGGCTTGCAGTTGTTACTTTTACAGAAGCCGCTGCTGCAGAACTTAGAATACGGATAAGGGAAAACCTGCTGCCGGAAGCACGAAAGAGGCTGGAGCAGGCCTGGATACACACTATTCACAGTTTTGCCTCAAGAATACTTCGTGAGTACTATCATCTTTGCGGAACCCTGCCTGAGTTCTCCAATGAGGCCAGCCACTTCAGCAACTCGGAGATGGAGGCAGCATGGGACCTGTTTCTGGCATGCCAGGAGAAGTCGGCAATGGAACCCTGCGCAGAAGCTCTCAGATCACCAGGGTCATCTGCTCTGCTTAAAATAGCTTCTCGAATCGAACGGGAAAGGTGGCTTGAGTCACCGAAAATACTGGGAGACCCTGCAGAAGCTCTGAAACAGCTCAGATCAGACTGGATTGCAAGGCTGGAAGACCTTACTGAACTATGCACAAACAAATCCGACAAGAAACTTGTTTCCATAGAGAAGACTCTGAAATGCTTGAAAACCAGCGAGGACAGCATTCCTCTCACCAACCGGGGAGGCTCAGGCAGAAACTGGGGCGGCGACGAAACCTTTAACCATGTAAAAGAGAGAATTGCTGAAATCATCAGGGAAAACAGGGAGCTGCCGCCGGCCTACCGGGCTATGGAACTGCTTCAGCCTGCTCTGGTGAATCTGGTATTTCCTTTCGTTAACATGATTCGCACAAGATGGGACAGTGATCCTTCCAGACTGGCCTTCGACGATCTTCTCTATCTCGCAGGAAAAGCGGTCAGGGAATCAGAACCTCTCCGTAAGACTCTCTATGACAGTTTCGACTATGTTTTCATAGATGAGTTTCAGGATACAAGTCTGACCCAGGTAAACCTGTTCAGGGATATTCTGGGAAACGCAGGGCTTTCCAGAAAACTTACAGTTGTAGGCGATCCGAAACAGTCCATATACGGCTGGCGCTCTGCTGACATCGAAACATACAAAGACACAATATCAGAGCTTGAGAACAAAGGCGCTTTATCAGAAACCATCACCGTGAACTTTCGAAGCGCTGTATCAGTGGTGAATTTCGTAAACAGTTTCGGTGAGGCTCTCTTTCAGGGAGCTTCTGCAGGAGAAGCACCTTTCTCAAGCAGTTACAGCCCCATTGACCATGCGCCTTCGGCGAAGAGAGGAGAAGGTGTTCACATACACCGTCTCCCTGAGCCGAACAGTGAAAACGGTGCAATACACGGCATAATGGCACTTCAGGCTGCAAAGATCGCTGAGCTTATAACAGAGCCTGAGTCCACTGCAATACTGCTCAGAACCCGTACACACATGGATTCCATTCTCAGGGAACTTGATCTGAGAGGCATTCCCTACAGAGTAGAGGCAGGAACCGACTTCGATTCCCGACCTGAAGTAAAAGATTTCACTTTTCTTCTGAGATACCTTCTGCATCCTGATGACAAAATATCCGAAACCAGAACACTTCGTTCTCTCTTCTTCGGAATAGATGACAGGAAAATTACCGAGTGGAAGCTCACAGAAAAACCATGCTCTTCTATTCAAAAGGCGCTGGAGCTCACAGAAAAACTCAGAGCCGCTGCCAGAAGCCTTCCTGCAGACATGCTTGTTCGAACAATTTTCAGCAATACCTGTCTTCTTGAAACGGTGAAAAGAAGCAGATATCAGGCAGGCAGAAGGCTTGCCAACATGAGGTTCATCCTTGAGCAGGCAGGCAAAAACAGAGATCCTGTCATGCTCCTTGAGATACTGGAGGGCCGTTCACCTGTCTCTGCTGACGAACCGGCTGCTCCTCCTGATTCAGGCAGTGGAGCGGTTACTGTGTCAACTATTCACAGGGCAAAGGGTCTTGCCTGGAAGCATGTGATCACAGCATCGCCGGGAACATCTTTCCGCAGCGGTTCAGACCCTGTTCTTACCGATCAGAGAGGGAAAAGACTTGGCCTGAAGCTTGGTAAGGGATTTTCAGCAGACTATTACGCACTGAAAGAAAGGGAAAAAAACAGGCAGAGAGCCGAATTCAGGCGGCTGATGTATGTTGCTGTGACAAGACCTAAAGACCGTCTGGATATGTTCCTTCTTCCCTCAGACTCAAACTCGAATCCCTGCGGTATCATCAGCAACGCACTGGAGCAGGCAGAGCACTTCAAGGATATAACTGTGGAGTATGAAGAGGTTGAAGCCCTGAATGACAGTTCCTTCGCCATACCTTCAGAATCCCCTGGAAGCCCCTTTAAGGAAATCTGCAATTTTTCATTTCCTCAAAAGGTCACAGAACGGGAAACTGCAATGCTACTGGGAACGGAAGTTCATCGAATACTGGAACTCATTGATATGGAGAATCCGGAAAGCTGGCTGAAAGACAACTATGAAAGCATGCAGAAGAGCCTGAAGTTCCCTGAAAAAACCATTGAGCTTGCGAGAAATTTCTTTTCTGCATTTTCTCTGAACAACGCTGCTGTCATAGGAAGAGAATTCCCCCTTACAGCCTCAGGAAGGTTCTACTACATCGATTTGCTTCTGGAGAGAAACGGAGAACTTGAGGCTGTGGACTTCAAGACAGACACAGGAAACCCTGAAGAACGAGCAGAGTTTTACAGGGAGCATCAGCAGCTCTACATCAGAGAGCTTGAAAAAGCAACCGGCCGAAAGGTCAGGGCATTTCTGGTCTTCCTTCACCATGAAGTGGTGATAGAGATAGAGCCCGAAAGAGACTTCGGGCTCTGAACTCTGCTGTTCTCTACAGATCTACCTTGATAGAAGTTGACGAGGAAGTACTACCGGAAGAGACAGGTCTTGCAACTACCCGTACTTCATCCCCGATACCGTAGCCACCGTAGGATTCTACATCAATTTCCCAGGCGCCTGCATTTTCATTTGTTGCTTCAATCTCAAGCCAGGGATTGAAGTTGCCGCCGTCATCGTCACTGAAGTATTCTTCACCGGCTCTGTCAGTTACAGTAAGGGTGAGATCAGTATCGCTCTCAGCGAAAATCTCGTAGGTTTCGCCGGGATTAAAGACAAGACTCAGATAGATGTTTGAATCTGACCATCTGGTCTCATCCCATGGAACATAGCCACGCTCTCTCTCAACAGGACCGCCTGCCATGGAGAATCTGAAGTCTACCTCTTCATTCACATCTCCGGAGAACGGTGTCACAACAGCGGCATAGTTTCCTGGAGCAAGTTCCAGAGTAAGCTGAGGATCAAGACCTTCAGGGCCGTCATCATTGTAATCAATCAATCCACCGTCATCGATGATGGCCATCTTGGTGTCGATTGAAGAGGTTGCGTCAAAGGTGTACTGGCCGTGCTCATCAATTCTGAATTCGAAAACAACTGCATGCTCTTCAGGAGTAATGCCCCAGTAATCACCGGCTTCAGGCCAGTAGGACATGACCAGTGCGCCTTCTCTGAACTCACCTGTGAACCACTGGTTCATCTGGTCAGCCTGAACAATGTCAGCTCTCATCTCTTCCATGTCTACCATATCCAGACTAATGGAAAATTCGGAATCAAGGCCTCCATAATATGCGTTCACAAGCGCCACATATGACCCTTCAGAAACCTCGCCTATAAATCCGGGATCCATTCCGTAGGTGTCATCGTCATAATCGGTGAAGATAAGTTCACCGTTGTCCACCTTGCAGATAACCATAATAAGATCGTCGTCGCCCATGGCCTTGACTCGAATCCAGCCGTCTTCATCGATGGTCATAGGAATAACGGCACAAGTCTCCCAGTCTTCATAGTATATCTCGTCAAACTCTGTTACAAGATCTTCCCAAAGCTCGTTATTCTTATCCTCAAGGATGTATGAATTAATGGTTTCTCCAGGAAGCAGCATCCATTCGTATCTCTCGAATTCATCAGTTTCAACGGTGAAGAGCCCTTCGTCTCCTGTTGCGTCAAAAACCACAGCAAAAGCTCCTTCAGGCACCATATCAAGGGAAACGAATGCGTCAAGCTCCTCGTCCCAGTCGTCGCCTGCGGTAATCACATTCAGATCGGCATCAACAACAACGATCACAGGATCGATATCGTCAGCCTCAACAAAAAGAGATATACCCTCATCCCCTGCAGCAAGAGGGAACTGAACTGCAGCCCAGTCATCCTCAACAGCTATGCCTGCTGCCAGAAGAACTTCTTCAGCATCAGGAATAATCTCGCCAATTTCCATTCCTGCATCCAGATCACCTTCAACTGCTTCCCCGGGCTTAAGGCCTCCTCCTCCCAGAAGAGCGCAACCGGTAACAGAAAGCAGCAGCACCGGAACAAGCAGTGCTCCTGTTCTTTTGAGCATTATGGACTCCTTCCTTCAAGTTATTTAGAACTGATACACTCAACAACTGTATTCCAGAAACCCTGAAGGCCATATTATGTAAAAAAAGGGGTCCGGTGAATACCAGACCCCTTCTGAAAGCCTGTAACGGCCCTACCTGATGACGCTTACCCTTGCTGTGGCAGTATTACTGCCCTGGGTGAGCTTAAGGAAGTAAACACCTGTAGAAAGGTCAGATGCATCCCACTGAAGCACAGTCTGACCGTTAAGATCACCGGTGAATGGACGGGAAACAACACGGCCGCTCACATCAAAAACCTCCAGAGTGGCTGCGCCGCCTATACCTTCAACAGTAACAGGAACACTGCCGTAAACCGGATTGGCGGTAACAACAGAAACCGGTGATGTTATTACGCCTTGGGTATTTTCTTCTATACCAGTCATCGGCCAGGTCTTGGTTATCACACTGGGATCGCCGAAGAGGGTGTAGGCCTGATAGTAGTATTGGCTTCTTCCTCCACCGCTGTAGTATGTGTAAACAGCCATAAGACCCTGGTTCATGTAGCCTTTTGGCCAGTATACATCGTTGCCCAGGAATGACTCGTATTCACCTCTCTCCTGAATGTCGTCTTCATCCCAGTAGGAATAGGGAACAGAACCCCAGAAGTAGAGACCCCCTCTGTCAGGTGTACGGGTCCAGGTTTCAGCCCAGCAGGTGGCTACGGAATAGTCACCGGTAAGGCATGCGTGGCTGAGAACACCAGGGAACATGCCGTCATTGGTCAGCTGGTTGAAGTCGCTCTGGCCGAAGCTCATATCAGCCCAGTTGGTACTTGAACCATGACCGCTGAATGTCAGCATTGACAGACCACCGTTAATCGCAGTAATGGCTGCCGTTGCACTTCCGCCCTGGGAGGGGTACACCTTAGTGGAGTTGTAGCCCCTTGGATCAAGATAAGTGGATACACAGTAATTGTGTGTTCCCTCGGTTATACCGCTGTTATCGCTGGAGGCAATGAAAAGAGCGTTCTGAACCCAGTTCTGAACACCGACTGAGTTTTCGTAGTCGATAACCCTCTGGGCCATAGTTATTGCTTCGCCTGCGGTGGTAACGCTGAATCTGCCAAGGAAACAGTCGGGAATCCAGCCGCCGTCATCAAGACATGCGTAGTAAAGGTCGGTAAGACCGCTGTAAGTAGTGGCATCTCCGCCGGGGAGGAACTGGGAATCGCCCACAAGAAGCACATATACTGTTCCGTTGTTGATAGCGTTCTGTATATAACTTCTGATGTCGTCAGGAGTGGAACCGGCAACAGAGAGATCTACCATGTCAACTGTGAAGCCCTGAGCTTCCTTGTGGGTAACGAAGTCATCCATAGCTGTAGTGACGAAGTCGCTGTGACCGATAATGAGATATGGAGCAGGTGGAGTGTCAACCCCGCTCTCAAAGGTTCCGTAATTGGCAAGCTGATTCTGCAGAATAGTCTCGTATTCCCTGCAGGCAAGCCTTGAAGCCTGCTCATAGGAAGCAGCAAGGTCTCCGCCTTGGAAGACAAGGTTGATGGTTGCGTTTTCAAGGAAGCTGTAGCTGTTGTCGGAAGCATTCCAGCGAACAGGAGCAACCTCAACAAGGGCCAGATTACGGCCGCGCATACCGCCTGCGTAAATAATTCTTACCCAGTTTTCAGGATATGCGGTACCGGCAGAGTAAACTTCAGGCTCAAGAACAACAGAGAAAGAATCTCTGGGCCTGTCCTTGGATACACTCTCTACTGCAGGGACAACAGGAGCGCCGTTGCCGGCAATGCTCTCAGTTCTTAACTCAGAAACATTTACTTCCACAGTGGCATCAACTGGAATTTCTATCCAGGTTCTGTAAACTGGAAGGCTTGGGTAACCTGCTTCCGCCAGATTGTCTGCATCTTCAATGGTAACTGTTGTGTATTCCGCCCCCAGAAGCACCGTATGCCCGAATTCCGGTGTACCGGAATTAAGGTCCAGGGTCACTCCATTCTCGGAAGAGCCTGTCATGGTGAGTCCGGAAGCGAAAGAAGCACAAACGATTACCGAAACCAGCAGAAATGCGTTTTTCATCTTTCCTCCTGAATAATTCTGTCATATTACTTTCGACAGATGTGTTGGATTCTTTCCGTATTTATATATCTTTCACCTGTAAAGATAATTGACCTGAGCTAAAGAAACAAGGAGGGGAAATTGGCTGTTGTGGTAAAGCACGGAGCAGGCAAACGAGTAAAGCAATTTGGGGCCAGAGGACTTAGTGAGAGCCTTCTGGCAGGGCCTGCTTCAGGATGCAACCGCTTTACAGTACGATCCCTCTTACTTGAACCGGACGGTCGCACCGCTGCAGTAAGTCATAATTCATCAGTCTTCTATCATATTGTTGAAGGAAAAATTATTATACGGCAGGATTCCGGTGAACTTGAAGCTCTTAAAGCTGGAGACTCTGCAATCATTCCAGAGCGGGAAAAACACATTCTGATGAACATTTCAAAGAAAAAGTGTTCAATACTGAAAGTGGTACCGCAGTGAAGTGGATTATTGTATTTACACTACTGTTTGCAACTGTGCTGCAGGCAAAATCAAACTTGGAGCCGAAGCCTCAGGGAATCGCCCTTGTTCTTGCAGGAGGCGGCGCAAAAGGGCTGGCACACATCGGAGTATTGAAAGCCCTTGAAGAAGAAGGAGTCCGCATATCAGGAATCGCCGGCACCAGCATGGGGGCACTCATGGCAGGCCTTTACGCCTGCGGATACACTGCAGACCAGCTGGACAGTCTGGCAAACATCATGGACTGGAACAGACTTTTCAGCTCTGCTCCTGAAACCAGGCTCACCTTCCTTCCAGACAGAATTCGAGGCAGACAGGATATTGTCAGTCTTTCTCTCAGGGGCCTCAGACCATCTCTTCCTTCAAGTGCTGTATCCAATATGAGAGTAGGGTTTCTTCTCTCGGGAATGACCGGACCTGTTCAGGTAATGAAGGGATTCTCATTCGATTCACTGAGAATACCGCTTCGGATTGTTGCCGCTGATCTTATTTCCCGAAACAGGGTAATTTTCAGCAATGGTACCCTTTACGAAAGGCAGCTTGCCAGCATGGCAATTCCAGGAGTCTTTCCGCCTGTGAAAGACGATTCACTGCTTCTGGTCGATGGAGGAATCCTGGACAATATGCCTGTAGACGCTGCTGTAAAGACATGGCAACAGCTGCCTGTTCTGGCAGTTGCCCTGGACAGTGCAGGATCAGTTCAGTGTCCTGAAGACCCTTCAATGCTCACAATAACCGGCATGACCTTTGAAGCTCTCTCAGCCAGGGCAAACGAACACTACTTCCAGGAACCGGACTGGCTTCTTACCCTTGATGTTCACGGTGCTGAAATCTGGAGTTTCGCAAAGGCTGATTCGCTTATTCACTGGGGTTATCAGCAGGGAAAAGAATGGCTTGAAGCCCATCCGGAACTCCCCAGAGGAATAACGCCTCCCACCGCAGGATGGGATCCTCCTGCGCTTACAGTGAGGAACATTCTCTTCTCAGGAAACAATACTGTCTCCATTATGGCCATAGACAGCTGGATGCCCCTTGACTCCGGAGACACTCTGAATGTTCATCGAATTATGGAGGCTGGAGAAAACCTCTACGCGTCAGGATTATTCAGTATGGTTCGAATGAACATGCTTCCTACTGGAGAAGCCGGCATAGCTGACCTTGCTGTCCACCTGAAAGAAAAAGAGCCTGGAAGTATTGGCATGGGTCTTTCCTATAACAGCGGATTCGGTCTGGACAGCCGAATAACCATCCAATACAACAACACTCTGAACCGGGGTATCAGATCACTTTTCAACGCCGGTGGAGGAAGCGGATACTGCTTCCTGGAAGCAAGCGGAATACTCAACGACGGCGACAGCGGAGAATACATAGGTCTCGGTGGCAGTATTTATCAGATTCGGGGAGAAGAGCCTGACTGTCAGGGAACAAGAAAAGAACGGATATGGACCGACCAGAGTCTTTCTCTGACCTATAACAGATATATCTCATGGTTCGGTTTCACTGAGTTCATAATCGGAATAAGAGGACGGAACTATGCCGGATCAGAAAACACTGAAGCATATCCTCTGACTGGCGTTTCCTTCCTTAGTGACACAAGGTACGATCTGGGAGAACTATCTTCCGGAACCAGACTTCACCTGGGCTTTGAGTATGCACCTGACAGACACCACACCCACTACACCCTGAACTGGGATCTCCGCAGACAGGGAAGCATTTCAGGGCCACTGAAAATGGGAATGTATACCTGGGGAAAACTGATATGGGGTAACAACTACCGTTGGCAGGAATCAAGACTGACTGCTGCAAGAGGAATTCCCGGATACAGGTGGAATGCCCTTCCCTCCAGAGAGAGGATTGCAGGAGGCATCAACTTTTCAAGGAATATCAGAGGCCCTGTTTTCATCAAGATAGATGGAGTTGCAAGTTACGACTTTAAAGCCTACGACCTGTGGAATGACGGAAATCTTCACTGGGGAGCGGGACTTGCAGCAGGAGTGAACATTCCCGGAGGAACTGCAACACTGGGGCCGGGATGGAATGACAATGGTAACACAAGATGGACATTTTCCTACGGAAGTGAGTATTCTTTCGGACCTGGCAGATAGAGAACATCGGCCAGAAGAAGCTATCAGTCTGAATCCTGACTGAATTCAGCCTGATCAAAGGTCTCGTGAGAAATGCGGGCTGATATGGTTGGACCAGTCAATCAGAGACCATCGATGAACTGACGCAGGCTGCTTGTTACCGGCTGAAAGAAACTTTAAGATGAGAAAAACTCAAGAGCAGCTGACCTTGATGAAGCTTTGAAGGAAAATACCCCTCTCTACATTGCCTGTTACCTGAAAGAAGAACTTGTATTCCTTTGGACAAATAGATCCGAAGTGTTTCTTGACAGATGGCTTACAAAGGCCAAAGCGCAGGAGTTGCTATACTGAAAAAGGCGGCAGAATGGTTTGCGAAAGTGAAAGCCGGCATTCTGAATTGGTTTGACTGCAAAATCTCGTCAGAAAAGCTCGAAGCGTTCAATGGGAAAATCAGAAGACTTTTAAAGAATACCTGTGGCTTCAGGGATCATGAGTATATGTTTTTGAGAATGCAAAACCTTATGGATGCAAAAACATGATAGGTTATTTATTGCTATATATTTATTGATACTAAATACTGATTCGATGAGATTTCTGTTTTTTTAGCTTCGTACTTCTCCCATATCGCAATTGATGCATAATTCGTTTTATCTATCTTTGCAGACAGGAGTGTGATACCTCTTTCCTGGGCAATTTTAACTACTCTTTCAAAGGCCTTTGTAGCAACTCCCTTTCTTCTAAATTCGGTCTCAATCCAGTAACCTGCTCTAGCAGTTTTGCTTTTTGCATTGTAATGACTTAGCGATATCATGCCTGTAATTCGACTGTTCAGAAATACTCCATAGCAAATTGCCGATTTCCTTCTCTGCCAGTTGAGGATATCAGAGGCGATTCTTTCAGCAGTAACATCGCTTGAATCAGGAAAACCAAGTTCTTCGCGCAGATGATGATCTCGACGAATCAACTCTCCCAATTGCTGACACTCTCTATCACATATTTCCTTTAGCTGAATCATATCGCTTTCTTATAACCATCAGTGAGAGGTTTGCGATTACTCATATGAATCATCCTGCAGAACAATGCAATTATTTCCCTTCTTAGTCAAGAAGAAAGTTCAAACTGAATGCAGCACCGAAACCTGAATGCTTCCTCAGGTACCAGCTAATTCCCATCCAGAATTCCATATCTCAATGTAAAATAAGCATCTACATCGATATTGAAGGCGCATTTTCGTCTTAACTTTAAGTCATCAATAACTTTATATTTCACTATTCTATAACAAAATATTGGCTTAAAAACAAGAACGAAGAGCAAAAAATATGCCAAAAGTCTCTTACTCAGTTACCGCTGACTTGCTAGGCCTCAAAGAATAACAGAACAAAGCTCCTTATGAAGATCAACAGTTTTCTCAGTGACAATCCTACCCTGACAGATAGAGAAGACGGCCGGAAGAAGAAATCAGGCTGAATTCTGTCAGGATTCAGCCTGATCGAAGGTCTGGTGAGAAATGTGGGCTGGCCTTAGATTGATGAAACCCTACTCATCTCACCACATAAAGAGACTCAGTCTATACCGATGAATCCCGGGTATAAGTGTACATATGTTCATTAAGTCACGCAACCCCTCCTCCTTGACATGCTCTGCAAGCCAAGTAATCATTTCAGTACAAAAAACATATGGGCATCGATAGGCTTAGGTGAATAATTGTTAGCTTAAAAGGAGATTAATTAATGAGAACAAAAATTGAAGAGCTTGAATCAAAGACATTTTTCGAAGAAGTCTCCTCGGAAATCCCACCAGGGGATATCGTCGCTTATAATGAACTTCGATCTTGTGCAGATCTCTATCGCATGTATACACAGGGAATTTTGAAAATACAACCTGAATTTCAGCGAGAAATTGTTTGGAAAGGTCCTGATCAATCAAGATTTATAGATTCACTTATAAAACAACTTCCTATTCCAAGTTTATGTTTCAGCTATGATCCAGAAAAACAAGAATGGATGGTCATTGATGGCCTCCAAAGAATATCTACTATAGTTAAGTTTCTATCGGGAGGGGATTGGAAAATTTCTAAGTTAGACGATATTGATCAAAAGATTGCCGGTAAATCTGTTGCAGCAATAAAAGTGTCTGACTCAAAACTATACAAATATTATTCGCGAGTTGAAAATTTATCCATACCAGTAACAGTATTAAGGTGTGACCACTCAAAGAAATCACATCTTGAATACCTTTTCACAATTTTTCATCGACTTAACACTGGTGGAATGAAATTAAATAATCAGGAAATTAGAAATTGTATTTATGGTGGCCCTTTTAATAGGTTACTAAAAGAACTTGATTTAACTACTTCATGGAGAAAAATCAATAAAATGCGGTCTAATAATAGCTACAGATTTACAAAACAAGAACTAATTTTAAGATTTTTTGCATTTCATTACAGCTTAGATAAATATGACGGAAATTTAGCAAAATTTCTAAATTCATTTATGTATGAAAACAGATACATTAATGAGGATAGTACATTTCATTTAACAAAACTATTCCAAAATACTTCCGATTTAATTTTCGAGAAATTGTTCGATAAAAAATCTCCCAAAAAAAATGTTTCTATCACAATAATCGAATCATTGATGGTTGGAGTTTGCGCAAATATTGTAGTCTTGCAAAATCAGCCACCTCAAACTATTAAGCAAAAATTCAAAAAAATGCTCAATGACCCCAATTTTTCAGATGATTCCTTAAAAGAAGGACTTTCTAGAAAACAAAAGCTTGTAGATAGATTAAATGCTGCTATTGAAATTTTTTCCGCTAAAACGTCATGATTGCTAAATCATATATAGAGCGCAATATCAAAAGAATGGACTCAAAATATAAAAAATCACAAAGCAATAAAGAGGCTCTTTTTTTTGCTAAAATGGCTATTATAGAATTGTCTGGATGGATCGAAGAATCAATGGATGATATAATTCTGAGATGCGCTAAAAGAAATCTAAAACAAATATCAAATAGGGATATTATTAAAGATAATATCATAAAATCAACTCACGGTTTTGACTATAATAAGCATTTCAAGAAGATGATTACTTCATTAATTGGTCTTATCCTGTATGAAAGTTTAGAAAAATCCTTCGACCAACATAAATTTCTAAGAATGAAATCTGAACTGGGGAATCTAGTAAAAAAAAGAAATGTGGAAGCTCATACATATATTAAAATTACCAGAACAATTAATGCACCATCATTAACATTAAGACAATTCTATGCAATTTATGAAGGGCTTATAGATGTTGATAAAAAATTGAGAGCCTTGCCTCATTTAAAATAGAAACTTAACAAGCCGTTTCACTGGACTCGTTTCACTCGCAGGTGAACTCAGCGTTCAGTATAATGAAAATGATCAGGGAGACGAATGGAGAACCTGACATTCCAGGATAGCCTGCCCCTGATTAAGGCAATGCGAAATGGTGTACTTAATGAAGGGCTCTGGGAGTCACTGAAAGCATATGGTCAAGCTGATTCACAGAAACCGAATAAGGCATCGGAATCCATCTTTTGCATATACACTGCTGGAGCTGATTTCCAGGAGTCAATATCGAAGTGTAAGCCCAGCCTACCTCAGTCTATATCTCAAATTCTCATTGCTGGTTACCGGAACAGCATGTTGGATTTTGCCCTTGAAGACATCGAAAAAACTATATCCGAAACAGATGATTCTGTTGTCCTAAATGAAAAGCTTACCGGCCTGATTGAGAAATACGAGAAATGCATAGTATCAGGTATATGTTCAGGTTGTCTGGAGAGAGAGTTTCATCTCCTTCTTGCCCAGGCTCAAAAACTGAATGCAACAACTGTTGAGCTGACTCAAAATGGTGATTCTTTCCTTGAGCAGAACTTCATCGGCAGTAGTTCAATCCATCTCAAGCGCCCTACTCATTCACTTGTATACAGGACATTGCAGCACAAGCTTGAGGACTTGAGCTATCGCGATGAGATTCTGAAAATTGGTGATATAGAATATGAAATAAAGAAAAAGAGTCTTGCCGCCTATTTGATCTTCAAAGGTAATCAGGAAGTCTTACATGTTAAGTTTTTGGGCGTAAATATCACTGAACCAACCTATGAACCAGACGCCTGCAAGGGAATGGGGTAGAGGTTACGGCGCTGGTTAAGCGTATTGTTGTCACAACAGAAAATGCATGGTTTGCGCTCGTATGTATTCTATAGGCACAGGAATGCATGCTAAAAAGAGCAAGACATGACAAAGACAATTGACTCAATGAGGAACGGTATCTCCGTTCAGGCCTGTCCAAGATAGCTTTTTAGCATCAAGATAAGAAAAATGCCCTTTGCGGCTCAATTAAGTAGAATTTGATTTCCCAAGAACAAGTTCACT
>PDWJ01004234.1_pt1 | contig 22900 bp, 22 predicted proteins | sample 1430881 | NCBI WGS metagenome assembly PDWJ01 (sample SAMN01162460, study PRJNA174530) | Oral metagenome, whole genome shotgun sequencing project. | biome: Marine environment; feature: Marine mammal; material: Swab sample of the gingival sulcus; isolation source: swab sample of gingival sulcus... | reverse complement strand
GTGCTCGTAGTCGAAGCGGGTGAGCTGCAGCTGATTGGCCCGCAGCTGGCCGTCCAGGTTCACCAGGCCGAGCTCGTCGTAGCGGGGTATCAGCATGGATGCGCTGCTCATCGTGCCGACCATGGTCCAGTAGGGGAGCATCTCGCAGGATTTCAGCGCGTTGATCATCCCGAAGGGGTTGTACACGTCCTCCTCCTTCGTGGAGAAGCGGTAGCCATCGTAGCGGTGCTTGAGGGCGGCCAGCAGCTCCTCGTCGCTCAGGCCCTTGGCCTCGGCCATGCGGGCCACCGGCCCGGCCAGCTGCTCACGGATCTCCCCCTCGGTGAAGCCGCAGAGCCCTTGACGGCCTCCAGCCCGGCCGCATCGCCGCTGGCCAGCATGTCCAGCAGGGGGCTGTCGTACTCGTCGATCAGGACCCCCACCCGGGCGCCAGTCTGGTGCCGTAGCTCAGTGATGACATCGTAGATATCGTCCGGTGAGGATATTGAGGGCACGGGGAGACCCACCTGCCGACAGGTCTCCTTGACGCGTGTCTGCAGCATCCGGTTCATCGATTTCTCGGTGGGACCGGCCAGCGCGCTGAAGTCGAAGCGCAGCACGGGGTGCTTCACCCAGGCCTTCTCGCCCTTCCCCTCCTCCAGCTCGGCAATCCGTAGCCCCTCGAAGAGCTCCTTCTGCCCCTCGAGGTAGCACCCGACGGTATCGAGGAACATGCTCTTACCGAAGCGGCGTGGGCGGCTCAGGAAAACCACCTCACACCTATTGGCCAGCTGCCATACCAGGTCGGTCTTATCCACGTAGTGCATAACGTCCTCGCGGATCTTCTCGAAGCTCGCAGTCGTCGTGGGGAATATGCCTGTCTCCATCGCCATGATGCTTGCTTTTGGGGGATTCTCTAGCAAAGGTACAAAATCTGCGGTAAACCGTAGAATTGTCCCTGAGTACTCTTAATTTTGCGGGTTTGCACCTAGCCGAAGAGCAGGGCGATCTTGGTGCGGATGGTGGGGAGCAGCATCCGCCGGCGGATATGGCGTAGGTCCTCCATGGTGAGGGTTCGGCCCGCGATTTGCTCCAGGCGTGCGTGGTCGAGCGCCAGCTGCTCGCGCTGGGCCTCCGTTGGCTCCGCGTCGTAGCACTGGGGAATTACGCGCCCAATCCGTTTGATGGTTTTGTAGCGGAAGAAGCGCTTCTGCCGGGGGCTGAGCTTGTCGCTCTGCTGCGCGAACTCGTAGCGAATGAAGCAGGCCTTGATGAAGTCGAGGTCCCGCCTGACGCTGTGCGTGGCGTTGTTCATGGTCCCGGCGGGGTTGTCCACGTAGTTGTACACCCTGTCGGGGACGAAGCACATCTTCCCCATCCGGGCGTAGATGCGGTGCATGCTGGCGACGTCCTCCATCATCATCCCCCGGGGGAAGAAGTCCTGGCCGAAGAGCTCGCGGCGGAAGATCTTGGCGAACACGTAGTTGTGGAGCTTGTGGAAGTTCAGTATGCACCACAGGGCCTGCCGGCTGTCCATCTGGCCGGAGGGGTGCTGGCTTATCCACTTGATGTCCTCCCCGTCGGTGGTGACCAGCTTGATGCGCCCGGCGACCACGTCTGCCTGGCTTTCGGCCTGGGCGCGGAAGAGGGTCTCTATGCTCCTGGTCTCCAGGTAGTCATCGGCATCGACGAACATCAGCCAGGGGGCCCGGGCCAGGCCGATGGCGTGGTTCCTGGCCGCGCTCTGCCCGGCGTTGGGCTGGGTGTGGACGCGGAGGCGACCGTCCCTCTGGGCCCAGGATGCGAGGATGGCCCCGGTGCTGTCGGTCGAGCCGTCGTCCACCGCGAGGAGCTCAAAGTCGGAGAAGTCCTGCGAGAGGATGGAGGCCAGGCAGCGGTCGAGGAATTTCTCCACGTTGTAGCAGGGGAGGATGATGGAGAGGCGGGGTGTCGAATCGTTGCTTGCTCTGGTCTGCATGCCGTGCACGTGCGCTTTTGGCTGGAATGTCCCTGTGGGGCCACAAAGGTAGGTTTATTTCCCGGAAAGGCGTACCTTGGCCCCCCGAATCGAAAGCTGGTTTTGGGCATGAACGGTCGGATATTCCTAGTCCCCGCACCCATCGGGGATAACCCTACGGGCAATACGCTCACCCCCTACGGTCTGGGGCTAGTGCGGGGGCTGCGGCACTTCGCGGTGGAGAATGCGCGCTCGGCCAGGCGCTACCTCTCCGCCCTGGGTATGTCCGTGCCCATCGGGGAGCTCTCCCTTGAGGTGCTGGACAAGGACACCGACCCGGCCCGCCTCCCCGCGCTCCTCTCCCCGGTTCTGGGCGGCTGCGACCTGGGGCTCATCTCGGAGGCCGGTTGCCCCGGAATTGCCGACCCGGGGGCCCAGCTCGTGGAGCTGGCGCACGCCAAGGGCTTGGAGGTGGTCCCCCTGCCGGGCCCCTCGAGCATACTCATGGCCCTGATGGCCTCCGGCCTCAACGGGCAGTCCTTCGCCTTCAACGGCTACCTCCCCATAGAGCGGGGCGAGCGGCGGAGCCGTCTGCGCGAGCTGGAGGCACGGGCCACACGGGAGGGACAGACCCAGGCCTTCATCGAGACGCCCTACCGGAACGACCGCCTGCTCGAGGAGATGCTTCAGACCCTCCGCCCGGCCACCCGCCTGACAATCGCCTGTGGCATCGACACGGAGGCCGGGTGGCTCTGCACCCGCCGGGTGGGCGAGTGGCGGGGGGACATCCCGCACCTGGGGAAGGTCCCCACGGTCTTCGCCATCCTCTAGCCCGAATACGTACCGTACGCAAAAAGGCCACCCGACGGGTGGCCTTCAGACTTCTAATGTATTCCTCCGGGGACTACTCCGCCGGGACCTGCTCGGCATTCACCTCCGGGGAGGGCTCGCCCTCCGGGTTGGCATCCGCGGGCATGTCTGCGGGCGGGAGCATGTCGCCGTCCGCCACGGGGATCTCGTCCATCTCGACGGGTAGCTCGTCGGTGGCCACGGCGGGCTCATCCGTGGCTGGTGCTGCGTCGCCCGCCTCGATGGGGGCCTCCGGCAGCTCGGTGGCCTGCACGCCCGAGCTGGTGCGCTGCACCTGCTTGGCAATCCGGCTGCCCTCATCCTCCCCGACGCTCCGCTCGGGTAGGCTGCCCGCGGCGAAGAGCGTCAGGACTATCAGGCCTATGGCCAAGCTCCATGTTGCCTTCTCCAGGAAGTCGGTGGTTTTCCTTACGCCCATCACCTGCCCGGCCTCCGAGAAGTTGCTGGCCAGGCCACCCCCCTTGGAGTTCTGCACCAGCACGGTGAGCACCAAGAGGAAGCATACAATCAGTATGAGTATCGTGAAGAATGTGTACATATCCTACCAATTCCGTTAGAGCGCGCCGAGGGCTAGTGCTTGGTCGGCAACGATTCGATTAACTCCGCGAAGTAAGCATTTTTTTCTGGATATTTCCGCATCAGGGTGCGATACATCGCCTCGGCCTCCTGGTACAAGCCCTTGCTGGCGTACACGCGGGCGAGGGTCTCGCTGGCGATGTCCGAGTCGAGCCCGGCCGATTTGGCGCTCAGGTCGACGGGCGCTTGCCCCCCGTCCTCGCCCCTCTGCTCGGCCTCCAGTATCTTCCGGATGACCTCCTCGGAGGTGGCGATGAAGGTGTCGATGAGCCTGTCCTGCACGGGGTCCTGGCTACGCCCCGGGCCCTGCTCTGGTGGCCGGTAGTTGGGGTTGAGCACGGTGCGCACGAACTCCATATTCTCGTTGGCCATCTCCTGCTTGACCGGGTCGAGGATGAAGACCCCCGTGGGCATGATGTCGACCCCCTCCTCGGCCATGGCCCGCGGGAGTAGGTTCAGGCCCTGCTGGCTGGGGACCTGCGGGCCGTGGCTGGCCGGGGGCTCGCTCTCGTAGATGAACTTGAAGGGCTCGGCCGAGACGTTGAGGCGGACGACCATCTCCTCCTCTCCGGTCGTGCCCTTCTCGCTGGGCGGAATGACAATCACTCCATCTACCTCCTCGCCCTTTTCTTTCTCCTGCTTTGCTTTCAGCTCCTCTTGCCTTTTCCTTTCCTCCTCCTCTTGGCGTTCTTTCTCCTGCTTTGCTTTCAGCTCCTCTTGCCTTTTTCTTTCCTCCTCCTCTTGGCGTTCTTTCTCCTGCTTTGCTTTCAGCTCCTCCTGCCTTTTCCTTTCCTCCTCTTCTTGGCGTTCTTTCTCCTGCTTAGCCTTCAGCTCCTCCAGCCTTTTCCTTTCCTCCTCCTCTTGGCGTTCTTTCTCCTGCTTTGCCTTCAGCTCCTCTTGCCTTTTCCTCTCTTCCTCCTCTCGACGCTCCTTCTCCTTCTGCGCCTTCAGCTCCTCCAGTCGCCGTTGCGCTTCCCGCTTCTTCCGCGCTTCCTCCTCCCGGCGTTGCTCCTCCAGCCGCTTTTCCTCCTCTTGCCTTTTCCGCTCCTCTTCCCGCCGCTGGCGCGCCTGCTCCTCCTCCAGTCGCTTTATGGCCTCTTGCCGCTTTTGCGCCTCCTGCATCTGCTGCTCGCGCTCTAGGGCCTCGGCCTTCTCCCGCTCCTCGGCCATTTGCCGCTGCTGGTAGGCCGCGAGCTCGCGCGCGACGCTCAGCACGTCGTGCCCGTTGACCATGTCGAGCACGGCGATAGGGCGGGGCAGCGCGCCCGCCATGACCCGGATGGCCGCCATGCGGTCCCGCGCCCCGTAGGAGTCCTGGTACTTGATGGCGCACCGCAGGGTGTGCAGCGCGTGGAAGTACGGATACCTCTCGCTCATCTGGTCGATTAGCGCCTTCTCCTCATCGCTGGCGCTTCGCTCCCGCTTGAGCAGCTCGTATAGTGATGCCCTGTCCATGTTGCAGCTATCTACCAATTCGTCGCGGTCGCGTCGAATATCTGGTCTACTATATTGTCCACAATCTCCAGCATGAGGGGGTTCTCCACGCTGGTGAAGTCCTTGGTGGCGTCGAAATCCTGGTAGCTGGAGAACGTCTTCTCGAAGTCCTGCTTGGCGTCCTTCCGGTTCTCGAAGCGCACCTTCACCGCGATGGTGAAGCGGTTGAGCGCGGCCGTCTCGTTGCTCTCTATCGCGCCGGGCTTGACGTTGTACTCGCTGATCTCGCCGCTGAAGTTGAAGTCCCCGCCCGACTCCACCTGGCTCAGGCGGGTCTGCTTGAGGAACTTCTCGCGGAGCGCCTCGCTGAAGCGGCTGCTCAGGGGCGGGTTCACGATGGGGGCGAAGTTGGGGAACTCCTCGACGGTGAAGGTCTCCACCCCGCGGGCGATGCTCGCCCCGGTGAAGGAGTAGTTGACCGAGCAGGTCGTCAGGCTCAGGGCCATGCTCAGGCCCAGGACGATGAGCCCCAGGCGCCGGGCCCGCTTGCGGAGGGGCTGTGCCATTAGGTTTCGATGTTGTACTCCCGCAGCTTGCGGTAGAGGGTCCGTTCGGATATGCCGAGCTCGTCGGCCGTGTCCTTCCGGTGGCCCTTGTGGCGCTTGAGGGCGCGGCGTATGGCCTGCTCCTCGAGGCTGCTGAGGTCGTTGTTCTCCACGATTTCGGCCGTGGCGTAGGGGGTGGGCATGGGCTCCTCGGGCGGGCTGAGGCCCGGCCGGCCGTTCGGGCGTAGGGCCAGGGCGGTGGCCTCGCCCGGGTGCACCACGCGGGGGTACTGCTCCGGCGAGCTGTGGTCGGCCAGGAGCGCGTCGTACTCCCGCAGGAACTGGCGGCGCGTGCCGGGGTCGAGCGCGCCGAGCATCTCCAGGGTCAGCCCCTTGAGCTCGTCCATCTCGCGGCGCATCTCGAAGAGCATGCCGTAGATGAGCTCCCGCTCGGCCGCGAGGCCCGCCCCGCCGTCCTTGGCCCCGCCGTGGTAGAGCGTCACGGACCGCTCGCTGGGGGTCGGGAGGTAGGTCTGGAGGGTGGGCCCGTCGATCTGCCGCTCCCGCTCTATGACGGAGACCTGCTCGGTCACGTTCTTGAGCTGGCGGACGTTCCCCGGCCAGTGGTACTGCCGCAGCGCCGCCTGGGCCGTCTCGTCGATCCGCAGGACGGGCATCTGGTACTTCTGGCCGAACTCCTGGGCGAACCACTTGAACAGCAGCACGATGTCCTCGCCCCGCTCCCGGAGCGGGGGGACGTACACCGGGATGGTGCTGAGCCGGTAGTACAGGTCCTCGCGGAACTTGCCCTCGGCCATGGCCTCCTCGAGCCGCACGTTAGTCGCCGCGATGATGCGCACGTCCGTCTTCTTGACCTGCGAGCTGCCCACGCTCATGAACTCCCCGCTCTCCAGGACGCGCAGCAGCCGGGCCTGGGTGGGGAGCGGCAGCTCGGCCACCTCGTCCAGGAAGATGGTGCCCCCGTCGGCCTCCTCGAAGTAGCCCTTGCGGTTGTCCACCGCCCCGGTGAACGAGCCCTTTACGTGGCCGAAGAGCTCCGAGTCTATCGTCCCCTCGGGTATCGCCCCGCAGTTCACGGCGATGTAGCCCCCGTGCTTCCGCTGGCTGTACTGGTGGATAATCTGGGGGAAGAACTCCTTGCCGCTCCCGCTCTCGCCCAGCACCAGCACGCTCAGGTCCGTGGGGGCCACCTGGTAGGCAACCTCCACGGCCCGGTTGAGCACCGCGCTGCGCCCTATGATGCCGAATCGCCGCTTTACCGCCTCCAGGTCCGCCACTCGCTCGCTGGTCTTGCCCCCCTCGGGGTGTAACTACTCATTATCGTTCGCTCTCGTACTTCCCGCAAAGCTACAAAAAAACGGGCGCATGGCAATTTTCGCCCGCGGAGGCGGCCCATCTTCGACCAACAAATTTTTTAAATACGGATTATTTCCCCTACATTTGTAGCCCGGATTCCGGCCGGGCTCATGGCCTAGGGCCGGGAGTATTTTGTTCATAGGACTATAAAATCTCAAGGAGGAGAAGCTTCATGATGAGCACGTCGACAATAGGGCTGATTGTCATTGTGGTGATGGCCCTGTGGGTTCTGATGATGTACAACGGGCTGGTGCGCAAGCGCAACGAGGTGGCCAACGCCTTCGGGGGCATGGATGTCCAGCTCAAGAAGCGCTACGACCTCATCCCCAACCTGGTGGCCACCGTCAAGCAGTACGCCCAGCACGAGCTCGAAACCCTCACCCGGGTGACGGAGATGCGCGCCCAGGCGACCCGCGGCAACCTCTCGCCGGACGAGCGGGTGGCCCTGGACAACCAGATCTCGGCCAGCATGCGCCAGATCATGATCTCGGTGGAGAACTACCCCGACCTCAGGGCCAGCGAGAACTTCATGAACCTGCAGCGCAGCCTCAACGAGGTGGAGGCCCAGATATCCGCCGCGCGCCGCACCTACAACGCCGTCATCACCGACTACAACAACGCCATACAGGTCTTCCCGGCCAGCATCATCGCCGGCATGATGCGCCTGACCCCCAAGGAGGTGTTCGTCATCCCCGAGCAGGAGCGGCAGAACGTCAACGTCAAGGACCTCTTCGCCTAGCCCCCGGCGCAAAGCCCCCCAAGGATGATATCCCCAGACGAAATCCGCCGGATATACGACCAGCAGCTCGCCCAGCAGCTCAAGGCGATGGACGGGGACAGGGTGCGCCTCCTCTGGCTGCCCATCCCCATGGTCCTGTGCGCCATCATCTGCCTCATGAGCCTCGGCATCGACGGCTGGCTCAGCTGGGTGGTCCTGGGGGTGGGCTTCGGGGGCATAGTCTACCTCTTCGCGCTGTATACCCGCAGCCGCAAAAACTACTACCGGAACTTCAAGGACAAGGTGGTGCGGGAGATTGTCCGGGCCATCAACCCTGAGTACCACTACAACTCGTCGGGCTACATCCAGCCGCGCGACTACTTCGCCTCGGGCCTCTTCGTGGAGGACTACGACCGCTACGGGGGCGACGACTTTGTGGAGGGCCGGGTGGAGAAGACCGACTTCCAGTTCTCCGAGCTGCACACCGAGCGAGCGCACCGTGGTGGTCCCCGATAGCGCCAATCGGTCAATATTCGGTCATGAGAGCAGGCGCATGGGTAGCCTGGAGCTCGTCAAGCTCGAGAACCCGGAGTTCGAGAAGGTATTCTCAGTCTACGGCAGCAGCCAGCAGGAGGCCCGCTACATCATTACTCCGGTGATGATGGAGGCCATGGTGCAGATATACAGGCTGTATAGGCGGAAGATGAGCTTCTCCTTCATCGGGGCGAACGTGTACTGCGCCATCCCGATGTACCGGAACAACTTCGAGCCCAAGTTCTGGCGGCGGGTCAAGTACCGCGACGTGGAGGCGATGTTCTTCCTCTTCAGCCTGATTGAGACCATCATCAGGGAGATGAACCTTAACACGCGGATTTGGACGAAGGAGTAACCGTTCTCCATCTTGTTCACCCTTTGGATGATATCCCCAGACGAAATCCGGCAGATATACGATGAGCGGCTCGCCCCCCGCCTCGCGCTCATGGAGAGGGACAGAAGGTGGGCGCGCCTGCTCAAAATCCCCGTTCTGCTCTGCGGCCTACTCTTCCTCTCGGGGTATTTCTACGAATGGACCTTCGACTGGCTGCTGTCCATCCTGTCCATCCTGGGCGTCATCATCTTCGGTGGCCTGTATGGCACCATCTACAGGCGCTACCGTAAGGACTTCAAGGAGAGAGTTGTGCGTGAGATAGTCCGGGCCATCAACCCCAACTACGTGTACGCCGCCTACAGCCATATCGGGGAGGAGCAGTACCATGCCTCCGGCCTGCTGGATGGGGATATCGACCGCCTACGGGGCGATGACCTCATCACGGGGCGGATAGACAGGACGGACTTCCAGTTCTCCGAGCTGCACAGCGAGAAGCTGCACGTCAGCCACAACTCCGACCGAGCGCACCGTGGTGGTCCCCGATAGCGCCAATCGGTCAATATTCGGTCATGAGAGCAGGCGCATGGGTAGCCTGGAGCTCGTCAAGCTCGAGAACCCCGAGTTCGAGAAGATATTCTCAGTCTACGGCACTAGCCAGCAGGAGGCCCGCTACATCATAACGCCGGTGATGATGGAGGCCATGGTTCAGATCTACAAGCAGTACAAGCGGAAGATGTACTTCTCCTTCCTCGGAGCGAACGTGTACTGCGCCATCCCGATGGGTAAGAACAACTTCGAGCCCAAGATATGGCGCAAGGTGAAGTATAAGGATGTAGAGGAGATGTTCTCGCTCTTCAGCCTGATAGAGGTCATCATCCGGGAGATGAACCTCAATACGCGGATCTGGACCAAGGAGTAGGCAGCATCCGTTTAGTGCCGAATTCTCGTCGCGTGGTTAAGCAATTGTCCTAGAGTATCTTCTCCCCCGCGGCGACGCTCTCGGTCACCCAGCGGTTCCCGCCGATGATGGCGTTGCGGCCGATGGTGATGCGCCCCAGGATGGTGGAGTTGGAGTAGACCACTACGCCGTCCTCCAGGATGGGGTGTCGCATGAGCAGCTGCGCGCGGCCCTTCTCCCCGCTGGGTATGCTCCTCGCCCCGAGGGTCACGCCCTGGTAGAGGCGCACGTGCCGGCCGATGACGCAGGTCTCGCCGATCACCACGCCCGTGCCGTGGTCTATGGCGAAGAAGGGGCCGATCTGCGCGCCGGGGTGGATGTCTATGCCCGTCTGCGAGTGCGCCCGCTCCGTGATCATCCGTGGCACCACGGGCAGGCCCATCGCGTGGAGGGTGTGCGCCATGCGGAAGTGGGTGAGCGCCTTGATGCCGGGGTAGCAGAGCACTATCTCCCCCTCGGTGCGGGCCGCGGGGTCCATGTCGAACATCGCGTGTACGTCCGTCTCCAGCAGGTCGCGCAGGCGGGGCACCTCCAGCAGGAAGCCGGTGACTATCTTCTCGGCCGCATCCGGCTCGGCATTCTCCCCCTGCAGGGCGGCCAGCGCGAGCCGCCCCAGGGCGCGGGCCAGACGGTGGAGGTTCTCCCCGGCGCTCAGGGGGCTGAAGTAGCCCGGGAACACCGCGTCGGTGAAGGCGTGGATGGCCTCCTTGAGGTCGCCGGGCAGCAGCGAGACCGCCGGGGCGGGCGGAATTGCGCTCCGGTGGGCCAGGAGCTGCGCCTCGACCTCGGCGATGGGGTAGTTCGGGTTCCTGTGGGGCGTGTAGTCTGCCATGTCGCGAATGGTTTATAGCGTGGGAGTGCGTAGGTCGGGCAAAGTTAGCCATAATTCGCCAGCGGCTCCCGCTTTTTCGCTACCTTCGTCCGGGGGTGGGTAGCCCCGCCCGAAATTAATACCTTATACTATGCACCACATCGCGAGCAGCATACTCGACCTCGTTGGGCGCACGCCCCTTCTGGACATCTCGTGGCTCGGTGGCCATGCGCGCCTCCTGGCCAAGCTCGAGGCCTTCAACCCCTCCGGTTCGGTCAAGGCCCGGGCCGCGCTCAGCATGGTGCTGGAGGCGGAGCGGCGGGGGGAGCTGCGCCGGGGGGGCTGCATCATTGAGCCCACCAGCGGCAATACCGGCGTGGGCCTGGCCATGGTCGCCGCGGTGAGGGGCTACAGCATGGTCGTCGTCATGCCCGAGACGATGAGCCTCGAGCGACGACGGCTGATGCGGGCCTACGGGGCGGATGTCGTCCTGACCCCGGGGGGAGAGGGCATGCCGGGTGCCATCGCGCGGGCGGAGGAGCTGGCGGGCGCCAGGCCGGGGGCGGTTCTCCTGCAGCAGTTCGACAACCCGGCCAATCCGGCGGCGCATATCGCTACGGCCCAGGAGGTGTGGGAGGATACGGAGGGTCAGGTGGATGCCGTCGTTGCGGGTGTCGGGACGGGGGGCACGCTTGTGGGGATGGCCCGTGCGTTGAAGTCGAAAAAGCCTGATATACAGGTAATTGCCCTAGAGCCGGAGAGCTCCGCGGTGCTGCAGGGGGGAGCGCCCGCCCCGCACGGCATTCAGGGTATCGGCGCGGGCTTCATCCCGGCGGTCTACGACGCTACGCTGGTGGACGGGGTGATCTCCGTGCCGGATGCCGCGGCTATCGCCACCACGCTCCGTTTGGCCCGGGAGGGGGGCGTGCTCGGCGGCATATCCTCCGGTGCGGCCGCATGGGGGGCGTGCCAGCTCGCGGCCCGCCCGGAGTATGAGGGGCGGACCATAGTCTGCATCCTCCCCGACACGGGCGAGAGGTACCTCTCCAGCGGGATTTTCGATTAGCTTGCTAAGGATTATACCTCGCTTAGTGGCCAACTCCCTATTCCTGTTCACTTTTGGCTAACCTCAGCCTGTAGCAGATTCCATACTTCACGATGCTCGTAGTGAATGTCTGCATCCTTTCCGAGCAGTCGTACGTAGTGTTCAATGACTACTGCAGGATCAGAAACCAGACGAAGGTAGTATCGTAATGTTCCCTGCACTCCGTTGGCTATTACCTGACATCCGTGTAGCTGTTTCACTTCTCTCACTTTTTCTTTCAGCATTCCCGCTTCTTCTTCGCAAGTGTCGGCAGTTGAAAGTATGTAGTATCGTCGAAGGCGGGACTCCTTGAGCTTCTCATACGCAGTCTGCACATGGGAAGTCGTTATGGGGATACCAAACTTTATCTCTATTGCTTCAATAGGGATACCTGAGGCATCAGTAATATCGATATCGCCGTAGCGGCCGCTCTGCCTATCCGCAGAGTGTTGTCGCTCAAGGGGGAGAAGCGCTGCACCGCGGTAACGCTCCACCTCTCCAAGCAAGACCTCATACAAAGCGTATATTGCCAGGACCGGGAGTCGTGAAGCTCCTGGATATTTGTACTGATGGTTAAAGTGTAGATTGAACAGTGTAATAGTCTGGTCGATGGTGAAGTGCAGGGGGGTTGCGAGTACTATGCGTTTCCCTTCCCGCGCCACTATCAATCTGCAGAGGAATGATGTCAGTAGGGCATTTAGCTCTTCCGGTGCCCCATGCTCAATATGGTCTATGAGTTCCAGGAAGGCGCTCTTTAGCTGAGCCGGTGAGATAGCCCCACGATAGCTTTTTGTATAGGCTTCTTTCTGCTCTAGGGACCGGGTGAGCCATCCGCTCTCAGCCATGGCCGGAAAACCATGTGCCTTCAGGAATGGGGTTATATAATTCGAATCGAAGCTGCGCCCAGAATAGCCGCCACTTATGCCCGCCTGATGCCTTCGTATATCCTGCGCAGGGTGGAGCATCTTATACACAAGGCTTGTAAGCACCACGGTCATCACCCCTTTGGCGCTCTCCGATCGGTTTATCAGCTCCTCAAGATGTGCCTCGAGTTCCCTGCTTAGCGCGATTGCCTGCCCGTTTGCAACCATGGCGTTGGCTTGGCCATAAGCATTGTCCAAAAATGCGCTAATTTCCTTCTCCATCCAGCAGGCCCTGTTTTATGATTTCCTCAGCTATGCATCGTACCATTGGTACGCACACCGAATTGCCTATCTGCCGGTACTGCTCTGATCGAGAGTCATGCCGAAGGAAGTCCTCCGGAAATCCCATTATCCTGTAGCATTCCCGTAGGGTGAGTTTCCGTACTTGGTCATTGTCTAGTATCCAGAAGCGCCCCGATGTCTCCTGTGAGGGTAATGCGGGATGTACCCCCTCGCTGGAGTATATCCGATTTGGCTGCTTGTGCACGCGCGAAAGGTGTAGGGTATCTTCTCTGACCCCAGCTTGCCGAATTCGTTTATTGCGGTAGCCAGAGAATAGCAACCCTGAGGCTTGCTTTCTCACCACGTCTAATAGAGTGTATTCCTCCTCCTCTAGATACTCAAATGGCCCCTCGCCATCTAAGAAATCTTTTAGACGAACACGTTTTCCTGTACCCACCAAGGGCAAGAAATCGAACTGCTTATGTGCGGCCACTATGATAACCCTTTCCCTATTCTGCGGCACACCAAATGCGCTTGCATTGAGCACTTGCCAGCTCGCGGTATAGCCCAGATCAACGAGTGATGAAAGTATTACGGACAGTGTGCGTCCCCCATCATGGTAGCGGAGATGCTTCACATTCTCAAGTAGCACTACCTTGGGGCGATGGCGAGCTATTATTTTGAAAACCTCGTATATCAGCGTACCCCGTGTATCTTCAAAACCACGCATCCGCCCTGATATGCTGAACGGTTGGCATGGGAAACCCGCGGAGAGTAGGTCGAAGTGTTCCGGGATCTGTGCCTTCACCTCTTCCAACGTGATGTCACCGAACGGTCGTTCTCCGAAATTCCGTTCATAGGTCTCGGCCGCCGCCTCATCCCATTCGCTGCTAAACACGCACTTACCGCCCGCCTCCTCGAGGCCCATACGAAACCCACCTATCCCAGCGAAAAGATCTATGAAGGTAAAATCTGTAGGCGACCCCCTCTCCACGAAGCGACTAGGTGAACTATCTGCATCTACCTCTAATGTTGAGGGGAGAATGGAGGCAAATAGATTTTCCTTAGGCATATTATCGCACTAATTGTCCAACGGCAAAGGTAATGAATCACTCTTATATACCAGCAAAAAAAAGCCCCCCGGCACGCCGGGGGGCTTTCCATTTCCTGTTTCCTAAGGGGGCTGACTACATCATGCCGCCCATTCCGCCCATGCCGGGTGCCGCCGCGGGCATCGGGTTCTCCTCCTTCTTGTCCACCATCAGGCACTCGGTGGTCAGGATCATCCCGGCGATGGAGCCCGCGTACTCCAGGGCCACGCGCGCCACCTTGGTCGGGTCGATCACCCCGCTCTCGAAGAGGTTCTCGTACTTGTCCAGGCGGGCGTTGTAGCCGAAGTCGCCCTTGCCCTCACGCACCTTCTGCACGATGACCGCGCCGTCCAGGCCCGCGTTGCTCGCGATTTGGCGCAGGGGCTCCTCGATGGCCCGGGCGATGATGCGGATACCCGTCGTCTCGTCCTCGTTGTCGCCCTTGAGCTTGTCGAGCGCCTTCTGCGCACGGATGTAGGCCACGCCCCCGCCGGGGATGATGCCCTCCTCCACGGCCGCGCGGGTTGCGCTCAGCGCGTCGTCCACGCGGTCCTTCTTCTCCTTCATCTCCGTCTCGGTGGGTGCGCCCACGTAGAGCACGGCCACCCCGCCGGCCAGCTTGGCCTTGCGCTCCTGCAGCTTCTCCTTGTCGTAGTCCGAGGTGGAGTTCTCCATCTGGGCGTTGATCTGGGCCACGCGCTTGGCGATGTCCTCCTTCGCGCCGATGCCGCCCACGATGGTGGTGTTGTCCTTGTTGATGGTCACGCGCTCGGCCTCGCCCAGCATGTCCACCTGCGCGTCGGCCAGGCGGAGGCCCTTGTCCTCGCTGATGACCGTGCCCTTGGTCAGGATGGCGATGTCCTCGAGCATCTCCTTGCGGCGGTCGCCGAAGCCCGGGGCCTTCACGGCGGCGATCTTGAGCGAGCCGCGCAGGCGGTTCACCACCAGGGTGGCCAGCGCCTCCCCGTCGAGGTCCTCAGCGATGATGAGCAGCGAGCGGCCCGCCTTGGCCACCGGCTCGAGCACGGGCAGCAGGTCGGCCATCGTGCTGATCTTCTTGTCGGTCAGCAGGATGTAGGGCCTGTCGAGGTCCACCAGCATCTTCTCCGGGTCGGTCACGAAGTAGGGGGATATGTAGCCCCTGTCGAACTGCATGCCCTCCACGACCTCCACCGAGGTCTCGATGCCCTTGGCCTCCTCCACGGTGATCACGCCCTCCTTCTTCACCTTCCCCATGGCCTCGGCGATGAGCTTGCCGATGGCGCCGTCGTTGTTGGCCGATATGGTGGCCACCTGCTCCACCTTCACCAGGTCGTCGCCCACCTCCTTGCTCAGCTTCTTGAGCTCGGCCACCACGGCCGCGGTGGCCTTGTCGATGCCCCGCTTGAGGTCCATGGGGTTCGCCCCGGCCGTCACGTTCTTGAGGCCCACGTTCACGATGCTCTGCGCGAGGACCGTGGCCGTGGTCGTGCCGTCGCCCGCCTCATCGTTGGTCTTGGAGGCCACCTCCTTGATCATCTGCGCGCCCACGTTCTCGAGCGGGCACTCCAGCTCCACCTCCTTGGCCACCGACACGCCGTCCTTGGTCACCTGCGGCGAGCCGTACTTGCGCTCCAGCACCACGTTGCGCCCCTTGGGGCCGAGGGTCACCTTCACGGCATCCGCCAGCTGGTCCACCCCGCTCTTGAGGGCTTTGCGCGCCTCGAAATCGAACTTTATTTCCTTAGCCATAGCTACTTATCTCCTTGTATTACGCATTTCTAAATCCAAAACCGGTGGGCCTTGGCCCTCGCCCTAGACTATCGCCAGGATGTCGGACTGCTTCATGATGAGGTAGTCCACCCCGTCGATGCTTATCTCCGTGCCGGCGTACTTGCCGTAGAGGACCACGTCGCCCTCCTTCACCTCCATGGTCACCTCCTTGGTGCCCGTGCCGGCGGCCTTCACCGTGCCGCGCTGGGGCTTCTCCTTGGCCGTGTCGGGGATGATGATGCCGCTCGCCGTGCGCTCCTCCGCCGGGGTCGGCTCTATCACCACGCGGTCGGCCAGGGGCTTAATCTTCAGTGCTGCCATTGCTCTATGTTTTTTAGGTATCTACTCAAACTTCTCTACGCTCGCCGCGGCGAGCCTACCCCCTCCCTAGCAAGCTACGTGCCATGCGCCGAGGGCTGACATTCTGTCACTCACCCAGGGCAATTTTGGCACGCCGCGCTAGGCGTTCCGGGCGTTGCGCTTGCGGGCGTTCTCGTCGAGCTCTATCTTGCGGAGCCGCATGGAGTTGGGCGTGATCTCCACGTACTCGTCGGCCTGGATGTACTCGAGCGCCTCCTCGAGGGAGAAGCGCACCGGCGGGGGAAGGACCACTTTGTCGTCGCTGCCCGAGGCTCGCATGTTGGTGAGCTTCTTGCTCTTGCAGACGTTGATGGTGATGTCGGCGTCGCGCGAGCTCTCGCCCACGATCTGGCCCATGTACACGTCCTCCTGGGGGCCGACGAAGAATCGCCCGCGGTCCTGCAGCTTGCCCAGCGCGTAGGCGAAGGTCGTGCCGCCCTCTAGGGCCACCAGCGAGCCGTTGGTCCGCTGCTCTATGGGCCCGCGGAAGGGCTCGAAGCCCTTCAGGCGGTGCGACACCACGGCCTCGCCCATGGTGGCCGTCAGCAGCTGGTTGCGCAGGCCGATGAGCCCCCGGCTGGGTATCTCGAACTCGAGGCTCATGCGGTCGCCCTTCTGGTCCATCTGCAGCATCACGCCCTTGCGCTGGGTGGTCAGCTCGATGGCCTTGCCGGAGAGCTCCTCGGGGAGGTCGATGTTGAGCACCTCGATGGGCTCGCACAGCTGGCCGTCTACCTCCTTGGTGACCACGCGGGGCTGGCCGACCTGTAGCTCGTAGCCTTCGCGGCGCATGGTCTCGATGAGGATGGAGAGATGCAGGATGCCCCGGCCGAAGACCACGAAGGAGTCGGCCGTCTCGCCCGGCTGCACCCGTAGGGCGAGGTTTTTCTCCAGCTCGCGGTCGAGCCGCTCCTTGATGTGGCGGGAGGTCACGAACTTGCCGTCCTTGCCGAAGAAGGGCGAGTTGTTGATGGTGAAGAGCATGCTCATGGTGGGCTCGTCCACGTCGATGGTGGGCAGGGCCTCGGGGGTTTCCGCGTTGCAGATGGTGTCGCCGATGTCGAAGGTCTCCAGGCCCACCACGGCGCAGATGTCGCCCGCGTGCACCTCCCCGACGGAGCGTTTGCCCAGGCCCTCGAAGGTGAGTAGGTCCTTGATTTGCCCCCGGGTTTGCTGGCCCCCGCGCCCCGAGAGCATGATGGGCTGCCCGGCCCGCAGGGTGCCGCGGTGGAGCTTGCCCACGGCGATGCGCCCCACGTAGGGCGAGTGGTCGATGGAGGTGATCAGCAGCTGCTCATTGCCCTCCTCCACGCGGGGGGCTGGCACGTGCTCCACGATGGCGTCCAGCAGCGGGGCGATGCTCTCGGTCTGCACCTTGGGGTCGTGCGACATCCATCCCTGCTTGGCGCTGCCGTAGAGGGTGGGGAAGTCGAGCTGGGCCTCGCTGGCCTCCAGGCTGAACATGAGGTCGAAGACCTCCTCCTGCACCTCCTCGGGCCGGCAGTTCTGCTTGTCCACCTTGTTGACCACCACGATGGGCTTGAGCCCCAGGCCCAGGGCCTTCTCCAGCACGAAGCGCGTCTGGGGCATCGTCCCCTCGAACGCGTCCACCAGCAGCAGCACCCCGTCGGCCATGTTCAGCACCCGCTCCACCTCGCCCCCGAAGTCGGCGTGCCCGGGGGTGTCCACTATGTTGATTTTCACCCCCTTGTACTGCACCGAGACGTTCTTGCTCAGTATCGTTATCCCCCGCTCCCGCTCCAGGTCGTTGTTGTCGAGGATCAGCCCGTCTGCCCCCTCCTTCTCCGCGCCGGCCACGTTGGTCTGCATTATCATCTTGTCCACCAGCGTGGTCTTGCCGTGGTCCACGTGCGCGATTATCGCGATGTTCCTGATTTCTACCATCTATCCTGTTTCACTGTTCGATTTTCGCTCGCGAAGGTAGTCAAATAAGCGTGAAGGGGGGGTGGCTTGGTGGCCGGGGGCTGCTCCGGGCAGAGGCGGGAAGCGAGCGATGGGATGGACCGGACTGACATTCTGCGGTGGGAATGCATTTCTGGGCGAAACATTTTGCGGTGGGAATGCATTTTAACGGTAAACATTTTGCGGGGAGCACGGGAGGGCAAGGGTATAAAGGGGGTAATATGCAGATTTTCAAGCGGAAGCTATACCAAGACATACTCAGGTGGAAGGAGCAGTCGAATGGCCAAACCGCCCTGCTCCTCAAGGGGGCGAGGCGCGTGGGGAAAACGACCCTCGCCACCCAGTTCGCCACCCGGGAGTACAAATCCTTCATCTGCATAGACTTTGCCATCGCCCCGAAGGCTGTGCGGGAGCTCTTCGCGGACATATCCGACCTCGACCACCTCTTCATGCAGCTGCAGCTCATCTACTCCACCCCCCTCCACGAGCGGGAGTCCGTCATCATATTCGATGAAATTCAGCGTCTGCCCCTCGCGCGGCAGGCCATCAAGTACCTCGTTCAGGATGGCCGCTACCACTATATAGAGACCGGCTCGCTCATCTCCATCCGCAGGAACACCAAGGACATCACCATCCCCAGCGAGGAGACCCGCCTTACCCTCCACCCTCTGGACTACGAGGAGTTCCTCTGGGCGCTGGGCGACTCGAACACCATCCCCCTGCTCCGTCAGGCCTTCGGGGAGAGGCGGGGCATCGGCGACGCGGCCAACCGCCAAATGATGCGGAAGTTCCGCCTGTACATGCTTGTCGGGGGCATGCCGCAGGCCATCGAGACCTACCTCCAGACCAAGGACCTCTCGCGGGTCGATGCCACCAAGCGCAATATCATCCAGCTATACGAAGAGGACTTCCGGAGGATAGACCAGACCGGCATGGCCGCCGCACTCTTCAGCTCCGTCCCCGCGCAGCTGGCCCAGGACAGGGCCCGCTTCTCGCCCACCACCGTCGTGCCGGAGACCAACTCGCTACGGATACGCGAGCTCATCGCCGAGATGAGCGACTCCGAGACCATCACCATAGCCCACCATGCCAATGACCCCAACATCGGCTTCGCCCTGAGCAAGAGCATAGAGCGGTATAAAATCTACCTGGCCGATACGGGCCTCTTCGTCACGCTCGCCTTCTGGGATAAGGGCTTCACGCACAACGACCTCTACGCGAAGCTGCTCAGCGATAGGCTGGACACCAACCTGGGCTACCTATTCGAAAACATCGTGGCGCAGATGCTGCGGGCCAGCGGCAGGGAGCTGTACTACTACACCATGCCCACCCCCTCCAAGCACTACTACGAGTTGGATTTCCTCATCGCGGAGGGGACGAAAATCTCCCCCATCGAGGTGAAATCCTCCAGCTACAGGTCGCACAGGTCGCTCGATGCCTTCGCCGAGAAGTACCCCTCCCGCATCCAGCACCGCTACCTCCTCTACACCAAGGACCTCAGGGCAGAGGCTGGCGTAGTCTACCTCCCCGTCTACATGGCCATCTTCCTCTAGCCTCCCCGCCATTTTGCTACCTTTGCCCCCAACTGATGCAGGACAGAGCGATGATTTTCCCCAACGATTTCCCCGCCCGTATAGGCTTCGCCCGGGTGGCCCGCGCCGTCGAGGAGATGGCCACCACCGAGGCCGGGCGGCAGCGCATACGGCACGCCCACTTCTCCACCGACAGGGACCACATACAGACCAACCTCGACCGCCTCGCCGAGCTCAAGGGCATACTCCTGCTGCACGGCGGCATACCCGACTCCGGCTACTCCGACCTCCTGGCCATCGATGCCGTCCTGCGCACCGAGGACCTGGCCGCCACCGAGGCCCAGCTGGCCGAGCTGCGGCGCGCCCTCATCACCGTGCGCGCCCTGGTCCGCGCCTTTCGGGATGTCGCCCCGGGCGGCCACCTGCTCCGCCTGTGCGCGGGCTACGAGTGGCCCGAGGGCGTGCTGCCCATACTGCGCCGCGTGCTGGGCGACGACGGCCTGGTGCGCGATGAGGCCTCCGACGAGCTCTTCCGCGTACGGCGCGAGCTGCGGCGGCGCGACGGCAAGGTGACCAGCCTCCTCAACTCCATCCTGGCCGAGGGGCAGCGCGAGGGCTACCTCCCGGCCGATGCCCGCGTGGCCGTGCGCGATGGCCAGACGCTCATCCCCATACCGGCCGGGGCCAAGGGGAAGATCGCGGCCGTGGTGCAGGGCCACTCCCGCGGCGGGCAGACCCTCTTCGTGGCCCCCTACGCGGTGCTGGAGCTGCAGGCCGAAATCCGCGCCCTACGCGAGGAGGAGAGCGCCGAGCTGGCCCGTATCCTCCTGGAGGTGACCGATGCGCTACGCGATGAGCGTGAGCCGATTAGGGCTTGTGGCGAGCTGCTGGTGGAGGTGGACGTGCTGCGCGCCAAGGCCCAGTACGCCGTGCGCGTGGGCGGGGGCAAGCCCATCCTGGTGGGGGAGCGCCGCCTATACCTCCGGGGCGCGAACCACCCCCGGCTGCTGGAGAAGATGCGGGAGGCCGGGCAGGCCCCCGTGCCGCTCGACATCCGCCTGGATGAGGGCAAGCGCCTACTGGTCATCTCGGGCCCCAACGCGGGCGGTAAGTCCGTCTGCCTCAAGACGGTGGGCACGGCCGTCTACATGCTGCAGTGCGGCTTCCTCCCCCTGGTGAAGGAGAACAGCGAGATGGGCATCTTCGACTCCCTCCTGCTCGACATCGGCGACGCGCAGAGCATGGAGGACGAGCTCTCCACCTACAGCTCCCACCTCCTGGCCATGCGCGAGATTCTGGCCCATGCCACGCCCCGCAGCCTGGTCCTGATAGACGAGCTGGGTAGCGGCACCGAGCCCGTGGCCGGGGGCGCGATAGCCGAGGCCGTCCTGGGCGAGCTGGCTGCCGGGGGCGCGCTGGGCGTGGTCACCACCCACTACGGCAACCTCAAGCAGCTGGCCATGCGGACCGACGGGCTGCACAACGGCTCCATGGCCTACGATGCCGAGGGCATGCGCCCCTTCTACCGGCTGGAGATGGGCGTGCCGGGCAGCAGCTTCGCCTTCGAGATCGCCCAGCGGATGGGTCTGCCGGCCACCCTGATAGCCCGTGCCGAGGAGCTCGCCGGGGCGGAGTACGTCTCGCTGGAGGAGCAGCTGCGGGCGGCCTCGGCCGACAGGCTGGCCTGGGAGGCCAAGCGCCGCGAGATAGAGGAGGCCTCGCGGACCGTGGACCGGCTCCGCGCCCAGCTCGCGGAGGCCACGGGCGAGCTCTCGGCCCAGCGGCGGGCCATAGTGAGCGAGGCGCGCAGCGAGGCCAAGCGCATAGTGCGGGAGGCCAACCGGACGGTGGAGAACACCATACGGACCATCCGCGAGGCCCACGCCGAGAAGGAGGCGACCCGGGCGGCGCGCAGCAGCCTGGAGCAGGCCAAGAGGGATATTGAGCGGGCTGAGCGTGAGGACGATAGGGCGCACGGGAAGCTGGTGGCCGATGCGGGTAAAAAATCCGAGAAGCCAGATGCATCCGCCACGACCCTGACGGAGGGCATGCGCGTCCGCCTCGTGGGCAGCGACACGGTGGGCGAGGTGGTCAAGCTCTCCGGCAAGCGGGCCATGGTGCGCATGGGCCAGATGATGACCTCCGTTGAGGTGGCCCGCCTCGAGCCGGTGGGCCGCGATGCGTACCGGCGGCTCTCGCGCGGCGAGTCGTCCGGCGGGGCGGGCTCCCTGGCGGCCCGTCAGGCCCGGTTCCGCCCCGACATCGACGTGCGCGGCATGCGGGGCGATGAGGCCATCCGCGAGCTGGAGGCGCAGCTCGACAGCGCGCTGATACTGGGCACCAAGCAGTGCCGCGTGCTCCACGGTAAGGGCGACGGCATACTCCGCAAGCTGATCCGCGAGTACCTCCAGCGCGCGCCCCAGGTGGAGAGCTTCCGCGATGAGCACCCCCATCAGGGCGGGGCGGGCATCACCATATACGAGTTGCGATAGGGGCCGGATTGTTGAGGATTTTAGGCCATGCGCTACATCGACCCCTTTACCGACTTCGGCTTCAAGAAGCTCTTCGGCGAGGAGGACAGCAAGGACATCCTCATCGACTTCCTCAACGCCCTCCTGGTCGACTACCTGGACAGCCCGATCGCGGACCTGGAGTTCCTCAAGGACGAGCAGCTCGGGCCCGTGGACCACGGGCGGCAGTCCATCTTCGACCTCTACTGCCGGGCGGCCAGCGGCGAGCACTTCATCGTCGAGATGCAGCGCCGGAGCCAGCGCCACTTCCGCGACCGGCTGCTGTACTACTCCACCTTCCCGCTCCAGTCGCAGGGGCGGCGTAGCGGCTGGTCCTACGAGCTGCAGCCCGTGTACGTGGTGGCCATTGCGGACTTCCACTTCTTCCCGCACGAGCGCGGCCGGGCGCCGACCCACCGCTACGACGTGCAGCTCAAGGACCAGTTCGACCGGGTGTTCCAGGACAAGCTGGTGTTCATCTGCCTGGAGATGCCCAGCTTCACCATCGCGAAGGCGGAGTGGGCGCGCCTCTCGTCCGCGGAGCACTGGGCCTTCGAGGCGGAGCTGAAGAAGGAGAGGGACAAGCTGGCGGAGACGGAGACCGCCCGCGAGGAGGGGCGCGAGGAGGAGAGACAGCGCTTTGCCCTCCGCCTCCTGGCCAGCGGCATGGGCATCGAGGCGGTGGCCGAGCTAGCCGGCCTCGCCCCCGAGCGGGTGCGCGAGCTGGCCACGGAGGGGTAAAAATCGCGGAGTGGCCGCGCCATTCGCCACCATTTGCGGGCGGTTCGTCAAATCTTCCGCGGGCTTTTTTGCCCGTGGAGATATTTCGTACTACCTTCGCACTGCGGGATGGTGCGCCCACGCCGCATCGTTTTGTCGTTTTTTACTAGTATGGAGAGCATAGGGATGGTAAAGGTATACAGGGGTTTACTCGGCGGGCTTAGGTTCCTCGCGGCGCTGCTGCCGCTCACGTTATGGCTGCTGCCCAGCGCGCGGGCCCAGCAGGGCGACGAGTTCTGGTTCGACATACCAGAAATCAACCGGGGGCATACGGCTAATGGCCCCATCAAGTACTTCCTGCATGTGGCTGCGCTGGACTACCCCGTGCGGGTGACCCTCGAGCTGCCGGCCGAGCAGGGCTTCACGCCCCTCTCCTTCGTGCTGCAGACGGGCGAGGAGAAGAAGCTGGAGCTGGCCGCCGGGGGGACGAACTTCACCAACCCAGCCGCTCCCCTCTCGCTCTTCTACAAGCCACAGTACAGCGGTAGTGGCACTGGGCACCCAGGCCCATCCCTCCATACCGCTACCCCCGCGGAGCGCCCCAAGTACATAGAGAACCTGCTGGCCTGGGCGGAGAGCGACCTCAGCACCCCGGGCAAGTACTACATCAACCGCACCAACAAGGGGGTG
>PDWJ01002404.1_pt1 | contig 22917 bp, 15 predicted proteins | sample 1430881 | NCBI WGS metagenome assembly PDWJ01 (sample SAMN01162460, study PRJNA174530) | Oral metagenome, whole genome shotgun sequencing project. | biome: Marine environment; feature: Marine mammal; material: Swab sample of the gingival sulcus; isolation source: swab sample of gingival sulcus... | reverse complement strand
GGGCTTCGTAAGTCTCCTCGGTGGACGAGGTGGCCGCCGTGTCGCTGCGGCGCAGGGTGCCGTCACAGGTGAGGTCGTCTCCGAGGCGCAGCCTAAATCGCGCGCGGAGCGTTGTCTCGGCCGTCTCCTGCACCGCTGAGGTCGTGAAGCATAGATCCGGCCCGAAGCAGGTGCCGACGTCGGCGCGGATGTCGCCCTCGCGGGTGAGGCCAAGGGCGACCTCGCGCACGAAGGGCGCCTTCAGCAGATCGTTGAACACCGCTGAGAGGTCGTAGGAGACCAGCGAGGTGCCCACCGAAGACCGGTCGAGGTCGCGCCGCGGGCGGCCCGTGAGGATCAACGACTGGAGGTCGTCGCGATCGAGGGTCGAGTCGTCGCTGTCGATGTCGATGGTCAGGTCGGGCACGACCCCGTGGATGCGGAGCGTGATCATCACCTCCTTGTCGTCCTCGTCCTGGGTGTCCGAGGAGGCGCGGGCGAGGTACCGTACCTCGGTTTGCGCGGTGACGTCGATCGCCGGGTGCGCCGCGTCGCCGGTGAAGTCCGCGAAGCCGCCGCTGATCTCGAAGGTCCGGCCGAAGACCCGGTAGGTCAGGCTGCCGCCGGGCAGGATGTCGACGCGGCGGTGGACCCGTGGGTCGGACAAGGTCCCGCCCACGGACAGGTCGAGGCGCGCGTCCATGCGCGCCTTGCCGAGTGGGAAGTCGCTCTGAACGGCGAAGTCGCGGGAGACGACGTCGAGATCGAGGGTCATGTCGCCCAGCCACGGCAGGGCCTCGGTCAGCGGCTGGGCGTAGGCGTCGCCGCCGCCGCCGATGGCGCTGCCGAGGGCCTTGGCGAAGGTGTCGAAGCTCTTGGTGAAGCGCCCCTCGGTGACGACGACGGAGCCCGACAGGGACAGCTTCGGCGTGGCGCTGCCGAAGTCGCGGACGGCGATGCGGGTGTTCGGATCGAAGGTCGCGTGGAATTCGCCAGGGCTGGCGTAGAAGAGGTCGGTGCCGACGACCTCGAGGTCGGCGGCGTCGACCTGGTACCCGACCAGTGTGAGCGCCCCGCCGATCGAGAAGCGGCCGTCCTCGAGCTCGCCGCGCAGGCCGGTCGACGGGCTCGAGATGACGCGCTGTACCCCAGGTGCGTCGCCGGGCCGCAGCAGCAGGCCGCCTCCGTCGTCCAACCGGATGCGGCGGCCCAGGCCGCGGGGCATGACCGTGACGCCGACGGGCTCGAGGTGGCCGGAGACCGCGAGGGCGTCGAGGGGGCCCTTCACGGTCAGCGTGGTGTCACCTGCGTCCGCGAGACAGCGTGCGCCCGCCGCAGGCGCGGATCCAGGGTCCGCGGCGACTCGGAGCTCGCCTTGGAGCACGCTGAAGACGCCCTGGAGGTTGCCTAGGACCCCGAGGTCGATGGCGCCGGCGACCTGGGCGTCCAGCACCCCGGCGGCGTCGATGGAGCCGCACAGGCGGAGCTCCTCGTCGGGCTCAGTGTTGGCCGCGGTGAGGGGTCGGTCCGCGGAGGTGGTGACGAAGGTCACCGGGGCGAGCAGGACCCGGTCGTCGGCCTGTACCAGGGAGAGCGCGGTGCGGTTTTGGTAGACGAGCCCACGGTCCCGCAGCCCCAGCTGAAGCTCACCGGGATCCGCGGTGACGCTGAGCTCGAGGGGGCGGCCGCGGCGCCCGGGGTGCAGGTCGAGGGCGGCCGAGGCGCTCGTGACCAGCTCGAGGCCGCCGCGCGCGAGGGAGGGGACGATCTTGGACAGGCGCGCGCGGCGCGCGTCGACGCCGAGCTGGATCCGCGTAGGGGTGAAGCCGTCGAGGTCGATACCGCTGCCGTCGACGAGCTCGAAGCCCTCGAAGAAGTTGGCCGAGGAGATGTCCACGCGGCCGCTGGGCAGGGTCTGGAGGTCGAGGTCGGCGCCGCCCAGATGGACACCGCCGACGCCGAGGCCGTCGACGCTGAGCCGCCCGATGATGCTCGGCCGGCGCAGGGTTCCCCCGACGGTCAGGTTCGCGCTGGCGGCGCCGACGAGGTCCGGCAGCGCGCGCCGGACGTGACGCAGCGAGCGTAGCGGGACGTCGCGGGCGACGAGGGTGCCGTGGAGGCGCTCACCCTGCTTGGCGTAGGTCATCGAGCCGCGGATGGGGTGCCCGGCGAGGGTGGTGATCGCGACGTTGTCGAGGGCGATGCGCTGGGCGTTCGCCTCGAAGCTGGCCTCAAAGCGGCGCAGCGGCTCGCCGGCCAGGGTCACGCGGCTCGCCGTGACCTTGCCCTGGCCCGCGAGGGTGGCGATCGGGTCCGCGAAGGTGCCGCGGAGCCGCGCGCGCCGGATGTCGACGGGGGCGTCGACGCCGACGTCGCCGAAGAGCTCGCCGAGGTCGAGGCCCCGCGCCTCGAGGCGGGTGACCTGGAAGGGCAGGTCCCGGCGCAGGCGCGAATAGGACTCGTCGAAGAGTGACACGCGGCCGTCGAGCTCGACCTCGCCGACGGCGGCGACGGTGCGGGCGTCGCTGATCGACAGCGCGCCCGCCGCCAGGGACAGGCCCGCGGTGACGTGGCCGAGATCGAGGTCGCCGAGGCGCGCGCGGGACCAGCTCAAGGTGCCGCGAAAGCGTGGGTCGTCGAAGGTCCCGCTGACGCGGCCGGCCTTGAGGACGAGCCGCCCGTGCAGAGCCGGGATCCCGAGGCGGCGGGCGCTGTCGTGCACCTCGCCGAAGCGGAGGTAGGGCTCGAGCTCCAGGGTCCGCCGCGCGAGGTCGATGGCGCCGCGCAGGCGCAGCCGGTCTCCGCGGCCGTCGACCGCGACGCGTTCGAGCTCGAGGGTCCGCGATCGCGTCGGCCCTTCGCCGTCGGCGGGATCTACGCCGGGCGGGGCGTCGCGGTAGCGGACGGCGCCGCTGACCGTGTAGCGGCCGGCCAGGGGCGAGCGGGGCGCGCCCTCCCAGCGGACGTCGAGCTCCTGGGCGTGGGCTTCGACGATGACCTCGTCGGTGGCGTCGTCGGCGAGGCCGCCGAGGGTCACGACGCCGGTGACCGCGCCCGCGAGGGGGGCGAGGCGCGCGGGCTCGAGCAGCCCGGTGGCCAGGGCGGCGACAGCCTGGGAGGATACGCTATCGAGGGCGAGGGTCACGCCGAAGGTGGCGCGCCGGTCGAGCGCGCCATTGGGGTGCGGGTCCCAGATCCCGTCGCGGAGGGAGAGGCGGCCCCCGAGCGCTGCGGCGTCGAGGCGGTCTAAGACCGCCGCGTGGGCATAGGGATCGCCGGCGACGCCCCGAGGCTCGAAGCGCACGGCCGCGCGGGCGTCGGTCAGGGGGGCTCCGAAGACGTAGAGCGCCGGCGAGGACAGGGTGAGCTCGGCCGCGACCTGGTCGACGTCTCCGCCCCCCGTGAGCTGCATCTGCAGGGGGCCGCGCAGGGCGCCCCCGGTCACCGCGTGGGTGAGGGGGGCCCCGTCGGGGAGGCGCAGCCGCGCGGTCGCGCCCCAGGTGACCGGCGTCGGCGCCGCGTCCAGCCAGCCGCGGAGCTCGAAGGCGCCGCCGTCGCCGGTGTAGGCGCGGGCGCGCTGGAAGAGGAGGTGGGCGCCGTCGAGGTCGAAGCCGTCCACGCGGAGGTCGCGGACCCGCAGCCGTGGGCCGCCGAGGGTCAGGGCGTCGGCGCGCGTCGAGGCAGACAGGTAGCCGTCGACGCGGGCCACGCGGCAGTGGGGCGCGTAGACGGCGATGCGGTCCTCGCCGGTGAGGCTGAAGCCCGTGACCGACTCGAGTCCTTCGGCCTCGAGGAAGAACCCGGGACCGTGGACGACGCCGCTGGCGTTGAGCACCGCGACTGAGCTGGCCGTGATGTCGAAGGTGAAGGGATCGGAGCCCGGGTCGCCCTCGAAGGCGTTGACGAAGTCGACCTCGTAGTCGTCGTCGATGCGGACCGCGGCGCGGGCGCGCCCGAGATCCACGTGGCCGATACGCATCTTCAAGGGGGCCGCGTCGTCGGTCATCATCCGCGCGATCCCGAGCAGGGTCGGCAGCATGTGGATCTCGCCGACGGCGGCCTCCACGCGCAGGACCTGCTGCCCTTCGCGCCCGAAGATGCGCGCGTCGGCGACGCGGACCGTGCTCGGGCCCGGCCCCCACTGGACCGTCGCGCAGGAGATCGTGCCCGGGATGAGCTCGTCGATGGCTTCGACGATGACGTCTCTGACCAGGCGCGTGCCGCTGGCGAAGTACAGGGCGAGGTAGAGCGCTCCGACGAAGGCGATGGTCCGTGACACGAGCAGGTAGGTCGCGGTCAGCAGCGCCAGCACGAGCCGCCGCAGCTGCCTGGCCACGGCCCGCGCGAAGGTGACCGGGCCCGAGGTCATGGCCGAGGCGGCTCGTCGAGCGCGGCGCGGGCCCAGCGGTCGCCGTCGAAGGTGAGGCGGCCCTGACCCTCGAGGCGCGCGTCGGTGACTCGGGTGCGGGGGCTCCAGCGCTTGCCCTTGCTGCCCTTGCTCTTGTCGCGGGAGAGTCGGGTCTCGAAGACGGCGTAGCCGCTGAGCGGTGCCGCGAGCTCGGCGCGTCGGTCCACGGGGATGAAGGACAGGATGGTGTCGGCGATGGCGCCGCCGACGTCCTCGACCGCGACCCGCGTCGAGATGGTGAGCCGCTGAGACAGAGGGTTGAGGCGGAGCTTACCGTTGGCGCCGATGACGCCCTGATCCGTCTCGACGCTGCCGTCGAGCTCGCCGCTGGTGAGGCCGAAGGTGATGCGCCCCTTGGCGGCGGCCCGGCCGACCTGGCCCTCGGGCAGCCTGAGGCTGGCGACGCGCACGCCCTCGAGCTCGGCGCTAGAGGTGCCGCGGATGGTCATCGTCAGGGCGTCGACCTCCACGTCCTGGGCGCCCGCGTCGTGGGGCAGGCTGATCATGTCGGCGCGAGCGTGGGTGATCTTCAGCGAGCCCGTGGGGCGCAGCAGGCCCGGCACGATCGTGAGCGCGTCGACGGGCAGACTCACCCCCCGGGCGAGCACCGGGCCGAGGGCGACGCTGGGCGCTCGGGCCTGTCTCATCCGGCCCGAGACCTTGCCGCCGGCGTAGTCGGCGGCGAGGCCCACGATGGAGGCACCCTGGGGGAATACGCCGGGGACGAGGTGCTCGGCGTCGTCACCCGCGAGCGCGACGTCGCCGTGCGCCACGAAGGATAGATCGCCGCGAAAGCCCATCCGGCCCGTGAGGCTCGCGCGCGTCGCGCCGTCGGGGTTGTCGAGGGCGAGGCGAGCCACGGTGAAGCCCTCGTCACGCCAGCTGAAGCCTCCGATGTCGACGCCGCGGAAGACCACGCTGCGGTCCTCGTGCCAGGTGACGAGGCTACGCGCCGCGCTCAGATCCGCGTCGATGCTGAGGCCGCCCGCGCCCGGCCTCAGCGCGACGCCCCCTCGGGCCGCGACCTGGTCGAAGCGCAGCCCCCAGGTCGGCCACTCGAGGGTGAGCGAGACGCGGCGCAGGTCGAGCCCCTCGAGGGCGAAGCCGCGCTTGGGCCCCGTGGGCTTGGCGCTGGGCTCGGCGCCGGGCTTGGGCGCCTCGGGGCGGGCGAGGGCCTCGGAGAGGTTGAGCGCGCCATCCCGATCCCACCCCAGGTGCAGGAGGACGTCCTCTACGACGGCGCCGTCGACCAGCAGCTCGCCGTCGAGCAGCGCGCCCAAGCGGAGATCGGCGTCGACGTGGCGCGCGCTCACCAGGGGGCGCCCGTCGGCGTCGTGGATGCGGAGGTCCAACAGCTCTACCCGGTGGGGCAGGGGCCCCCAGCGGACCAGCGCGATGTCGAGGCGATCGGCGGGGGCTTGGCCCGTGAGCCAGTCGGCGATGGCCTGCTGGCCGGTGGTGCTGTTGAGCCAGAAGTAGCCGCCGACCCAGGCGGCGGCCGGCAGGGCCAGCAGCGTCGCGAGCAAGACCGGCCAGAGCGTGCCGCGCCGGCGCCGTCGCGCGGGGCTCTCGGGGGTGGCTAGGGGGCTCGACATCCGGGCGAGTATAGGGGGCGGGGTCCTTCGTGACTACCACGTGACCGCCGCCCGCCTTTGCCGTCGCCGCGCCCGGAGCGTCGCCCGGAGCTGGTCGCGGTCACAGGCGCTCAGCGCTCGACGGGATCGACACGTGGCGCCCCGCCTCGACGACGCGCTCGCCGGCGACCTCGACGGCGTCCACTAGGCCACGGTGGCCGCCGACGAGGGCGACCGAGGTGGGGTCCGCGGCGCCCTCGAAGACCCGATCGTCGACGCGCAGCCGCACGCGATCTCCGTCACCATCGAGCCCGAGGGCGCGGTAGCCATGGGCGTGGCCGACGGCGCCCAAAGCAGGCGCGCAGCGGCCTGCCTCGTCGGTGAGGACGCAGCGGCGCCCGGTCTTCGCGCGGGCTTGGTACTCGGCCAGCCGCAGCTCGGCGAAGGGGTCGATGACCGCGTGGGAGTCGGAGCCCACGCACAGGGGCACGCCGGCGGCGTGGAGCTCGTCGGTCGCCGGGAAGCCGTCGCCCAGGTCGCCCTCGGTGGTCGGGCAGAGGCAGACGGTGACCCCGCACTCGGCGAGGAGCGTCACGTCTCGCGCGTCGAGCCAGGTCGCGTGGACGGCCGTGACGTCGGGGCCGAGGGCGCCCTCGGCCGCCAGGAGCTGGACGGGGCTGAGGCCGTGGGCGGCCTGGCAGTCTGCGACCTCCTTGAGCTGCTCGCTGACGTGGACGTGGATGGGTAGGCCGCGGGCCCTGGCGGCCTCGGCCAGCGGGCCTAGCCACGAGCGGGGCACCGCGCGCACGCTGTGGAGCGCGAGGCCCACACGCTGGCTGCGCCCGTCGACCGACGCCGCCAGGGCGTCCAGCGCGCCGATGGCCGCCGCGGCGGAGGCGACGGCGAAGCGCCGCTGGTGGGGCCCCAGCGGCGCGCCGATGCCACCTCGGGCGTAGACCGTCCACAGCAGGGTGATGCGGATGCCCGCGTCGCGTGCCGCCCGCAGGTGGGCTCGCGAGGCCGCGAGGGGGTCGGGCCAAGGGGCGCCGTTCGGGGCGTGGTGGAGGTAGTGGAACTCGCCGACGGCGGTGTAGCCGGCCTCGAGGCACTCGGCGTAGCAGCGCCGCGCGGTCGCTTCGAGCTCCTCGAGCGACAGGCGGTTGGCGAGACGGTACATGGTGTCGCGCCAGGTCCAGAAGCTGTCCGCGCGGCCCGGAGCCCGCCTCTGGACGTCCCCGCGGAGGAGGCGCTGGAAGGCGTGGGAGTGGGCGTTGGCGAACCCCGGCAGCCACAGGCCGTTCACCGCATGTCCACCATGAGCTTGGTGGTCGCGCCGGCCTTGACCTTCACGCGCCGGGTCTTGCTGCCGTAGGTGGGGTGGGTCAGCACGACCTTGACGCGGCCCGCCCGCACCGAGCGGACCCTGACGGGCGTGGTCCCCGCGGGCCTGCCGTCGATGACGACGTTGGCGTAGGGCGTGGCCACGATGCTCAAGGCCCCAGCCCTGCTAGCGCGGGGCGGCCTGCGGGCGGCGGGCTTGCGGCGCGGTGGCTTCTTCGCAGCTGCCGGGTCGGCCGGCGCCTGCCGTTCGTCGGCCTCGCTGGCGGGCGCCTGCCGTTCGTCGGCCTCGCGGGCGGGCGCCTGCCGTTCGTCGGCGTCGCGGGCGGGCGCCTGCTGTTCGTCGGGGGCCTCGCTGGCGGCGCCACCTGGGAGTTCGGGACTGCCTTCGTTCATGGCGGCGACCGCGCTCGTCGGTGCTGCGTCAGCCTCGCTGGCGTCGGCGCTGGGCGGCGCGGTGGGCTCGTCGCCGCCTGCCTCGCCGGGCGGCGCGTGGCGGGCGGCGGCGACCCTGGGCGCCTCGGGGTCCGGGTCGGATAGCACGTTCGACAGGGCGAGGGTCCCGGCGAAGCCGACGACCAGCGCGGCGGCCAGGACCAGCCCCCATACGCCCCAGGGGACACCGCGAGCCTTGGGACCGGGGGTGGTGGCCGAGGGGACGCTCGTGTCCATCGGGACGGGCGTCGGCGTCGCTGTTGGGCGTCGCGGGGCGCGCTCAGGGCTGGCCCAGGGGGTCGACGAGGCCGCCGACGCGTGGGAGCCGCGATGCCCCCCGACGGCCGTCGCTGGCCGTAACAGCGTGGCGGTCGACCCGGCTGCGCGGGACGAAGGCTGGGTGCGGCTGCGTGTCGCTGGCGCGCTGCGGTCGGTGGTCCTCCGGGGGCCCGCGGGGCGCGTGCGGCGTCGCCCCGTCGTGGGGCCGGGGAGCCCGACGGCGCTGGCCAGGGCCGCGTGGAAGTCGGTGATCTCGGGGAAGCGATCGCTGGGCTGCTTCGCGAGGCCGCGCAGGATCGCCGACTCGATCCGGGCGATGCCCGGCCCCAGATCGCCCATCGGAGGCGGTGGCTCCTGGACGTGCAGGCGGAGGAGATCGAGGTGCTGGGGCGCGTCGAAGGGGCGGCGACCGGCGAGAAGCTCGTAGGCCATCACCGCCAGGGAGTACTGGTCGGCGCGGCCGTCGATGGGCCTGCCGCAGATCGCCTCGGGGCTCATGTATTGAGGGGTGCCCAGCAAGACGCCGGTGTCCGTGAGGTGCCGGCGCTGGTCGCCGGTCGAGCCGTCGGTGGCCACCTTGAGGATGCCGAAGTCGATGAGCTTGGTGAACAGGGGATCGTGGGACTGCGGCACCACCATCAGGTTGGACCACTTGAGATCTCGGTGGATGATGCCGCTGTCGTGAGCGGCCTGCAGCGCCGAGCACAGCTGGCCCAGGATGTGGACGGCCTGCTGTAGATCGGGCACTCGGGCCCCGCGCAGCAGCTCGGTGCCGGGGTAGCCGGGCAGGTACTCCATGACGAGGAAGGGGCGCCCGGCCTGGTCGCGCCCGTAGTCGTGGTAAGTAATGATGTTCGGGTGGCGTAGGCGGCAGACCGCACGTGCCTCGGTGTCGAAGCGCTGGCGCAGGCGCGAGTCGGTGCCGTGGCGGGCCAGGATCACCTTGATCGCGACCTCGCGGCCTAAGGAGACCTGCTCGGCCATGAAGACCGCGCCCATCCCACCTTTGGACAGCGGCGCCACCACACGGTAGCGGCCCGCGACAATGTCTCCTGGCTGATAGATCGCCACTTGGGTCATCTCCTGGCCGGTCGTGGGAAGATAGCGCCGGGTGAAGGTCGAGGTCCACTCAGGAGCGTGGGGCGCGTGGGACTGTCGGGCAGGGGCGTGAGCCGCCGCCGGGCTTTGCCGCGTTGCGGTGAAGTCGCTACGCTGCGGATGTGGAGGTCACTCGCCCAAGCTTCGGTGCTCTGCGCGCGCTCGTGGCGCTGGTCGCGGCGTGGGTGATCACCGCGGCCGGAGCGCCCCCGGATGGCCGCTCGAAGACGCAAAGGAGGGGGCCCGGGGCGACGGCGCCAGCGCCCTGGAGCCGCATGGCGGTCTCGCGCCCGACGCTCGTGTGGGTTCGCGGCGGCGTCACGGTGACGTCCCACGGCGACGGCGACGAGGTCGCGGCGCCGGCCCTCATCGGCGACGTCATGGGGCCCGGCGAGGGCCTCGAGATCGGCGGCGACGGCGCCGCCCTCATCCTCTCGGGTGGTGCGGTCCTGGTCGAGGTGCGGGGCACGGCCCGCTGCAGCTACGGCGAGGGCGGCGTGTTGGAGTGTCGGGGGCGGGCCCCGCGGCGCGAGCGCTTGCAGGGGTATCGCGAGATCGCGCCCCTGCCGGCCCTGGGCCCTGGATCGGAGGCGCCACCGGCGTCGGTCTCGCCCCGGGGCCTGATGATCATCGAGCCCGCCGCGACGGTCAGCCGCACCGCGACGCCGGCGCTGCGTTGGCGCTGGAGCGGCGGCGAGGGGCGCTTCGACCTCGAGCTCACGCGCGAGGACGGCGGCACGCGGACCATAGAGCGCTGGCGAGGGCTCAACGCTCGGGAGCTGACGCCGTGGCGGCCCCTCACCCGCGGCGGGCGCTACCGGCTGCGAGTCTCTCTGGCGGGGGCGGCGCCCCTGGCTGACGAGGTCTTCGACGAGATCGCCTTCAGCGTCCTCGATGCCGCGGCGGCCCGGGCCGTCGACGGCGCGCTCACCTCTCTCGACGCGCTCCAAAGGAGCACGAGCCGGCTGCGGCCGGAGATCGAGGTCCTCAAGGCGCGCCTGCTGGAGTCCTACGGCCTGCTCGGCGAGGCCGCGCGCATCTGGGCGGCGCTGTCGCTGCTCTATCCGGGCCGCGCGGAGCTTCGGACCCGGGCGCGGCGGCTCTACCACCAGACGCACCACATGCCCTGAGGGCCCACGCCGAGGGTCGGCTGCCCGCCCGTGGGGCGGGAATGGTCCGGCCCGCTCGCGGGCTGTCACCACGCGACCCGCCCCAAAGGACGTTCCCTTGCCAAGCCGCCTCGCTCATCTCCGCCGCCGCTCGCTGGTCGCCGTCGCGATCCTGGCGTCGTGGGGCGCCGCCCGCGCCGCTCAGGCTCGCACGGGCGCGCCCCCATCGGCCCAGGACCTCGTCGAGCGCTGGGCCGCAGGCAGGGCCCTCGCCGGCACCACCGTCGGCGTGTCCGCCGTGTGCACCCGCGACGGCGCGGTCTGGGCCGCCCACGGCGCCGACCGCCTCATGTACACCGCCAGCGTCGCCAAGATCCTGACCACCGCAGCGGCCCTCGAGCGGCTCCCCGTCGACGCGCGGTGGCCGACGACGGTCCACGGCGAGCTCGACGCGAGCGGCCTCGTCGACGGTGATCTCACCCTGGTCGGCCGCGGCGACCCCCAGCTGATGCCCGACGACGTCGAGTCCCTCGCCGAGCAGCTCGTCGCCCTCGGCGCCAAGCGGGTCTCGGGCGACCTCGTCGTGGACGTGTCGCGTTTTGCGGGCGCGCTCACGCCGCCCGGCTACGACCTCAAGCGCACCGACGCCGCCTATCGCCCCAACGTCTCGGTCGCTGGCAGCAACTACGGCGCCATCGTCGTCGCCGCCCGCCCTGGTCGGCGCCTCGGCGCGGCGCCGCGTCACCGTCTCCCCCGCCAGCGCCGCCGTCGTCGTCGTGAACGAGGCCGAGACCGTCGCGGGCAAGGCCTCGGGCGGCCTCGCCGTCGCCGCCCGGGCCCGCAAGGACGGCCGCACCGAGGTCAGGGTCACGGGCCGCATGGGGATCGGGGCCAAGCGGGTCTCCGTGCGCAAGCGCGTCGCCGATCCGGGGCTGGCGACCGGACACCTCCTGGCGGCCTTCTTGAACAAGCGCGGGGTGGTCATCGACGGCGCCGTCCGCCGCGAGCCCCGCGCCAGCTGCCGCGACTGCGCGCCCAAGCTCGCCTCCGTCGACAGCGCCTCCCTCGTCGACACCCTGCGCGACATGAACACCTGGTCGAACAACGCCATGGCCGAGACGGTATTCGCCCACCTCGGTGCGGGCGAGGGTGGGGCGCCGTCGACCTGGAGGCGCGCCCAGGAGGCGGTCACGGCCGCCATCGTCGGCTGCGGCGCCGCCCCCGAGCAGGTGAACATCGTCAACGGATCTGGGCTCTTCCTCGCCACCCAGGTCAGCCCGCGGGCGGCGACCCGGGTGTTGCAGGCCTTTGGGGGGGATGACGAAAAGGGCGAGCGCTTTCGGAGCACCCTCGCCGTGGCCGGAGAGACGGGAACCCTCAAGTGGCGCCTGCGCAAGAAGGCCACGCGCGGAAAGGTGCGCGCCAAGACAGGCACCCTCGACGAGGTCGTCTCCATCGCGGGCTATGTCCCGACCCGATCGGGCTGCACCCTGGCGGTCGCCGTGCTGATCAACGACGCGAGCAGTGAGCGCAGGTCGACCTTGCGGCGCGCCGTCGATCGGCTAATTCTCTCGCTCGCCCGCCTCTGATCGTCGGCGGCGCGAGGAGGCGAGCATCTCGAACGCGAGCGACAACGTGCGGGCGGTGGTGGGCACCGCGGGTCACGTCGATCACGGCAAGACGACCCTCACCCAGCACCTGACGGGGATCGACACCGATCGCCTCGCCCAGGAGAAGGCGCGGGGGATCTCCATCGAGCTCGGCTTCGCCTGGCTGGATCTTGGCGACGAGGCCGGCCGCGTCGCGATCGTCGACGTCCCCGGCCACGAGCGCTTCGTGCGACAGATGATCGCCGGCGCCGCCGGCATCGATCTGGTGCTGCTCGTGGTCGCGGCGGACGAGGGCGTCATGCCCCAGACCCGCGAGCACCTCGACATCTGTCAGCTCCTGGGCGTGCGCGCGGGCGCCGTCGTCATCACCAAGGCCGATCTCGTCGACCCGCAGTGGCTGGAGTTGGTCGTCGAGGACGTTCGTGACGCTGTCGCCGGCACGTTCCTGGCCGAGGCGCCCGTCGAGACCTGGGCTGCCGGGGATGCGGCCGCTCGCGCCCGTGTTTTGGCGCTGTTGGCTCGCCTCATCGCCGACGCCGAGGCGCGGGGCCGCCTCGCCAGGCGCAGCGCTGATCGCCCCTTCAAGCTCTCGGTCGACCGGGTCTTCTCCATGCGCGGCTTTGGGACCGTCGTGACCGGCACGACCGCCAGCGGCGGGGTCGCCGTGGGCGACGGCCTGCTCGTCCAGCCCCATGGCCTGGCCGCCCGCGTCCGCGGGATCCAGCTCCACGGTGACGCCGTCGAGGCCGTCGGCCCCGGGGTGCGCGCCGCCCTCAACCTCCAGGGCGTCGACCGCGATCAGGTCCACCGAGGTGACGTGCTCACGACGCCCGGCGGGCTCGCGCCCACCAGGATGATCGATGCGACCTTCACGGCGCTGGAGCGCCTCGCCGGCCCCGTCGCCGATCGAAGCAAGGTCCTCGTCCACCTCGGGACCGACCAGATCGAGGCGACCCTAGCCTTCATCGGCGCGGAGGCGGCCGCCCCCGGCGACACCGTGGCGGCCCAGCTGCGGCTGTCGCGGCCGGCGGCGCTGTTGCCCGGCGAGCCCTACGTCGTCCGTGGCTTCGCCGTCCTCGAGGGCTACGGCAAGACCCTGGGAGGGGGGCGCGCGCTGATGCCCGAGGAGCGCCGCCATCGCCGCACCAGCGACGAGGCGCGCGCCGCCATCGAGGCCCTCGCGGGCGACGATCCCGGCGCCGCGGTCGTCGCGGTCGTCGGCCTCGCCGGCCAGCAGGGTCGGGAGCGCGCGAGGCTCCTCGTCGCGCTGCCCTGGGAGCTGGCCGTGATCACGGCGGCCGTGGACGATCGTCTCGCCGCGGGCGCCCTGATCGAGGCGGGGGCTCGCCTGTACGCCGCGGCCGCCGTGGCGCCCCTGGTCGAGCGCGCCGTCGCGCTCCTGGCCGCCCATCACCGCGAGCGCCCGGCCCGCGCGGGCCTGCGACAGGACGAGCTGCGCACCCGCGTCCGCGGCGATCTGGCGCCGGAGCTCTTCGCCCGCCTGGTCGCGGACGCCGTCGCCGCGGGCGCGCTGGCGCGGCGGGGAGAGCACCTCGCCCTCGTCTCCCACCAGGCGCGGCGGAGCCCCGCGCAGCAGCAGGCCTACCAGGCCGTCGGGGAGGCGCTGCAGGCCGGCGGCCTGACGCCGCCGCGGATCCAGGACCTGCCCGACGCGGTGGATCTGTCGGCGGCGGCCGTCGAGGAGGCGATCGTCTTCCTCGTCGAGGACGGCCGCGCCGTGCGGGTGACCCGCGAGCTGATCTTCGACGCCGGCGCCCTGAGCGGCCTCGAGGCCGCCATGCGGGCCCATTTCGCGATCCACGACACCCTCGACACCCCGACCTTCAAGGGGATGACCGGCGCGAGCCGCAAGTGGACGATCCCGCTGGGCGAGTACTTCGACCGCGCGAACCTGACCGTGCGTGTAGGCGACGTGCGTCGCCTGCGAAAGGCCTGACAGGGGGCGGCAGGTCGCTCCCGCCGGCCGGCCCGCTGTGGCGCTGTGGTGGGCTCGGCTGTGGCGGGCTCGGACGTCGCTGGCCGGTCGCGTGATCGGCGCGCCCTCGGCATGGACGCCCACCCGAGACCAGCACGCGCCGTCCGGCTCGCTCCGTCTCCACCCCACACCCCGTGAGCCGCGACCCGAATGAGGCGGCTCGGATCAGACCTCGGGGATGGCGGCCCAGGCGGCCCAGGTGCCGTCGTCGTTCTTGACCCTGAGCTTCATCGGGGCAAAGCCGCGGTGTATGAGCTGCTTGGAGAAGGCCTCGATGACGCCGTCGAGATCCACCGCGTCGCGGATGACGAATTGGATCATGTACTGCAGCGGATCGTAGCATTGGGTCTCGGCGAAGAGCCGGGACTTATTGCGCTCTTTCTTCTCGAACACAGTGACCTGGAAGACGACGCTGCGTCCGAGCTTGGTCGCTTCGAGCTGGAACCGACTGTGTTCGCGAATTGCCACGCTAACTCTTTGAATCTTTTTTGAAATTAGCCGCGGAACATCCAGAGCGTCGTCATAATAAACGGCGGTCTGTCGGTGTCAACCCGACCCGCGCCGCTGTCGCCGCCGCAGGGAGCGCGGGGGGCCGCGCGCCACCGCGCTGGCGCATCCAGCGGTACAACGTCGAGCGGCTTACGCCGAGGGCGCGCGCCGCGGCCGTGCGGTTGCCGCCGTGCTCTCGAAGGGCCGCCCGGATCAAGCGCTGGGCTATCGCCGGGCGGGGGTTGCGGCGACCCAGGAGCTGGGCTGCGCAGCGGGGCGCCAGCTCCGGTGGGAGCAGATCGCGCGGATCGCCACTGACCGTCGCGCGCAGGGCGTGGTTGTTCAGCTGGCGGACGTTGCCTGGCCAGGGGGCGTCCTCGATCGCGCGCAGCAAGGGCGGATCGGGCCACAGATCGTCGGCGTTATTCGCGGTCAGCAAGTGGTCGAGCAGGGGGGCGATGTCGCCGCGTCGGTCGCGCAGCGGGGGCAGGTCCACGCGCAGGACCCACAGCCGGTGGAGCAGATCGTGGCGGAAGCTGCCGAGGGCCGCCGCCGCCTCGAGATCGCGCCAGGTCGCGGTGACCACGCGGACGTCCACCCGACACGAGCGATCGCCGCCTACCGGGCGCACCTCGCCGGTCTCGAGGACGCGCAGGAGCTTGGCCTGGACGCGCGCCGACAGCTCGCCGATCTCGTCGAGGAGCAGGGTCCCGCCGTCGGCGCGGCCGAAGGCGCCTCGGCGGTCGCGGTCGGCGCCGGTGAAGGCGCCTCGGGTGACCCCGAAGAGCTCGGCCTCGGCGATGTCGTCCGGCAGGGCCGCGCAGTTCAGCGCGACCCAGGGTCCGTCGGCCCGGGCGCTGGCCTGGTGGAGGGCGCGGGCGGCGCGCTCCTTGCCGACCCCGGACTCGCCGAGGAGCCACGCGGGGGAGTCGCTGCCGGCCGCCGCCGCGAGCCGCTCCCAGACGCGAAAGGTCAGCGGATCGCGGCCGATCATGCCGCACCACCGGAGCGCGCCGAGGGCATCGCGGCCGTGCCGCCGACCCAGGAGCAGGGCGCGGCCCCCACAGCGCACGACCGCGGCCGCTGTCGTACGGTGCAGGCTCACCCGCGTGGCTCCGAGCCAGGTGCCGTTGGTGCTGTCGAGGTCTCGGATCTGCAGCGCCCGCCCGACGGCCCGGAGCTCGCAGTGGCGCCCGGAGACGTGGCGGTTGTCGAGCACCAGATCGCAGGCGGGGGAGGAGCCGACGACCATGCGGCCGCCGGGCTTGAGCTCGCGCGCCAGGCCGTCGGCGATGATCACCCAGGCGGCGGCGAGCGGATCATCGCTCGCCCCGCTGGCCGGCTTCGCTTGCTTCGCCGTCGGCACCCGCACCCTCACCCCCGGTCGCCTCGGCCTCGCCCCTGCCGTCGCTGTCGCCGTCGCCATCTGTCTCGTCCTCCGCCGTCGCCTCGCTCGCCGGGGCGCCTGGCCCCCACCCTTTAATGGGCGCGCGGGGCTGGATCTGTGCGCGGGTTTCGAGGGAATCGACGGGTGCGGGGGCCGACAGGGTCCGCCACCACTGCCCAAGGAGCTCGAGGTCGTAGGTGTGGCGGGCCGGCGGGAGGCTGTCGATAAACATGTGGCCGTAGCGCTTGGTCGACAGGCGCGGATCCAGGACCGCGATGATCCCTCGGTCGCCTCGGTGACGGATGAGGCGGCCGACCCCCTGCTTGAGGGTGAGGATGGCGTTTGGCACCTGATAGGCGATGAACGGGTCGCCACCGTCGGCCTCGACGGCGCTGATCCGGGCGTCGACCATCGGGTCGCCGGGCGGCGCGAAGGGGAGCTTGTCGATGACGACGAGGCTCAGGGCGTCGCCGACGATGTCGACCCCCTCCCAGAAGGAGGCGGTGGCGAAGAGCACGCTCTCGGCAGTCGCGCGGAACTCGCGCAGCAGGGCCTCCTTGGAGCCCTCCCCCTGGACCAGGAGCGGGTAGGGGAGGCGCTCGGCCACCAGCTCGTGGACCAGCTCGAGCATTCGGAAGGACGTGAAGAGCAGCAGCGCTCGGCCTTCGGTCAGGCGGACGAGGGCCTCGATGCGGTCGGCGGCGGCGGCCGCGAAGGCGTGGTGGCGAGGCTGGGGCAGATCCGCCGGGGTGTAGAGCAGGGCCTGGTGGGCGTAGTCGAAGGGCGAGTCGAGGCGCAGCTCCAGCCCCCGGGTGCCGAGGCCGACGCGGCGACGAAAGTGGTCGAAGGTGCCTGAGGTCGTCAGGGTCGCCGAGGTGAAGACCACCGCTGGGAAGCGCTCGAAGAGGGCGCGCTCGAGGAGCTCGCCCACCTCGACGGGCGCAGCCCGGAGCGAGACGGCCCGCGGGCCGGCCTCGACCCAATGGACGAAGCGGTGGGGCGAGCGGCACAGGGCGATCTCCTCGAGGTCGTCGCGGATCGCGTCGGCGCGGGTGATGAGGCGCTCGATCGCCTCGTCGCCGCCGTCGTGCAGGGCGTCGAGGGCGACGATGACGGCGCGCAGGGTGTTGTCGAGGCGGGCGTAGGCGTCGAGGGCGTGCCGGCGCAGGCGCGCTTTGGGGAGCAGCCCCCGGTAGCGGGCGTAGAGGTCGCGGGTGTCGGCGGTGAGCCGGGCCAGATCGCGGCGCAGGCGCTCGGCGGCCATGTCGGTGGCGTCTAGGAGGCGCTCGACGTCGCGGCCGAGGCGGTACAGGCGGTGGTCGGAGACAGCGACGCCGAAGTGGGCGGCGGCGACGTCTTCGAGGCGGTGGGCCTCATCGAAGACGACGGCGTCCGCCTGAGGTAGGAGCCCGAAGCCGCCGTGCTCGCGCAGGCCGAGGTCCGCGAAGAAGAGGTGGTGGTTGACGATGACCACGTCGGCGGCCTCGGCGCGCCTGCGAGCGGCCATCACGAAGCAGCCGTCGAAGTGCGGGCAGCGGCGGCCGAGGCACTGCTCGGCGCCGACGGTGACGGCCCGCCAGATCGTGGCGCCGTCGGCGAGCTCGGTCAGCTCTGCGCGATCTCCGGTCCGGGTCCGCTCGGACCAGGCGCGGATGGCGGCGAGCTCGGCGTGATCGTCCAGGGCGAGGCGCGGGTCTCGTCGCGCCAGCTCCAGGGCGTGGAGGCAGAGGTAGTTGGTGCGCCCCTTGAGGACCGCCGCGGTGAAGTCGGCCCCGAGGGTGTCGCGGACGAAGGGGACGGCGCGCTGGTAGAGCTGGTCCTGCAGCGTCTTGGTGCCCGTCGACAGGATCACCTGCTGTTGGGACAAGGCGGCGGGGACGAGGTAGGCGAGGGTCTTGCCGGTGCCGGTGCCGGCCTCGACGAGCAGCACGTCGCGGCGCTCGATGGCGGTGGCCACCGCTCGCATCATCAGCTCCTGGCCGGGGCGGCGCTCGTAGCCCGGCAGGGTGCGTTCGAGCTCGCCGCCGGGGCCGAGGGCCGCCTCGAGGGCCGGCCAGCTCGTGAGGGCAAAGCCCAGCCCGCCGGACGCGGTGGCGCTCTGCTCGGGTCGCTGGGAATGGTGGCTTCCGGCTCGATCTTCCATGTGATATAGCCGCGCCCCGAGCGCGTTGGGGTAAGCTGTCGCCGACGGCTCCGTCGTCTGACAAGAGCGTCTATGGCCGAGAACGACACCTCGAATACCCCGACCGACGGCTCGCGCAAAGCGGAGCTGGAGGCGCTGTTCCAGGCGTGGGACCAGCGCGAGGGCGGTCCCACGGAGCCCGGCGCGCGCGAGGCCCGCATGCGCCTGCTGACCGTGGGCGTGCACATGCGGCTCGTCGTCTCGGCCGTGCTGATCGCCGTGACCGCCTACGTGATGTACTCGTCGCGGCGGCCGCTGCTCTACTGGCTCGACGGCGGCGAGTCCGCGGCGCTCGGAGACCTGCGCGAGCGCTGGGCCGCCGGCGAGCGCGACCTCGGCGGTGAGTCGAACACCTACGTGTCCTTGTCCGGGATGGTCATCACGCGCGTCCTGATCGCGCGCGGCACCGACGACGACGGCGAGCCGCTGCCCGAGAGCGAGTCGGACAGCCTCTTTTTCGACCCGACCTTCAACGTCATCGTCAAGACCGAGCGCAAGCTGCCGGATCCGCCGCTGCGGATCGGTCAGGTGGAGATCGATCGCCGGCTCGTCGGCCTGGTCAACAAGCGCCTGGTCTTCCCGTCGGATCTGACGGTGTCCTTCGACGCCGAGGGGCGCCTGGTGCGAGGCGACGACGTGCCGCGCCACATGATGCGGTCGGTGAACTACTACGCCGAGCGCATGAAGTTGCCGCCCGAGGACCTGTGGGTCCTCATCGACGGCGACACCCCCGGCGACCACAGCCTCGTGGTCATCGTCTGGGGGCTCGCCGCCATCGTCCCGCTGGTGGCGCTCTTCTTCCTCTTGCGCGCCATTCGCCTGCGCGCGGCCTACCGCCGCGAGCTCGAAGCCGCCCCTGCCCAGACGGAGCGTTGATATGTCTCAGAACGAGCCCGCCGCCCTCGTCGCCGAGCGCCTCGCCGTCGCTGCGCGCGCCGCCGCCGGTGAGCTCGCCGGCGCGACCTCGGGCGCGAAGAACCAGGCCCTCGCGATCTTGGCCGACAGCCTGGAGGCCAACGTCGAGCGGCTCCTCGAGGCCAACGCCAAGGATCTCGCCGCGGCCGCGGAGGCGGGCCTCAAGGGGGCCTTCGTCGACCGCCTGCGGCTGACCCCGGGGCGCGTCGCCGCGATGGCCGAGGGCGTCCGTCAGATCATCGCGCTGCCGGACCCGATCGGCGCCATGGACGACGTCCGGCGGCGCCCCAACGGGCTCAAGGTCGGGCGCGTCCGCATCCCCCTCGGCGTCATCTGCATCATCTACGAGTCGCGCCCCAACGTGACCGTGGACGCCGGCGCCCTGTGCATCAAGAGCGGCAATGCTCCCATCCTCAAGGGCGGGCGCGAGGCCTTCCACTCCAACAACGCCCTGGTCGCGGTCATGCAGCAGGCGCTGTCGCAGGCGGGGCTGCCGGCCCAGGCGGTCCAGGCGGTGGCGACCTCGGATCGCGGCGTCATCGCGGCCCTCATCACCCGCGACCGCGAGGTGGACCTCGTCATCCCCCGCGGCGGCGAGGGCCTCATCCGCTACGTGACCGCCAACGCCACGGTGCCGGTGATCCAGCACTACAAAGGCGTCTGCCACGTCTACGTCGATGAGACCGCCGATCTCGAGATGGCCGAGGCGATCGCCTACAACGCCAAGGTCCAGCGCCCCGGGGTCTGCAACGCCATGGAGACGCTGCTGATCCATCGGGACGCGGCTCCCCGGCTGATCCCCGCGCTGTTCGCGCGATACGCCGAGGCCGGGGTGGAGCTGCGCGGCGACGCGCGGACCCGCGCCCTGTGGCCCCGCGCCGCCTCAGCGACCGAGGCCGACTGGGACGAAGAGTACGCCGACCTGATTTTGTCGGTCCGCCTGGTGGACGATCTCGACGCGGCGATCGAACATATCCGCAAGCATGGATCGGGTCATACGGACGCTATCGTGACGAGTGATTACCTGGCGAGCCAGCGTTTCGTCGCCGAGGTGTCCTCGAGCTGCGTCGTCGTCAACGCGTCGACCCGCTTCAACGATGGCTTCGAGCTCGGCCTCGGCGCCGAGATCGGCATCAGCACCTCGAAGCTGCACGCGCAGGCAAGACCGTGGCGGCCCCCGCGCCGCTCCAGAGCCAGGCGCTGGCTGAGCAGGTCGCCCTGTTGGCCGTCCAGGCCAAGGGCACGGACGTGCAGATCCTGCGCGTCTACGAGCTCGTTCAGTACACGGACTTCTTCGTCATCGCGAGCGGTCGCTCCGACCGCCACGTGAGGGCCATCCGCGAGCACGTCCACGACGCGCTCAAAGAGCAGAAGATCGAGCCCATGTCGGTCGAGGGCGTAGAGCACAACCAGTGGGTGCTCTGCGACTTCGGCGCCGTGGTGCTGCACGTCTTCTACGAGCCCGTGCGGGACTTCTACCAGCTCGAGCGGCTGTGGAATGAGGCGCCGCGCGTCGAGTTCGACGCCGAGGCCCTGGCCGCCGAGGCCGACGCCGAGGCCCGGTGATCCTGCGGCTCCTCCACCCCGGCGGCGCCGGGAAGGGGCCGCTGGGTGATGCCGCCGCCGACTACCGCGCGCGCCTGTCACGGCGCCTGCGTGCAGAGGAGCTCTACGTCAAGGCTTCGCGGCAGCGTGATCGCGCCCGCGCCCTGGCCGAGGAGGCCGACAGGATGCGCGCGGTGACCAGACCGCGCGATCGCCTGGTCGCCCTCGTCATCGGCGAGCGTCCGTGGAGCTCGGAGGACCTCGCCACGCGCCTGCAGCGGTGGATGGGCGGCGGCTACGGGGCGGTGTGCTTCCTGCTCGGGAGCGCCGACGGCCTGGCGCCGCAGCTCGCGCGGCAGGCGCACGAACGCTGGTCTTTCGGGCCGATGACCCTCCCCCACGACCTCGCCCGGGTCGTCCTGTGGGAGCAGCTCTACCGGGCGTCGACCATCGTGCATGGCGAGCCGTATCACACCGGGCACTGAGGGGCTGGGACGCCGGGGGTAGGTCGGCACGCGCCTTGCTTGGGTCGGGTCCCATGCACGCCCTCTATGCACACGTCCTCGAGTCACTCTTCCCCACGCGCTGCGCGAGCTGCGACGGCCCGGCCTGTGCTGGGGCGCTGTTCTGCGACGCCTGTGCGGTGTCCCTAGTCCCCGGCACTGAGGCCTACTGTCCCCGCTGTGGGCGCGTCTACCTCGATCCGCCGCCGGGCGGCGGCCGGCACCTGTGCGGCGCCTGCCATCGCGCCCCGCCCCCGTGGCGTCAGGCGCGGGCTGCCTACGCCTACGGGGGCGCCCTGTCCGACGCCGTCGCGCGCTGGAAGAATCGGCCCGCCCAGGCCCTTGGGCCGAAGCTGAGCCGCCTGATGGTCGCCCAATCCGACCTCACGGGCTGGGCGCGCCTGTCGCCGGACACCCTGGTCGTCCCCGTGCCGTCCCACTGGCGGGCCCTGCGTCGCCGCGGCTTCAACCCGGCCGGTGGCCTCGCCCGAGGCCTCGCGCGGGCCTTGGGGCTCACGCTCGCGCCCACCGCGCTGCGTGTGCGCCGACCCCTCGAGAGCTCGCGAGGGCTGTCGAGGGCGGCGCGTCGCCGTCGCGCGCGCGGCGCCTTTGAGGCGCGCGGCCGGCGGGTCGAGGGCCGCGCGATCTTGCTGGTCGACGACGTGATGACGACCGGGGCGACGGCGGAGGCGGCGACCTCCACGCTCCTGGCCTCGGGGGCGACCTCGGTGGACGTCGCCGTGCTCGCCCGGGCTGTCTTGGAGCCGTAGGCGCCTATGGTGATGGGTGCAGCGGCCCGTCGACCGGGTGCTCGGCGGGCAGGGCGCTTGCGCCGTCGTCGGTCCACTCGATGGCGTCCAGGTGGGCCTGGACCTGCGGGTCGTCGAGGAAGGTCCAGACCGTCTCGTTGCCGAGGAGCGACAGGTAGTCCTTGGCGCCCAGGGCGCGCAGGACCTCGGGATCGGCGATCAGCGTCTGGGCCTTCGGGTTGGCCATGAGCGCCTGGACGTGGGGGTCGCCCGCGAGCTGCTGGCTGTCGCGGGTCGACACCAGCCACGCGAGCTTGGCGAGGGCCTTGGCGCCGGGAAAGACCCCGCTGTCGAGGAAGTTGTGCTGCATCACCCAGCGGCCCGCGATCGACGAGGCGAAGGGGATGGGGAGCTTGCCGGTCATCCTGTGTGCCATGATCAGGCCGACGATGACGAGGTAGGCGATGAGCAGGCCCTTGGCGCCGCCGACGAGCACGCCGATGGCGCGGTCGGTGGTGGACAAGCCGTCAGACAAGCTCAGCAGGTCGCGGGTGATCTTTCGGACGAAGAAGGCGCCGATGAGCACGACGAGCAAGAAGATGGCGAAGAAGCCGACGGCGTCCGCGACGTGGGGCGGCAGCGCCGCCTCCTTTGCGATGGGGTCAGCGACGAAGCCCCCGAGGCCCCGGGCGACGAAGTAGCCGAGGACGACGAGGGCCATCTGGCCGAGCTGGTACAGAAGGCCCTGAGTCCAGCCGCGCAAGAGCGACCACACGAGGAACAACGCGACCAGAATGTCGATGGCGATACCCAAGGCTCACCTCCGGTGGAGCATCCGCGATACCACCTGTGCAGGCGAGCGCAAGCGCCGGCGAGCGGCGCTCGGAGCTAGAAGTGGAACTTGAGGTCCGCGCCGTAGGAGAGGTTGGACACGTAGGCCTGCTCGGACGGGTAGTACCTGTAGGACTCGTCGGAGTTGTCCATGAAGGAGCCACGGTACAGGAGCTTGCCGCCGAGTGAGATGCTCTTGGTCAGGTACAGGTCCACGCCGCCGCCGAGCTGGAAGCCGGGGCCGCTGATGCTGCCGAAGTCCAGGTTGTCGTGGGAGAGCACATAGCCGCCGAGGCCGGCCTGGAGGTAGGGCTGTAGGCGCTGGTTCCAGTCGGCGAGGAAGAAGCGTCCGTCGACGGTGAAGCCCACCTGGGCCGCCGAGCTGGGGTTGGCGGCGTCGCCGCTGTCGTGGAAGCTCGTCCATAGGCCGAGATCGAGGGAGAAGCGCGGCCCGAGGCGCCAGCCCACGTCGAGGGAGAACCCCCCGCCG
>PDWJ01002004.1_pt1 | contig 22920 bp, 22 predicted proteins | sample 1430881 | NCBI WGS metagenome assembly PDWJ01 (sample SAMN01162460, study PRJNA174530) | Oral metagenome, whole genome shotgun sequencing project. | biome: Marine environment; feature: Marine mammal; material: Swab sample of the gingival sulcus; isolation source: swab sample of gingival sulcus... | reverse complement strand
CACCATTTCTTACATTTAAAGCAACGTTAGTTTTAACGTTAAAGTTTGGAACACTTGTTAGATTTCTACTTGTAACTAGTTTATATACATAGCCTGGCCCACCGTTATGCCATACCCTGTACCACATAACTCCATTATTATCCGTTTTATAGCCATACGCAGTCTTAATCATATTTTTATACAAATTTCCAGGTAGTGCAGGCCCTTTAGGATACTCTCTCACAGTCGTTTTATCTGTTATTCTCACATTATAATCAAGTTTCTTTACATAATAAGTATATAAATATGCTGGCCCTCCGTTATACCATACCCTGTAAAATGGAGCATCATTTGCATTAAGCGCTTTTCCATAAACTGTCTTTACAGTTCCTTTAGGAATAGTTGCAATTTCTTGTGCGCCAGGATATTTTAGAAGTTTTACATTCTTATATTTTACTTTAACATTAAAATTAAGCTGTTTAATCAAATTATAATCTGTAGATCTTCTATTAAGATAAGCCCAACCACCGTTATACCATACCTTGAAAAAGTCACCATAGAAACCTGCATCTTGATGGCCATAAACTGTTTTTATAGTATTTCTCTGTAAGGTACCTAAAACGTTAAAATCATTGTCATAAAGTTCTTGTTTTTGAGATACTCTCACATCATAAGGTTTATTAGTTAGTCCAAGGTCTATCCTAAAGTAATTTCGATCAGTTGCTACTACCTTAGTCCTTGTACCATTAGAATCTATAGCAGTATCATTGCCAACTTTTCTCTTAGTTTCAAAATATCCCTCTGGATAAGATGTTTGATCAAACTTAACTATATACGTTCCATCAGAAACAGCAAAAATATATCCACCATCAACGTTAGTAGTTTTCTGGCCTAAATATTCATTGTTTTCATTATATAATTTAACACGAACACCCTTTACTCCAGCTTCACCATCATCTTGTATCCCATTTGAGTTTAAATCATACCAAACCTTGTCACCAATAAAGTTTGGCAACTTGTTACCCCCAAAAGATGAATCAAATACTCCAATATTTAACACCAATATTGCTAAAATAAGAATTGACATAATCCTATAGCTCTTACTTTTCATTGTAACCTCCTTTTATTCAGTCTTCATCTCTTATTGCTTTTTTGTGTACCTAGCTCTTATATAACCTGTTTGACCATTGTACACTATTCTGTACCAAGTCTCTCCATATCTATCAAGTCTTTGACCATAAACAGTTTTTACTTTATTTTTGGGTAATGTTCCTAAAATAGTTCCCCAAACAGCATTTCTTACATCTTCATCAATTGTTATTAATACATTAAAGTTTGGAACACTTGTTAAATCTCTACTAGTAGCAAGTTTTTCAATATATCCTGATCCTGTATTATACCATATTTTGTACCACACAAGTCCAGTACTGTCATTTCTATAGCCAAATGCTGACTTTATATAATTCTTAGATAAATATCCAAGTACTGGCCCTTCAGGATACTCTCTCACACGTACTCTATCTGTCAACCTTACATAATATTGTTGTTTTTTTACTTTAGAAGCTTTTATAAATCCAGCTCTGCCATTATGTACTATATGGTAATACTTTTCACCGAAATTATTCCTCGGCTCGCCATATACTATTTTAGTGGTATTCTTAGGTAGAACGCCAATAACTAATTGGTTGTTAGGTCCACCTTTATAAATATTGACTGTCGAACTGCTTCTAACAGTAAAATTTAGTTGTTTTAGTAGATCAAATTCTGTATATGCTATTTCAATATAACGATATTTTCCGTTATAGAGTATTTTATAAGATTGACCCATAATAGGATGAACAATAGTTCCATAAACTGTTACTATTTTATTTCTTGGTAAAAACCCTACAGTATAATCAGGTCCTTCCAGTTTTTCTACTTCCGCATAATCATTAACTCTTACTTGAAATGGTTTGTCAGTCAATCCAAGATCTATATCAAAATTATGATCATTAATTATCTCAAACCTTTTCCAACAACTATCTGAATCAATAGAATCATTATTTCCTACTTTTCTTTTAGTTTCAAAATAGCCACTCGGATAAGTACTATCCTGAAATTTAATTATGTAGTCACCATTTTTTACAAGAAAATGATAATATCCACTGCTACTAGTAGTTTTAGATTCTATAAAATCTCCATTGTAACTATAAAGTTTCACTTCTACACCAGAGATACCTGTCTCTCCATAATCTTGTACTCCATTACTATTTTTATCATACCAAACTCTATTACCAACAATGTATGTTTTCCCAGTGTCCCCAAAAGATAAACCAAATATCCCGACATTTAACACCATTATTACAGAAAGAAAAATTGACATAATCCTAAAGCTCTTGATTTTCATTTTGCCTCCTTCTATTCTATTTATGTACAAAATACTAGAAAACTAGATAAATCTTCCGTTTTACTATACAGTCATAACATAAGATATTCCTAATTATTTATAATCAGTAATTGTATCTTGCTGTACTAGAATGGATATACACATTTTTTCCGTTCTAGAAATCTTTAGCCACATATAATCACTAATGCCATATATTTGCCCATAAACAGTTTTTTATGGTAAACATTTTCTTTTACTCCTTGAAGCATAAGTTCATTAACGTTTAAATCTTTCCGTACTTTACCTCCAACAGAGTATGCTGTTGACTTTTGTATTTTATCTGTACTAGCAAAAGCTATACTAAAAATCTTAAGTCTAATCCACCACATCTGAAAGAATAAATAAAGTAAACAAGAATTGATTTAATTCTATATGTTATTCTTTCAAATATAAAAAGTCCTTAAAAATGCTTCACAGCTAACCCCTACTTTTTCCCTGAGAAATTCACGCCAAATAAAATTGGTTAAGTAAAGTAAAAAGGATTAAATAATAAAAATAGTTACATCAAAATATGACTTGACATAACTAGAATCAATAGTATTTATCTTGTTAAAAACATAAATGTTAATTATTTTACTGAACAATTCAATAAGTTTTAATATACCTGCAATCATAAAGAACTTTAATAACAGATTTTTTATAATTCAACTTAATGATATAACTCTATAATATATTATGCTCACTGTTTAAAGCACAATTACACAAGATTTGTAAACCCTCTTTAACATACGATAATATTTCCTTAGTAATTACTATTAGACTAATAAATCACTATACGTATTTAGTATTTTGATTACACTAGTAACACTACAGCTTTCCTTCCATTGGGAAAACATAGCCTAAACAGTGTGAAATTTGATACTAATCCTTTATAAATAATTGAAACCAATTGGATTTATAACACGCTAGTTACGAACCTTTTTTGAATATGTTTTACTTTTCACTTTAATTATATTATTGTTTAATATTTCACATATATTATATCATAATTTCGTTTAAATTTCAACATAAATTTTGCGCGCGTGATTAAATTTAAAACACAGTATATATAACTTTATTTATATTATCACAAAAAAATACTCCCAAAAGGGAGTAAATTTTCTATTTTTTTCTTCTAAGCATATCCATTGGCTCTAACTTTTCTTCTGATCTTATATACAACACTTGTTTAGCATGAGGACATGAATCTATCTCATTCATTTTTTCATCATACATCACATCTACTTTTAACTTAACTTCTTTGTAGTTAGGACCAATTATGTCGATTTCATCTCCAACACTAAACTTATTTCTTTGAACAATCTTTGCTAACTTTGTTTCATCATCATACTCTTCTACACTTCCTAGGAAGTCATATGTTCTTATATATGAATTTGTTCCATATATTTGAGATGACTCATCTATACCATCAATAAAGAAACCTGTTGTAAAACCTCTGTGAGATACTTTTTTTAATTCTTCAAACAGTTTCGGATCATACTCTTTTCCATCATAGTAATCATCTATTGCTTTTCTGTATACCCTTACAACTGAAGCTACATAATAAGGAGTTTTATTTCTCCCCTCAATCTTAAGGCTCTTAACACCCGTTTCAATTATTTTATCAAGAAGTGGTAGTGCACATAAATCTTTTGAATTAAAGAAGTATGTTCCTCTTTCGTCCTCTTCCACAGGGAAGAACTCACCTTCTCTTTTTTGTTCGGTAAGAGTGTAATTCCATCTACAAGCGCCTGCACAGTCACCTTTGTTTGCATCTCTACCAGTAAGGTAGTTACTTATTAAGCATCTACCTGAATACGCCATGCACATAGCACCATGAACAAAAACTTCAAACTCAGTGCCATTTAATTCTATTACATTTCTAGCTATTTCTTCAAGCGAAAGCTCTCTAGCAAGAATAATTCTACTTATCCCTTGAGAAACCCAAAATTTAGAAGACATAAAGTTTGTGCTATTAGCTTGTGTACTTAAGTGATACTCTCTATCACCCAACACTTCTTTTGCAACCATAAGTATACCTGGGTCACTTATAATAAAAGCATCAAATTCTATATGTTTTATTGATGTTAAATACTCCTTTAATCTATCAATGTCATCATTATGGGCAATTACATTTAGAACCAAGTAAACTTTTTTATCTATTGAATGAGCAAATCTAACCGCCTCTTCTAGCTCTGTATTTGAAAAATTCTTAGAAGCTGTTCTAAGTCCAAATAGTTGACCACCAACATAAACTGCATCCGCTCCATATTTAAATGCATATTTTAATTTTTCCATATCTCCTGCTGGAGCAAGTAATTCTACCTTCATTTTATCCTCGTTATTGCTAGCCCATCCCCTATTGGAATAAGATAGCTATAGTATTCATCACTAAATATCTCATCAATAAAACTATTCATATTCCGTTTTATCGTCATATTACGCTTTACAACAATTTCACCAAAAGTAATTCCTCTCGCATATATGTTATCGCTTATAATTATACTTCCACTTTTAAAAAGTCTTTTGGCCAGCAAAAACAACTCTTTATAATGAGACTTAGCACCATCTAAAAACAGAAGGTCTATTCCTTCTTTTCTAGATTTTATATATTCTGCTGCATCTGAGTAGACAGTATTTATATCCATACCATCTAATAACTCTTTTGCCATTTTATAGTTTTCTTCTTTTCTTTCAACAGTTGTGATTTTAGCGCTTGGAAACATTTTTCTAAATATCGATGCGCTAAAACCATATCCTGTCCCTATTTCTAAAATATTATCAGCTTTTAAATGACTTAAGTAAAACAACAAAAAGTCAAGTACATCATCTTCAATAATTGGTATATTATCTCGAATCGATACTTGCTTTATGTTATTAACATAATCATCTATCACTATGTTATAATTTGATACTCTTGAAATCACTCTTTTTTGCTCTTTTCTAAGTTAGCTTGACTTTTCTTTATATTATTAAGATGCTCATTATAAGTCTTGGCAAAGTAATGTGAACCATCTCCCATATTCTGAACAACAAAATATAAATAATCAGTTTTTTCAGGATAAAGAGCCGCTTTTATAGCTGCATCACCAACTGACGAAATTGGTGCAGGCGGAAGACCCGCATACTTATAAGTGTTATAAGGTGACTCAATCTTTATATCCTCATTACTTAAAACATCTTTTCTCTCATTTATTACGTACTGAACAGTTGAACAGGCCTGAAGTTTCATCTTCTTACCTATTCTGTTATGAAACACACTAGAAACTATAGGAAATTCTTTCATAGCTCTAGCTTCTCTTTGAATGATACTTGCAAGAGTAATAACTTCCTTATCTGTCATGTTAAGTTCTTTAGCTCTAGCTCTGTACTTATCGTTGTATATTTCATTAAATCTGCTAAGAAGTCTCTCAGCTACTTCTCTTTCATCGCTCTCCTTGTAAAACTCGTAAGTGTCTGGGAATAAATACCCTTCCAAATACGTTTTTCTATCAACATCTTTTAGAAAATCATAATCAAATTTTTCTTCTTTTACTATTTTTAAGAATTTTTTTGACGACTTTATCGCTTTTTTCTTTTCGAGAAGTTCAGCAATCATCTTTGTTTCAAAACCTTCTGGAATTGTAACTTTTACAGTTTCTTTTTTTACTGTTGGCTTTGTTAGCTCAGCTATTATTTGTCCAAGATTCATACTCTTTTTTAATGTGTACTTTCCTGGTTGTAATTTATTCGATAGTTTTTTCTCACTTACGTAACTCTTAACAACTGAACTGTTAGATACCAGTTTCATCTCTGATAGTCTGCCAGATACCGTTCCCCAATTGTCTCCCTTTTTTACTTCAAATTCAACTGGAGTCGTATCCTTAGGATCTACCGGCTCTCTAAGTGATTCAGTTATTTGACCACAAGATACTACGAATGTTAATGCTAACGCAAGCACTAAAATAATTAACTTTTTCATTATATTTCCTCTAACGCATCAGATATGATTTTGTTTACATCTTGCATTAAAATAGCAAACTTCATCTGTGCATTTAAATATTTGTTTGCAAGTACATCTTTTGTGACAATTGAGTATAATTCTGTTATCTTTTTAGTATCTTCTTCAGTGACTTCTTCACCAGATATTTGCTTGCTTTGATATTCGAACTGTTTTTTTTCAAAATCAACTATCATTTCTTTTGTAGCTGCATTTGATTCAAGTTCCTTTTTTACTTCTTTAAACTGTTTAAATTCTTCACTCTCTTTTATCGCTTTAGCAAGAATATGTGCCTTATCATGTACATTTACCATTTATACCTCCGTTAAAAATACAAAAACCATCGGTTTTCTCTTTGTTTGACTGTATATATACTTACTTAGATTATCTTTTACATTTTGCTTAACAGTATTGTATTCTAACCCATTGTTAAAACTAAGTCCATTAATACTTTCAGTCATTAATTCCTTAGCATTTTCAAGAAGGGCTTCTGAATCTTTAGCGTGAATAAAACCTCTAGAAATTATATCAGGTTCTTTGTAAAGATTACCAGTGTTCTTTTCAAATTTTAGAAGCACTATTATAAGTCCTTCTTCACTTAATTGTTTTCTTTCTTTTAAAACACTTCTTCCAACATCACCAACTGTTAATCCATCAATTAGAACTCTTCCTGCAGGAACGCTATCAGCTTCTTTAGCCTCACCGCCAAGAATCTCTATAACACCTCCATTTTCAATTATAAAGGTATTTTTCTCATTCATTCCCATGCTTATAGCAAGTTCTCTGTGCCTCTTAAGCATCGCATACTCACCGTGTACTGGTAAGAAATTCTTAGGTTTTACCATTGCAATCATAAGCTTAAGTTCTTCTTCGCAAGCATGCCCACTTACATGAACATCCGCTAATGAATCATAGATAACTTCAATCCCTTTTTCGTATAGCTTGTTTATTACACCATAAACACTCTTTTCGTTACCAGGTATTGGTGAAGATGAAAGAATAACCGTATCACCTTCTTTTAATTCTATTTGTCTATGAATCCCATCAGCCATTCTAGTAAGTCCAGCCATTGGCTCACCTTGAGAACCGGTTGTAATAAGAACTATCTCATTATCAGGGTATCGATTAATATCTCGAATATCTATTATATCTTCTTCAGGTATTTTTAAATAGCCTAAATCGATACCTATAGTACTTAGAGTATTCATACTCCTACCAGTAAAGGCAATTTTTCTATTAAATTCTCTAGCAGAATTAATAATCTGTTGAATTCTGAAGAGATTTGAAGCAAATGACGCAACAACTATTCTACCATTTGTATGCCTGAATATACTCTCAAATGTATCCCCTACAGTAGATTCACTCATTGTGAAGCCTGAATGTTGAGCATTAGTTGAATCAGATAAAAGCAAATCTATACCTTCACTACCTAGTGAACCAAACCTTCTAAGGTCAATTATTTCACCTGAAACAGGTGTATAATCCACTTTAAAGTCACCAGTCTGTATTACAGTTCCTGCTTTCGTCTTAATATATACTGCTACAGCATCAGGTATTGAGTGGTTTACATGTATTAACTCAACCGTAAAAGGACCAATCTTAAACACATCTCCGGCTTTTTTCTCTATCATTCTAACATTTTTTATCTTATGTTCCTTTAACTTTTTATCAATTAAAGCTAGAGTAAGCCTAGTTGAGTAGATTGGGACTTTGAATTTCTTTAATATATAGGGTGCTCCACCTATATGATCTTCATGGCCATGAGTATATATTATAGCTCTAATTTTCTTAAAATTCTTCTCAAGATATGTTGTATCTGGTATAACAACATCTACTCCAAGCAAATCGTCATCTGGAAACTTTATACCAGTATCGACAACTATTATGTCTTTTCCATACTCATAAGCTGTCATATTCTTTCCAACCTCTTTAAGTCCACCTAACGGAATTATCCTTAATGGGGTTGTATATTTTCTTTTATTATTTTTCATCTTTCTCCATTCTTTTTTGACACTCTTTGCAGATACCATTAACTTTTAGAGAATGATTATTTATTTTAAATCCAATTTCTTTGGTAATCATATTCTCAAGTTCATCTAGCAAATCGTTCTGTACTTCTATTATTTTAGAACACTCATCGCAAACTAAATGATGGTGAAAATGATCGCTTTTAATTATCTCATATCTATCCCTTGCATCTAAAAGGTCTAGTTTTGCAACAAGTCTAAGTTCATATAACATATTTACAGTCCTATAAACAGTTGCAAGTCCAATGCTTGGATCTTTTTTATGAACGATATCATACAATTCTTCTATCGTACAATGAGTTCCTGTCAAATCAAGCATTGTTTCGATAACAATTTTTCTTGGCTTAGTAATCTTATAATCATTTTCCTTAAGTGTTGAAAACATTCTTTCTTTAATCTTATTCACTTCCATAATAAACCTCACTTATTTTTTCGAATTCTTCTTCATCAGGCCTAACAAAAGTATAATTATCCTCTTCACCCTCAACTCTAAAAAGTATTGCATCTTCATTAGAATCTAATAATATTACATACTTTTTTTCATCAAATTGGAAAGAGTCATATACGCTAAACTCTTCAACCTTACCATCATCATCCACTAATTCAAATATTTGTTCTTTATCCATTAATTCCTCTCACTATTAATAAAAGACTCAAGGATAATTGATGCAGCAATTGCATCAATTAAATCCTTTTTCTTTTTACCCTTTTTATTCTGAACATGCAAAAATTCTCCAGCTTCAACTGTACTAAGCGCTTCATCCCATAATACAATTGGAATTTGAATAGAATAAACATGTTTCATTTTTTTTTCTAAATTTTTTACAAAGCTAAGTGTCTTTTCATGTCTGAAACCAAAGGTCCCATCCATGTTTATCGGATCTCCAACGACTATCTTTTCTATGTTATTGTCTAGGCATAACTTTATTATATAGTTTATATCCTTAGCTTTATTAACTCTATGGTATGTTTCCTTGGGAAAAGCTATTATTCCCTTATCATCAGATATAGCAATCCCAATTCTTGCATCACCATAGTCAATACCTAACAATTTCATTATAGATTGTTATTAATAAAGTGCTTAAGGAGTAATTCTAATATTTCATCTACTTCGACATGTTTTATTAGATTTCTAGCATCTTTATGACTTGTTATATAAGTTGGATCCCCTGAAATGAAATATCCTACAAGCTGATTGATTGGATTATATCCCTTCTCGAGTAATGCTTCATATACTTGTAAGATTATGTCTCTAGTCTTATCAGGATCGACAACCTCATTATTATACTTCATAGTTAAATTTGACATACTAACCTCCTTAGTTACCAATAATTTCTTTTACAATATTATCTATATTATTATCTACTTCACTCAGTTTGCTAATATCTTTTGCACCTGCGCTAGCGAATGTATCACGGCCACCACCGCCACCGCCTAGCATTCTTGCAACATGTGATATTACCTTACCTGATTTATACCCACTATTGATAGCTTTATCTCTAGCAGCACTAAGTAGCAAAAGCTTTCCATTAAGTTTAGATATGAATAAAGTTGCACCATTATCATCTCTACTTAAAATATCATCTGACATTTTCTTAAGATCATCATTGCTCTTATCATCAAAAACCTTGTAATAGAAATTGAATTCGCCGATCTCTCTTTTTATATCATCAAGAGACTTAGTTTCATTTCTACTGATTTCATCTTTTAGCTTATCAATCTCCTTTTGCAATTGTCTACTTTTATCCTTTAGGTTAGCGACTTCTTCTATTATAAGATGTCTCTGTGTCTTTAAAATGTCAGTAATACTTTTTGTTGTATCGTATTCATCTAGCGCTTTCTTAACAGATTCAAGACCTGTAATAGCTTCAATTCTTCTTACTCCACTAGCAACTGCTTTCTCAGAAACAATCTTAAACATACCAATTTCAGATGTTGAATTAACATGAATACCACCACAGAATTCCACGCTATAATCACCCATCTTTATAACTCTAACTTCTTTTCCATATTTTTCTGTAAATAGTGCCTTTGCACCCATTTTCTTAGCTTCATTTATGTCATAGACATTAGCGTTTACTTCAAGCCCATTTAAAATATAATTGTTAACCGTCATCTCTAGGTCTCTTATTTCCTCTTCATTTAATGATTTGAAATAAGTATAGTCAAATCTAAGTCTATGCTCATCTACATATGAACCTGCTTGTGAAATTGTGTCACCAAACATGTCGCAAAGTGCCTGATTTAACAAGTGTGTTGCAGAGTGATTTCTACTGATGTTTTTTCTTCTCTTAGCATCAACTTCAAGCATTACTTCATCGCCAACTTTAAAGTCTCCATTCGCTTTACCAATATGGACGAATATATCTCCAACTTTTTCAGTATTATTAATATCAATTGTTTTGCCTGAGTAGCTTATAGTTCCACTATCACCAACTTGACCACCTGAAGTTGCATAAAATGGCGTCATCTCAGTAACCACAATAACATCATCACCACTATTACAGCATTCAACTAGCTCATTATTTACAACAATCTTGAGTATTTTAGACTGTTCTTTACTACTTGAATACCCTGTAAAGTTAGTTGGACTTAACTTTGTAAGTTCTTTTTCCACATCACTTTGCCATGCTTTAGATGAGTTATCTACACTCTCTTTCGCACGTTTCTTTTGCTGCTCCATATGAGTTTTAAATGATTCTAAATCAACTTCAAAACCATTTTCTTTTGCAATTTCCTCGGTAATTTCAACTGGAAATCCAAAAGTATCATATAATTTGAATACATCACTACCATCGATTACTTTTTTATTGGAATTCTTTATTATATCCTGAATAAAACTAAGACCTCTAGTAATTGTTTGATGGAACTTCTTTTCCTCATTTTCAATCATATTTAAAATAATTTCTTCTCTTTCGGCTAGAAGTGTATAATGTCCCTTATTGATTTCAATTACTTTTTTTGCAACTTTTGTAAGCGCTAGATCTTCGTATCCAAGTTTAATAAACTGTAGTGAAGCTCTTCTAAGTAGTTTTCTTAAAATATAACCCCTTGACTCATTAGACGGAATTACTCCATCGCCAACCATAAATGTAATTCCTCTCATATGGTCAGCTATTATTCTCATACTCTTATCATCTTCAAAAGTAACACCATATTTTTTTGATGTAATTTGCTCAGTTAATTCAATCAAAGGTTGAACACTATCTATTTCAAACACATTGTCTTTTTCTTGCATAACTACAGCAAGTCTTTCAAGACCCATACCAGTATCAATATTTTTGTTCTTTAGATTTGAATAACTGCCATCTGGGTTTTTATTAAACTGTGTAAATACATGGTTCCAAACTTCAATAAACTGATCGCATTCACAACCAGGTTTATGATCTTTGTTACCACAAGAGTACTTTTCACCTCTATCAAAATATATCTCAGAACAAGGTCCGCATGGCCCTTCTCCAATTTCCCAGAAGTTATCATCCTTACCAAGTCTTACTATTCTTTCTTCAGGAAAATTAAGATAATCCTTCCAAATGTTATAGCTTTCATCATCTTCTTCATATACACTTACCCAGAGTCTATCAAGAGGAATTTCAAGCTCTTCAGTTAAAAACTCAATCCCCCATTTAAGTGACTCTTTTTTAAAGTAATCTGCAAAAGAAAAATTACCAAGCATTTCAAAAAAAGTTAAGTGTCTGGCTGTAACACCTACATTATCAAGGTCACCAACCCTTACGCATTTTTGACATGTTGCCATTCTAACATTTGGAGGTGTAACTAAACCCATAAAATACTTTTTTAGTGGGGCCATTCCAGCTCCAATTAACAAAATGCTATCATCATCCTTTGGTATTAAATTGTAACTCTTCTCTACTAAGTGTCCTTGTTTTTCAAAGAACTTTAAAAACTTATCTCTTAATTCTTCTGCAGTAAAATATTTCATTATTCCTCCCAAATTACTTCATCTATTACTCCACCACCATACAAGTAATCTCCTTTATATATGACAAGTGACTGTCCAGGAGTAATAGCTCTAACTTTCTCTTTAAATATAACTTTATATGTTTTATCATTTATTCTTTCTATATAACAACTATGGTCATTTTTTTCGTATCTGACTTTAGCGCTTAAAGCATCATCAAATTCTACATTATCTGCATATATGATATTTACATCTTTGATAATAGCCCCAATAGAATATAGGTCCTCACTACGACCCAAATACACTACATTTGATTTTCCATCTATTCTATTAACATAGTATGGACCACCATTAACACCAAGGCCTTTTCTTTGACCAACTGTATAATTTTGAACACCTTTATGAGGTCCTAAAACCTTCCCTTCAAGATCTTTAAATTCTCCAGACTCAAAGTTTATCCCCTCATCAGATAGGTACCTAATATAATCATTATCAGGAATAAAACAGATATCCTGAGAATCGGACTTGCTAGATACATCAAGCCCAATTTCCTCAGCTACTTTTCGAACTTCTTCTTTTGATTCAAAATCACCTAGAGGAAATAAGACACGACTGAGTTTTTCCTGCGTTAAGGTATATAGCATATAAGTTTGGTCTTTAGAAGCTTCCTTGGATTTCTTTATAAGGTACCTGTTTAAATCATTATCATATACTATCTTTGAATAATGTCCAGTAGCAACTATATTCGCACCTAATTCTAAAGCCTTATCTATAAATTTTCCAAATTTAATGTACTTATTACATCTTACACAGGGATTTGGTGTCCTTCCCAAATCGTACTCTTCCTTAAAGTATGAAATTATTTCTTTCTCAAAATCATCTTTTAAATCTATAATATGAAACGGTATACCCATATCATTGCATATATCTCTAGCATCATCACTTGAACCATCTTCACTACTATGGAGCTTCAGATACACGCCTATCACTTCATATCCCTTTTTCTTAAGCAAATATGCAGCAACTGCGGAGTCAACACCCCCGCTCATACCAACTACAACTTTATCCATTAATGTAGTCCGGTCTAACATTACTGTTTTCGTAATACTTTTCTATTGCGTTTTTTACGGCCCTTTCAAATAGTGAAGCACAATCATGCTTCTTATTAGGTAAGCTTTTATGACCACTTACTATATCTAGTGCTTCTTTGCTTGTAAGTTTATAAGCATATTCTAAACTCTTTCCTTTTATCATCTCACTCATAAGTGAGGCGGTGGCGACAGCGCTTCCACATCCAAATGTGTAATAAGAGATATCGGTTATCATATCATCATCAATTTTAAGATAAACATCCATCCTATCTCCACAAGTCTCGTTGCCAACAGTTCCTATTACATTATATTTTTCGAGTTTTCCTTTATTACATGGATTCTCGTAATGTTTAATTAATATTTCGTTCATTTTTCACTCCTTTAATATGCGCACACACCCATGTTGGGTATTAAAATACACATAAATTTACATATATAATAGTATTCCAAAAATCAATTTTTGTCAATCTAATTGAGAATAGTAATAAATGAAAAAAGCCAAAATTGGCTATTTCTCTTCTCCTTATTATCAATTAGGAACTTAATTCATTTATATACTCAACCCAATCTTCTAGATTCTTATGATCAAAGTTCGTTAATGCTTTTTCGTAAATAGTATATGCTTCTGGATACTCCTTCTTCATCCAGCTAAGAGACTTTTTTGAACCTAAGTATCTTTTCTTTTTTATATCACAAAATATCTTAAGACTTTCAGTAAGTAAAAGATGCCACCTATACATTCCCTCCGTATCGCTCCTCCTGACTCTATTTAACATCTTTATACACCAATCCTTATCCGCCTTTATGTCTTGGGCGTTCTTAAAAGGCTTATTCTCAAAATGCTTTTTTACTTCATCAACTATAGCTTTAGCATAACCATCAGTATCAAATACTATCTTACTACTACATAGCTGAACGAAGTTATCATAGCTGTACGGTGAATCAAAATGAGATTTAGGATACACAAATATATCAAGTTGTAAGTCACCTATAAAAGAAGTATCATGAAATCTAATGTTGGAATTAGAAATTACAAGCGCATCAAAATCGCTTGTTATACAATTTGTTCCATCTGCATATGAGCCATATACAATAATTGATATGGGTTCATATTTATCCTTAATATACTGAATTACCTTTTCCATTGCTTTACCTCACTTTTAAAAAGACCCATTTCATTATGAGTCTTAATCAACTAGGTAGTATTCTTCTAATGTCAAATCATTTTCCTTTAGATATGTTGCAAGTTCTACACCAACATATCTATAATGCCATGGTTCATATGTAATATTTGTTATAGCAACTTTATCCTTAGGGTACCTAAGTATGTAACCATACTTGTGAGCGTTATCTTGTAAAAACTTTCCAGCTGGTTTTGTAAAATAGTTATCTACATTTGCGCCCTTAAAGAAAACATCTACAGCAAATCCTCCTTCATGTTCACTACATCTAGGATAAGCAACCCTTTTAATAGCTTCACTTGGATTTTTCTTATATGCCTTATCATATTTTAGTTCTTGTTTTCCCCTATCTCTATATCCAGCATTTACAGTGTATTTAATTCCCTTTTTATCCGCATCCTCAAGTAGCTTAACAAATTGGTTTGCAGCTTCTTGTCTCAACGAAAACCTATTACCATTGCTATCTTTTATTTCAACCAAATCGCTTGGTCTGTATCCACTTGATAATCTGTTAAATTTATTAATAAGCGTTTTATAACTTACATCTTCAAGTATTAGTGGATCATTGATGACTTTTGCATCAATAAAACCCTCTTTATTATTTGATTCTGTGGATGTAACTTTTTCATTCTCTTTATATCGCATCTCAACAAAGTCTGATGAAAGATATCCTTTTTTATCGTTAGCAGAGACTAAATACCACTTAGTTCCACTCCTATCATATCTCCATCCATTTACTGTTGTTATTTCTCCCCTAAATAAACTTGCAACTTCTTTACCCTTAACTTTATCCATAATGCTTGCAACATCATTTGTCCTTATAAGAAAAGGTTTTATTTCTTCTATATTAGTATCAGTGCATAAACTATTAATATATACCTTTTTCTTATTTAGTAATATTTGATACCAAATATCACCTTTACCGTAATCTTTTACTAACTTTACAGTAACTATGGTATTTTTCTTCACAAGTCCTTTATCAAAACCAAAAAACCCGCTTTTAGCTTTCGTATCATCAGTTACAATTACTTTGAAATCCTTTTTGTTTAAAACATCAGTATTATCTTTCACTTTTACAAGATCGTTTTGAACTCTCTTTTCATTACTAGGTTGCCTAAGATCATTAATTTCTAAAATAATCGAAGGCAATAAAATTATTACAAATAGTGTTAATAGTATTTTCTTTTTCATATATCGCTCCTCAAAAGTTTCTCACCTTTCTTTTCAATATATAATATCAATAAACTACTTGTAAGTAGGAAAATAGGAATTAAAAGCATGGCACTGTATACTCCAGCATTGTCTGATAAATAGCCCATCATAAAGCCCATGAGCATATTTACGGCTGATGCCATGGAAACTATTACACTTGTAGCTTGGTTGAGTGACTTTTTAAAGTAATTGCTTATTGATAGCACAACTGTTGGAAAGACTATTGAAAAGAAAATACCAGATAATGCAATTACAATAAGTCCATTTTCCTTTAGTACAAGACCAACAAGAAATAGTATTGAGCCTGTAAGCGCTGATATGACAACTGACTTAAGGTAACCCACTCTCTCTGCTACAAAACCTCCAAAAAGCCTACCAAAAGCAAATGTTAAAAAGAACAAAGCTGTATAACTAGTTGCTTTATTTATATCTAGACTATATGTTTTAACTATATAATTCAAGTACCAATTAGCTGTCTGAAGCTCTGCTGAAACATAAAAGCCAAGTCCTAAAGCTAAAATTGTTATAATCTTCTTTTCAGGTTTAGTGAACTTTATTTTTACAACACTATCGGTTCTATCATGTGCAGGAATATTGACGAAATATATAAAAACCATTGTCGATACGCTTAATAGCGCATATATGATAAAGACATATCTATAGTCAATATTATAATGAAGTATATATCCGCTAAACTTGTGAGTTAATATTGCTCCCACAGCGTACAAAAAATGAACTGAATTTATAAGCACCGCTTTGCTTTTAACATTGATGTCTGTAATCATAGTATTTATTACTAGAGACACTATTGATATACCAATACTTGTCAAAATAGCATACAAATAGAATAAGTATACTGACTTGCCTAGTATAATTGATATTATACCTATTACTACTACTATTGTACCAAAAATAAGTGTTCTTTTCCTACCAATCCTATCAATTATACTAGCAGCAAAGTAAGTGCCTGACATATAAAAAAGGGAACCCAAAAAGAAGAATACCCCTATCTGGGTATTCCTTATTTCAAACACGCTTTTAAATGTTGGCACTAAAACTCCAGGAACATTCATAACTAGCGAATTTACTAACATTATGAAAAATAACACTGATATAAGAAATACAACTCTTTTATTCATAAATATATTCTTTCTTTACATATTTTGAAGTATATAGTTTTAGCACAGATGAGTAAGTTAGATTAAATTTTATAATATCTCCCAGCTTGTAATCTGTGTCCGTTATGTCTACAATCAAGTGATCACTACTTGAACCAAATATACTGACTCTATCATCAACTGGTTCAATATCATCATGATTAACATCTTGCTTTCCAATAGCAAGTATAGCTCTCTTTCTCTTACCTAAGTCTATATACTCTATTTTTTCTCCAAATGCATTTAAACCTTGCTTACCGTTAGGAAGTGTGTCTTTAATTCTAGCTTCTATTATTTCAGCTTCAAGTGTAAAAATGTCTTCATTTAGATCCATAAACCTATTCCCATATGATGTTTCTCTTCCGAAAAGAACAACTTCTCCAAGTCTTAGATTATTAACTTCCGTTGGCATTTCATCAATTTCAATCAAGTACATAGAGCTTGAATTGCCACCTGAAATAATATCTATATCATAATTAAACTTTTCTTTCACTTGTTTTTTTAGTTTTACTAATACCTCAAGTTTATCTCTTGTTGGAATTACAGAACCATAACATGTAAGGTTTACACCAAGGCCAACTAGTCGAATATTATTAAGTTTAATTATCTCGCTTACATAATCTAACACATCTTCTTTTAGAACACCTTCTCTAAGGTCACCAAGTTCAACCATTAGTATAATAGATTGAGTTGTAGATTTTGCCTTAGCCAACTCACCCAGCATCTTAATCGTTTTCATTTCAGACACAAGAGATATGTCGGCATAATCAACTACATCTTCAAGTTCACTTAGCATAGGTATTCTAATGAGAACCTTTTTCTTCTTTGACCAACTATAACTCTTTATGTTGTCAATTCTAGAATCTGCTAAGTAATCAAAATCAATGTCTTCGATTGCCTTCAGTATATTATTATCAGCGCAGAAACACTTAGTAGTAAGCATCATGCTAATACCTTTTGAATCTAAAAGCTTTTTAGTTTTTATGGTGTTTTCTCTTAACCTTTTTATATCTACTACTAGTCTTGGATACATTTTATTTCCTTTACTAATTCAATATCTATATCATTTTCAAAATATATGTTGTTATTAAATAAAAGCATTGGAATGCCGACATAGTTAGCTTCTTTTATTTCATTATACTCTTCTCTAAAGTCCCTTATTTTAAGGAATTCTTTTAAGTTTTTTATACTCTCACTTATATCTACATAATCAAAGTGAATATCATTTTCTAAGAGAAACTCTCTTACAGGTTTGCAACCTGGTCAGTGTTTATTTCCATATAGCTTTATCATATTATCCTCTATTCATATATTGGATAGTTTGAAAGTAATTTCTTTACATCGGCTCTCACTTCGTCAAGTCCACGTTTTGACTTAAGAGTGTCATCAATTAACTTTGCAACAGTTTTCATATCTTCTTTTTTAAATCCTCTTGATGTAATAGCCGCACAGCCAATTCTAAGACCTGATGTTACAAAAGGACTCCTTGTTTCGTTAGGAACTGTATTTTTATTAAGTGTAATATTTACAGATTCTAGCAGTTTTTCTGCTTCCTTACCTGTAAGTTCTGTATTTCTTAAATCTACAAGAAACACATGGTTGTCAGTTCCACCAGACACTATCTGGTAATCAAGTTTTTGAAGTTCAGATGCTAATTCTTTAGTATTATCAATGACATTTTTAATGTAGATCTTAAATTCATCAGTCATTGCTTCTTTAAATGATACTGCTTTTGCAGCGATTATATGCTCAAGAGGTCCACCTTGAATTCCTGGGAAGATAGCTTTATCTATTTTCTTAGCAAATTCTTCTTTGCAAAGAATAAGTCCACCTCTAGGTCCTCTTAGAGTCTTATGAGTAGTAGATGTAACTACATGAGCATATTCCATAGGATTTGGATGATACCCAGTTGCAACTAAACCAGCGATATGTGCCATATCAACCATAAGAAAAGCATCTACCATGTCAGCAATTTCTCTAAAACGCTTGAAATCTATTATTCTAGAGTAAGCACTTGCACCTGCTACAATTAACTTAGGCTTATACTCTAAAGCAATTCGCTTCACCTCATCGTAGTCAATAAATCCGTTATCATCAACGCTGTATGACACAAAGTTGTATAACTTGCCAGAGAAGTTTACACTTGAACCATGAGTTAAATGGCCACCATTGCTAAGGTCCATTCCAAGCACCGTGTCACCCACTTCTAGTAGCGCTATATAAACTCCCATATTTGCCTGCGAACCAGAATGCGGTTGAACATTAGCATGATCGGCATTAAAAAGTTTTTTTGCTCTCTCTCTTGCAAGATCTTCTATCTCATCTACAACTGCACATCCACCATAATATCTTTTTCCAGGAAATCCTTCAGCGTATTTGTTAGTTAATATTGTGCCTGCAGCCTCAAGCACAGCTTTTGAAACTATATTCTCAGAAGCAATTAGTTCAATGTCATCTCTTTGCCTCTTTAATTCTTTTTGTACTAAATCATAAATTGCTTTATCAGTTGATTTTAAATTTTCCATCAAAAACATTCTCCTTCCCTTCGGTTATAACAGCGATAAACTTACCACTTCTACTTAGTTTTGAATCTATATTGTGTATATAAAGATAGTACGACACTATAAGCACTAAAGCAAACAGTATGGTATACGCTTCATTTACTTTAAGAAGCCCACCAATTATTACTATAGCAAGCAGCACAAATACTGGCACACCATATGCAATAAATGATGCTAAAAGCAAGTTCTTAGAACTTATTTCAATATTTACGATGCTGTTTATAGGGTAAAACTTATCGCCTTTAGCTAGTAGTTTTTTTCCACCTTGTCCTTTGGAGCATTCTTTGCATCCACCACAAGCACTATCGACAATAGTCTCAACTCTAGCGTATTCACCCTTATATGATATTACTTTAGCTAACACTCTTCACCTTCTTTTATAGTTATATTCAAATCTTCTAATTGCATATCATCAACATATGATGGCGCATCACTCATTAGACAACTTGCTTGAAGCGTCTTTGGAAATGCGATAACGTCACGAATATTTTCTGTACCAATTAGAAGCATACTTAATCTATCAAGTCCATATGCTATACCGCCATGTGGAGGCGTACCATATTCAAGTGCTTCTATAAAGAAACCAAACCTTTTTATCTTTTCTTCTTCACTAAAACCAAGGAAGTCAAAAACCTTAGATTGCAAGTTGCTATCATGTATTCTTATTGAACCACCACCTGCTTCGTATCCGTTGATAACAAGGTCATAAGCATCTGATAGTACCTTAGATGGGTCTGTATCAAGATAAGGAATAGTATCCTTTGTGATGTTTGTAAACGGATGATGGACTGCAACATACCTGTTTTCTTCTTCAGAAAACTCAAACGCTGGAAAATCAACAACCCAAAGTGCATGCACTTCATTCTCATCATATAGTTTTAACTCTTTAGCTAAATAACTTCTCAGTTTACCGAGAATTGTAAGAGTTGCTTTCTTAGTGTCACTTACAAAGAAGAAATATCCATTTTCGTTCTCTGCAATTTCTCTTAGCCTAGCTATTTCACCTTCACTGAGTAAAGCTGCTATTGAACCTGTTAACTCTTCGTTTTCAATGCAAACATGTGCAAGTCCTTTAGCTCCAAAAGTCTTAGCCATCTTCTCTATATTTTTTAATTTCTTCTTGCTAAATAGTTTTTCGCCTGGAACAAAAATACATCTTACAGTTCCACCATTTTCTATATTCATTCTAAATAGATTGAAAGCTGAATCTCTAAATAATTCATCTAAATTATTTATTGTTAAGTCAAATCTAGTATCTGGCTTATCAGAACCATAAAGCTCCATCGCTTCTGCATACTTCATTCTCTTAAGTGGGAGTTCTATATCAACACCTTTTAATTCAAGGAATATCTTCTGAACTAGCTTCTCATTGAGCTCTAATACATCATCTTGCTTTACAAAGCTCATCTCCATATCAAGCTGAGTGAACTCTGGCTGTCTATCAGCTCTTAAGTCTTCATCTCTGAAACACCTTGCAATCTGATAGTATCTATCAGCTCCACCAATCATAAGTAATTGTTTAAATATTTGAGGTGACTGTGGAAGTGCATAGAATTTTCCTTGACTTATTCTACTAGGTACTAAATAATCTCTAGCACCTTCTGGTGTAGATTTAGTAAGTATAGGTGTCTCAAACTCAATGAACCCATTATCAGTTAAGAAATTTCTTATTATCATGTTCATCTTTGATCTAAGCCTTAGCTTATCCATAACCGATTTTTTTCTTAAATCTAAGTATCTATATTTTAATCTCAATTCTTCAGAAGCAGTGTCACCTTCAACTATATGTATAGGTGGTACTTTAGAAACTGATAATAGTTGAACTTTATCTACAGCTATTTCAATATTACCCGTAGCTAGCTCATCATTTTTATCTTGTCTCTCCCTTACTACTCCATGAACTTCAATAACCGATTCTCTTGTAAGTTCACTAGTCTTTTCGTGTAAATCTTTATTCTTAGAACCATCAATAACAAGTTGAACTATTCCTTCTCTATCCCTTAAGTCAATAAAAATTATTTGCCCTAGGTTTCTTATCTTTTGTATCCAACCCGATAAAACAACCATGTCTCCAACATTGCTGCTTCTTATATTTCCTGCATATTTCGTCCTATTCATTACCGTTACTCCTTATATATTTTAAAACCACATCTTTTTTCTCTAATATTTGCTCAGAATTTTCTAGATTTTTAAGGGTAATTTTCCCCTCCTTAACTTCATCTTCTCCAAGTATTGCTACATATTTAAAATTAAGTTTGTTTGCATATTTCATTGCACTCTTTAGGCTTCTGTTTAAATGATCTATCTGAGCGTATTCATCTGTCTTTCTGAGTTCATTAAGTAGCTCAATTGAGTACTTCTTATCAACACCCAGGTTTATTATTAAAGTCCCTTTTCTTGAATTATCAAATTTAAAGTGACCAGATGCATCCGCCGTCATTAGAAGCCTATCCATACCTATGCCAAATCCTACTCCTGCAAGATCAGGTCCATCAAGACTTGCTACCAGACCATCATATCTTCCACCACCACAAATCGCACTCTGAGCTCCAAGGAGATCTGTTTTAACTTCAAACGCTGTTCTTATATAGTAGTCAAGACCTCTGACTATTGAAGGATCAATCTTATACTTAACTCCAAGTAGTTCGAGGCTACTCTTAAGCTCTTCAAAGTGTTTATTACAGTCATCACATAAATAATCAAGTACTATTGGATGCCCCTCGGTTTCGCGTATGCATTGTTCGTTTTTACAATCAAGTATCCTTAAAGGATTTCTCTCATATCTATCATTACAATTAGCACAAAGTTTATCAAGTTTAGATTCTAAATACTTAACTAATTCTTTTTCAAAAACAGGTCTGCATTTTTTACAACCAATGCTATTTATAAATATCTCATAATCCTTAATAGATAAGTTTCTTACTATCTCATCAACCATAGCAATTAGTTCAGCATCACTGAACGCACTCTCCGAACCAAATATTTCGGCTCCAAATTGTGTGAACTCTCTAAATCTTCCAGCCTGCGGTCTCTCATTTCTAAAACATCTCACATTATAGAATAACTTTACCGGCAGCTGCGTTGCATATAGATTGTTTTCTATAAAAGACCTAACTACTGGCGCAGTTCCTTCAGGTCTTAATGTAAGTCCATTTTTATGTAAGTCATAGTTACCATCTACATATTTAGCTAAATTTGCAGAACTAATAACATTGAACATTTCTTTTTTTACTATATCTGTTGTTTCACCAACTCCCCTTTTAAAAAGTGAAGTTTTTTCAAAAGTAGGAGTTTTGATTTCGGAAAAACCATATTTTTTTGCTGTTTCTTTAAACACTCTCTCAACTTCTTCAATTTTTAATACTTCTTCATTTATAAAATCTCTTGTCCCTTTAGGCTTTCTAATC